>Ga0181579_10004659_pt1 | contig 10650 bp, 10 predicted proteins | sample 071ome_24_FD_132996 | JGI IMG/M metagenome (GOLD analysis project Ga0181579, IMG submission 132996) | Coastal salt marsh microbial communities from the Groves Creek Marsh, Skidaway Island, Georgia - 071402CT metaG (megahit assembly) | ecosystem: Environmental > Aquatic > Marine > Intertidal... | reverse complement strand
GCGGCTCAGCGGGCATGGCAGGGCGAGCTTCTGTGCAATGCCGATGAAACCATGATGCGCGCCAGGGCCGAACAACTCGGCTTGCCCTTAACCCTACTCCCCTACACCACTGGCGATGAGCCAGAGCTGCATCAGCCCGGCACCCTGCGCTTTGTGCATGTAAAAACCGCAGCGCCGGTCACCCCCGGCGCGCTCAACACGGACAACGCCGCGTATGTGTTGGCGACGATTACTTTGGCCGCCGAACAATGCCGCTTTCATGATGCCAGCGCCTTGGTGACAGGACCCGTACACAAATCCGTCATTAACGATGCGGGGATTCCATTCTCCGGACACACCGAGTTTTTAGCTGAGCACTTCGACTGTGAGCGGGTGGTCATGATGCTTGCTGCCGACGACCTCCGCATGGCGCTGGCAACGACTCACCTCCCACTGGCCGAGGTCCCCTCGGCGATTACCCAAGCCTCTCTCGAAAGCACGCTTCGCATTTTGCACAACGACTTAAGCGCGAGCTTAGGGCTCGCCGACCCACGCATCACGGTGCTCGGACTCAATCCCCACGCGGGTGAGGACGGGCACCTTGGCCGCGAAGAAATCGAGGTAATAGCCCCCGTTATCAACAGGCTTAGGGAAGAGGGAATGCAGGTAGCCGGGCCGCTGCCCGCCGATACGGCATTCACACCAGCCCTTCGAGAACAGAGCGACGCTTACTTGGCGATGTATCACGACCAGGGCCTGCCGGTATTGAAAGCGGTGGGCTTTGGCGAGGCAGTCAACGTCACGTTAGGGCTACCTATTATTCGAACGTCCGTCGATCACGGCACGGCGCTACCCCTCGCGGGAACCGGTCAAGCGCAACCGGGAAGCCTGCTCGCGGCTATCGATTTCGCTTTTCTGGCCTGCGGCTCGCGCTCTGACGTCCCGAACACATCATCAACCTGACAGGTCTGATAAACTGACCGGGTTGTTCGTGTAACCCCGTGTTTTGGTCCGCAGGCTACCTTCATGACAGATATCAGCTATTCCTACACCGTTGGCGGAAATCAACCAGCTAAGCCCGCGCCTGCTGCGACCAGCGCCCGATCGAATGAGCCCGATGATCCCAGGCTGTGGAGTTTTACGGGAGTTGAACTGATCTCCCAGCCCGATGGGCTGACGCTCCTGATCGATACGCTCTCGGATAAACGGCTTGTTGTCCAAGAGGAAGTCGGCATTACGCTCACCTACTGCGAAGCGTTTCGCACTCTTCGCGGTCATGCCGAGCATTTGGTGACGGTATTACCTCAGCTGGGCGGTCAGGTGGAGCCCATCATCCCGGTGCTGGCCCAAATTCGGGATGCGGGACTGTTGCGACAGGCTGAGGAATTTATCGATAGGTTTTCTGAGGAAAGCGCGTCAGAACCTCAGGCCCCGATAGCCGTATTCATCATTACCTGCGATCGACCAGCAGCGGTTGAGCGCCTTTTGGCAAGTATGCGCAGAGCGCCGTCAAACGATCTGCCTCAGCAATACACGCTCATTGACGATTCCCGTGATGACCAACACCGGGCCGAGAATGTGCGTCTGGTCGACGCCCACAACGCCAAGGAATCGTTTCAGGTGAGCTACTTTGGCATGGAGGAGCGCGCGCGCTTCATCGAGTTTCTCATCGGCGCGCTACCGGACTGCAAAGACAGCATTCACTATTTGCTGCGTCGCGATGAATGGGGCTCGCATCCCACCTATGGCCTGGCCCGAAGTCTCGCCCTACTCCTTGGCGTCAACCGCCGAACGTTGATCTTTGACGACGACGTGCTGTGCGAAGCGGTAAGACCCCCCCTGGCAGGTGGGCAGGTCGCGTTTGGGAGTATCAATGGCCGCCAAGCTGTGTTCTATGACTCCTTGGAGTCCTTGGATGCCAACAAGCAGCTGCTGGCCGAGAGCCCTATCGCGCTCATGTCTCGTCAACTAGGGCTACCTCTCGCGAGAGGACTAAAATCCCTCTGTCACGGCGCGCTGCCCACGACCGCGCTGGCCAAGGCCAATGGTGCTTTTGTTCGGTCGTTAAATCCGGACTCCACCATTATTCAAACCCAGTGCAGTACTTGGGGAGATCCTGGTACGGGTAGTGGTCATTGGATTGTTGATTTGGATGCGCACTCCATCGAGCGCTTACTGAATGTCCCTGCCGGTGTGGTCGCGACTGTTGATGCCCGCGCCAGCTTTTTGGGCTATGACAGCCCGACCCTGACCAAGCACGGCGTGATGTCACAAGTGACCGGGTATGACGCGCGGCAGCTCTTGCCACCCTTCTTACCCGCCTTCCGCGGCGAGGACGCACTGTTTTCCTATATGTTGACCGCCATGCATCCGCGATCGCTGGTGTTAAACCACGCCTGGGGCATTCATCACCGCCCACTGGAGTCACGCGCGTCACGAAATTTGCGCGGCCGAATCGCGGCCGGCGGTGGCATATCCTTGATCACCCGATGGATTGCAGACAACGTGGATTTGAGCAATAACCTTCCCGCTACAACGCGGCTTAACCGCATCGCATTATCCCTTGAAGCATTAACCGAGCTGGATGAGCCCGCCCTGATAAATTTCGCTCGACTTGAGCTAGCCAAGTCGCAAAGCTCACAGCTAGAGGCCTATCGGCGCCAGCTTGAACGGGCCGATCTGCACCAATCAACCAACTGGTCAAATTACCTTCGACGGGGCTATGACGAAATATCAGCGGCACTTCGGGAGACCCCGTCACTCGACGACTTGCTCGCTTTTTCGGTGGCCGAGCCCGCGAGCACGCTGGCGGCCTTGCGCCACAGCGGCAAACGGTTTGCTGCTGCCCTACAGGCTTGGCCGGCGTTATGGGAGGCCGCCAAGGGTTACGAGGCTAAAAGCTAATTTGGCGATGGGTCGACGGTAGGGCTGATACGCGGTGCTTTTTTATGCAAACTATGGTCATGCAAACCACGGCAACCCTACAAACTGACGCACAAAGCGAAAGAGCTACGCAGCAAAATAGCGCCCAGTTACCGATAACCCAATTTTTAAAACCATGTGACTAAGAGCGAAAACAGCATGAGCGATCAGGAAACACGCGCGAGCAATGCACCACAGCAACCGGTCATGGTGCCCACCTACTTCGCCCAACCCTCGGACGAGATCGATTTGTTTGAGCTCGCCGAACAGCTCTGGCGGGGAAAATTCATCATCGTAATGACCGTGGTGCTGGCACTCAGCGTGGGGGGTGCCGTCAGCCTCTTGCGCACACCCCAGCCAGGCACCGACTACACCGTGGCTGCTGAGTTCACGCATACCGTCTATCCGGTGCTAGCGCAGCAGAATTGCGCAGGTAACATGGAGTGCTTGAACAGCTTCGCCAATCAAGCCCTAGCCCAGTTTATTGAGAGCGACTGGGCGTTTGCGGGCTCTAGCTTGAACCTCATCACTGAATCACCTCTCGAGGAAGCGCAGTACGAAGCGCAACTGACCGCTGTCGGCAAGGCGCTCACCGAGCAGACGCTGGCTGACGCGCGTGCGGAGCTTTCGCTGATTAATGAATCACTCAATCCCGCGCTACTTGGCACCGAGCGAATTGCAACCTCGGTACTCAACGCCACGCGTGTCATTACCGCGCTGGAATCCGGGGACTCAGCAATCACCTTCAAATCGATTGTTATCAGCCCCCCAACAACGCCCGCCTCAAAGACGCGCATCATTCTCGCGATGTCATTGATTCTCGGCGCTGTTGGCGGTGCCGTCATTGTGTTAATACGAAATGGCTTTCAAAACCGCCGTCGCAAGAGCGCGGCATAGCGAATGGGTTATAGTAGGGCGCTTTAAAATTAGCCGTCACGAGGAATTCCAATGAGCCGCACTGCGTCACTGGCCACCATTGCCAAATCAAAAGCTGCCGCTAATCGCGCGGCCAAAGCGCTCTCCATTGAAGAGCTCACTGCCGCCGTCGGGCATTTACAGGCCGCGTTGAAGACAGCAAAAACCCGCGAGGCCACCAAACAGGCCAAGCAACGCGCAGCCAACATCAAAAAGTTGACTGCCATGATGGCAGAGATGGGGCTTTCGGCGAGCGACGTCGCCGGGGCGCGGGGCAGGTCTGGCGCGGCTAAAAAGAAGTCTGCGGCGACCAAAAGCAAAGCGGGCAGAAAAAAAGTGGCCGCCAAAACGACAAAAAAAACGCGCACCGCCGCGAAAAGCACCGCCGGAAAAAGAGGGCCTAAAAAGGGCATCAAAGTCGCCGCGAAGTACGCACTTAAGGTTAAGGGAGAAACCCATCGCTGGACCGGCCGCGGGCGTATGCCGCTGGTCTTTAAGACCTACGTGGAAAAAGGCGGATCCCTGGAGAAGTGCCTGCTTTAAACCGCTGTCGCGTAGGCACTTAGTACATCATTGACAGCGCCATCCTCGCGCACTTCGCCATCGGCTAACCAGATGGCGCGCGAGCACATTTCACGGATCGCCTGTTCGGCGTGATGCACCAGAATCACAGTTTTGTCTTCGCTGAGCTTGGCATTAAGCGCGTCCCGAGCCTTTTGACGAAAGATTGGATCGCCCACCGCCAGAATCTCATCCAGCAGCAACACATCAGTATCGAGGAGTAGGCCGGTCGCAAAGCCCAGGCGTGAGCGCATACCTGTCGAGTACGTTTTGACGGGTTCATCGAAGAACTCCCCCAGCTCGGTAAAGGCGCCAATTTCGTCCAATAAGCCTAGGGCCCTTCGCCGACTAACACCCTGCAACATGGCGGCCAACAAGGCGTTGTCGCGACCGCTCAGCTCCATCTTGAAGCCAAGCCCCAGGGACAACAGCGCAATGGTTTTATCCGGATGGCGCCAGACGCTGCCAGCCACCGGCGGATAAATGCCGGCGATAATTCGCAAGAGCGTCGATTTGCCGGCACCGTTCCTACCCACGAGCCCAACCCGCTCGCCCTGAGCGATGTCCACATTGACGCCAGAGAGAGCCTGATAGCTTTCTCGCGCATCCGACGCTTTCTGAAACGACATCGCAATGTTCGTCAGCCGAATAATGGTAGTCATTGCGTCACCACGCGTCGCGCAATGTAGGCGCTGTAGCGGACCATGAAAGCAACAACGGTTGCCAGCAGCACGCTAAGCAGCACACCCAAGGCGATCAGATGAGTCAAATTCGGCAGCTCCTGCCACAACAACACCTGCCGATAGCTGTGCAACAAAAACGCCATCGGATTCCAGATCAGCAGCATGTCCATCGCCCGCTCACTCACGATATCGCGGATATCCCAAAAAATGCCCGAGACGAACAACAGAAAAATCATGCCAAGGTTAATAAGCAAGGCAAAATCGCGCTTGAATGCAACCAGCAAAGCGGCGACACAGCTGCAGAGCACGATCAGTAACAGCTGCACCGCGATGATCGGGATGAGCCAAAGCCAGTGGAGTTGTGGCGACACACCATTGATCAACAAAATAACCAGAAGCACACCCAGCACCGCCATTTGTCGGTAACCACACTCGACGACAACGGCCAAAGGAAACACCGTCTTTGGCAGTGCCATGCGACCGATAAGGCCTGCGTTATTCGTTAAACTGTTACCCGCGTAGTTGACCGTTTTGGAGAACCAAATAAAAAACAGCTTGCCCACGGCCAAAAACAGCAGAAAGCCGGGCGCACCCGACCCCAGCAATACGTAAAATACAAAATAGAAAACCCCAACCCAAAGTAGCGGCTCCAAGACCCACCAGAGATAACCCAGATAGTACCGATTAGCCTCGGCTTTTAATGCCATCCGGGCCATCGTATCCATCAGGCTAATGTAGTGAGAGATCGTCATGCCAGAGCGCTCATGGGTTTACGTATGCGTCGCGTGACGCAAGCGTCTCATGCCAAAACGTGCGATGCTATCAAAACTTCGTAGTTGCGCGCACAGTGATTTTTCATGGCACACCGGCACTCAGGTCACACACCCCGCAAACGCTTCGGCCAAAACTTTCTGCAAGATGATGGCGTCGTGCAAGCGATCGCGCGCGCCGTCAACGCCACGGCCGAGGACCACCTTGTGGAAATCGGTCCAGGCCAAGGCGCCCTCACTCAGGCACTCGTCAGCAGTCAGTGCCGCCTAGATGCCATCGAGCTCGACCGCGATCTCACCACACACCTGCTGGCCGCTTTTAGTATCTATCCTACCTTTAAACTCCACAGCGCAGATGCACTGACTTTCGATTTCACCCAATTACACGCTGGCGAAAAAAAGCTGCGCGTCGTTGGGAATCTTCCCTACAACATTTCTACGCCGCTCATCTTTAAATTACTCGATAACGCGTCGATCATTGCCGATATGCACTTCATGCTGCAGAAGGAAGTCGTTGATCGTCTCGCGGCGACTCCGGGAAATAAAGACTGGGGGCGGCTTGGCATCATGGCGCAATTCGACTGTGAGGTGGCGCACCTGTTTGACGTCCCCCCGGAGGCGTTCACTCCCCCTCCGAAAGTGCAGTCGGCAATTGTGCGCTTGGTGCCCCGCGACGCGCCACTTTACCCCAGCTGCGACAAGACCCAACTCGGTAAGGTCGTTCAACTCGCCTTTTCACAGCGTCGAAAAACCCTGCGCAACAATTTCAAGGGCGTCTTTGATGACATCCAGCTTCGGTCGGTAGATATCGACCCCGATGCCCGTGCAGAGACGCTAGGCATCAATCAGTTTGTCGCACTCTCGGCACTTCTTGCTGACGCCCAAGATCCTAACACGTAGGCTCCTAACACGTAGGTTCCTAACAGATAGTTTTCGGGCGCATCGTCTCTCGTTGCAAGGGGCGCACTGATCGCGGGAAACTCATCCTGGGTGGCACGAGGCCTCACCGGATCACGAGCGCACCACCAAGCGGCGTTGCACTGCCCCGCGTTGTGTGGAGAATGGCGAAACACATACAAGGCCCGCCCCACACGCATTGAGCGCCCATGACGACATATGTAATTGGCGATATCCAAGGTTGTTTTCCCGCCTTTAAACGCCTACTAAAAAAAGTCGCCTTTGACCCCAGCAAAGACTGTTTGTGGTCTGTAGGTGATTTGATCAACCGAGGCTCGGACAATCTGTCGACGCTACGCTGGTTTTATGAACATCGTGACAGCGTCGTTGCGGTACTGGGCAATCACGATCTCCATTTAATCGCTGCCCATCGCGGTAAAGGCCGGCTCAGTCGATCAGATAATATCGACGACATTCTCGAGGCGCCCGACGCCGATGAACTTGTGGACTGGCTTCGCCATCGGCCCTTGGTGCACCGCGATGGAAACGACCTCATGGCCCATGCGGGCATACCGCCTTGTTGGTCTGCGCTTGAGGCGGCTACCTATGCAACCGAAGTCGAAGCGGCGTTGCGGGGTCCGCAATGTGATGACTATCTTGGGGCTATGTACGGCAATGAGCCCTGGACGTGGTCGCCCCATTTGCAAGGGCTGGCACGCCTTCGCGTGATTACCAACTATTTCACCCGAATGCGCTACTGCACTCCCGCCGGTGGGCTCGATTTCAAGAGCAAGGGGGCAACACCAGAAAAGAAAAAGCTGAATGGCCAACCCGTCACGGCCTGGTTTAAACAGGCCAACAAACTGGCCCCGAAAGAGCGGATCTTTTTTGGCCACTGGGCCTCGCTTGGGGGCGAAACTGAGGACCCGCAATTTATCGGTCTTGATACGGGTTGTGTATGGGGCGGCGTCCTCACCCTGGTAGACCGCGAGTCCGGCGAGCGCCATCAAGCAACAAATGCTCCGAAAAAACGCAAGGCGGCGAAGGCATGATGAAGGTTTATCGGGTCGGCGGCGCGGTACGCGATGCCCTGCTGGGCTTTCCCTTCTCGGAAACCGATTGGGTCGTCGTCGGGAGCACTCCGGAAGCCCTACTCGCCGAGGGGTATACCCAGGTGGGCAAGGATTTTCCGGTGTTTTTGCACCCCGAGACCAAAGAAGAATACGCGCTGGCACGCACCGAACGAAAGAGCGGTCAGGGCTATCATGGGTTTGTGGTTCACGCGGATCCCTCGGTCACGCTGGAAGAAGATCTCGCTCGACGCGACTTGACCATCAACGCGATGGCGCAAGACGCGAATGACACCATCATTGATCCCTATGGAGGACAAGCAGACCTCGCCACTAAAACCCTGCGGCATGTGTCTGAACACTTTGTGGAAGATCCCCTGCGCGTATTACGGGTCGCACGGTTTGCCGCGCGCTACGCGCACCTTGGCTTTTCAATTGCGCCGGAAACCCTCGAATTAATGCGCACTACCGCTATGTCAGGGGAGCTCGCGCATCTCTCTATCGAGCGGGTTTGGGTCGAAAGCGAACGAGCATTGGCTGAGCAAAATCCCAGCACTTATTTCGAGGTGCTGCAGGATTGCCACGCACTGGAGCAGTGGCTACCCGAACTTGTCGTCACCTCGGGCATCGACCGGCTTAAACACAGCGCAGAACACACCCACTCCTCTCCCTGCCGTTGGGCGTCATTACTGTCGGAATTACCCTCTGAGCGCGCCATCGACTGCTCTACCCGCATAAAAGCCCCCAACCACTACCGGCACCTCGCCGAGAAGCTGTGTCACTGGCGACCCCTTGCCAAGGCGGCGCTCTCAGATGCGGATCGCTGCCTAGAGCTCCTGCGAGGCCTCGACGCTCTGCGGCGGGACCCCCTGTTTGAGGACTTTCTTGAAGTGCTTGCGGCGCTCGAAGGAACACGGGCCAACGCTCATCCAAGCTGCCAGCTGCTTCGCACTGCCTGCAGTGCGGCGCAATCGGTGAAAGCCAGCGACTATGCCGATACGGGCCTCACAGGTCCCGCCTTGGGTGAGGCGATCAGGAGCGGACAAGTCGATGCGATCGGCGCTGTATTGGGGAGGTAAGTCCCTCTAGGGGCTGCTCCCAACATTTCCCACAAACCCTGCGCACCATGACTTGTCATCACGACTTTCGACCAACACTGTCCGCCAATAGTCCCCAACAATACCTTTAGCCTTACATTGACTGCGGCTTAATTCACGGCGGCTTATTTCACTTTGGCCTGGGGTCGGGATCCTCGCTCAATAACCACTCCAACAGCGTCGGCCTCGGCTACCGCTGTGGGCTTTGTCACCACGATACGCAACCAAGGGACGGCGAAATCGGTTCTGATGAGTCCCGCGAGGTGCTCGGCCAAACTTTCGATCAGCTGATAGCTCGACGCCTCGACCTCAGCAATCACGCGCTGGGATATCGCCGCGTAGTCCAGAGCATACTCAAGCTGATCGGTCGCGGCACCGCTAGCCACATCGGTCGCCAATTCAAGATCGATAATCAACGGTTGGCGAATCGTGCGCTCGTGGTCATAGCAGCCAATCACCGCTTCGGCCCGTAGTCCCCGAATGAATACCGTATCCACTACGCCGCCTCCGGGGGCGAAAGCTCGGTCATAGGCCAGCGGGCGCGCACTTCCGCATCAACAGGGTCTCGCTGTCCCGCCGCCAACCGCAGCGCTCCCGCATAGGCAATCATTGCCCCATTGTCGGTACACAGCCGCAGGGATGGGTAATGCACCGCCACCCCCTCTGGCTGAAGCTTCCTTTCTAATTGCTGTCTTAAAAGAGAGTTAGCGCTTACTCCGCCGGCCATCACCAGAGTTTTCAGGCCCTCTTGCACCAGGGCCCGGCGGCACTTGATCACCAGGGTATCTACCACCGCTTGCTGGAAAGCGCAGGCAATATCTGCCCGATCCTGATCGGTCAATCCGGTCTCCTCACGGCAGGCTTTCACGGTGGTCAGGGTGTGGGTCTTAAGTCCGCTGAAACTCATGTCGAGCCCGGGATGTTTAACCATGGGTCGCGGGAAGGTAAACCGGGCCGGATCGCCCTTCTCGGCAAGCGCTGCCACCTGCGGCCCGCCCGGATAGGGCAGCCCCAGCAGCTTCGCGGTCTTGTCGAAGGCCTCACCAGCGGCATCATCCAGCGATTCGCCCAGCAAGGCGTAGCGCCCCAACCCGTCGACCCGGACCAATTGACTGTGGCCACCGCTCACCAAAAGCGCAATAAACGGGTACTTCGGGGGATCCTCAGCCAACAGCGGTGCCAATAGGTGGCCTTCCATATGGTGAATGCCAAGGCTTGGAATTCCGAGCCCAAAAGCCATGGAGCGCGCCAACGTGGCCCCTACCATTAAGGCGCCAACGAGGCCGGGCCCGGCGGTGTACGCAATGGCATCGAGGTCACTTTTGGGTATTCCCGCCTCACTGAGGACCTGCTCCACCAAGGGCAGGGTTTTCCGAATATGGTCCCGGGAGGCCAGTTCGGGCACCACGCCGCCGTACTCGGCATGCACGGGCACCTGGCTGTAGAGGGCGTCAGCAAGCAGCCCCCGCTCGGTGTCGTAGAGCGCGATCCCGGTCTCGTCACAGCTGGTTTCAATGCCCAATACCCGCACGTTTACTACCCAAATTCGCCGAAAGGGAGGGAAAACTAACACGTTGATTGGCTTTGCAAAATCCCCCCAGCGCGCCTATACTGCGCGCCCTTTGACGTATCGGGCCGGCTTTTTGGGCTCGGACAAGAACAACGACTCGGCACTCATGCCGACAGAACCAACAGGAAGTGAGTTGAATGCCTTCAGTTAAGGTAAAAGAAAACGAGCCCTTCGACGTCGCATTGC
>Ga0181579_10004655_pt1 | contig 10657 bp, 8 predicted proteins | sample 071ome_24_FD_132996 | JGI IMG/M metagenome (GOLD analysis project Ga0181579, IMG submission 132996) | Coastal salt marsh microbial communities from the Groves Creek Marsh, Skidaway Island, Georgia - 071402CT metaG (megahit assembly) | ecosystem: Environmental > Aquatic > Marine > Intertidal zone... | reverse complement strand
TCCTTCGCCTGTATCTGCGGACAGTGCCCGCAGTCCGGAATCTCGACGAGTTGTGCACCGGGAATGCCGCTGTGCAGCGCGTACGACATGGCGGGTGGCGTCGTGGCATCGTCGAGACCGACCATCACCAGGGTCTCGTTGGTGATGCCGCCGATCTCGTCCGCCATCTCCACGGTCGCCAACGCGCGTGCAGTCGCGGCAAAGGCTGCGGGATCCGCCGCGGCCAGCGCGGACTTCCGTTCCGCGACGACATCCGGATTCGCGGCGATATAGGGCTCGGGGAACATGCGCAGGATCGCAGCGTCGAGAACCGCGTCCATTCCCTCCGCCTCGACCTTCTCTGCCAGGATGTGAAGCGGCTTTTTCGCCGGCTCGGGAAAGCCGGGGCCCGTGTCCGCGAGGATGAGTTTGCCGAAGCGGTCGCCGTGATTGATGCCGAGCGCGACGCACATGAAGCCGCCCGCGCCATTTCCCAACACCGCCGTGTCCTCCGGAAGCCCGGCGGCGTCCATGACACCCGCGATGAACTCCGCGAACGTCCGCACATCAGGCGCCGGATCGTCGAGCGGCGGGGTCTCGCCGTAGCCAGGGAGATTTGGCACCGTCACGCGATGGTTCTCGGCAAGCTCCGGCAGCGCGCGATCGAACGCGCTGCGTTCGGCCAGCAGCGAATGCACGAGCAGGAGATCGGGGCCCTCGCCCACCTGGATCACATCCGCACCCGGCACATCTATTTGACGCACATTCATGGCGTCCCTCCCCTTCTGATTCGTGATTTCTGTGAAAAGCCCGGTCAGCAATCCTGGTTCAGGATCGCCTCGGCCATGGTCGCGCCGTCTTCCTGGCCGACCGCATGCGGCCCGAGCCAGACCATCAGGATATCGGCATCCTTGCCGTCCATCGCCACCAGTGTGTGCGCCATGGTGCTGTCGAGGTAGGCGCTGTCGCCCTTTTCGAGTCGCACCGGATTGTAATGCTCGGTGTGCACCTCGATCGCACCGTTGAGCACGAAGAAGAATTCTTCGCCCGAATGGCTCACCATCCCGTCGAGTCGGCTCGGATCGTCCGCCTTGACCCGCTCGATCAGGGGCGTCATCCGCTTGCGCCGCAACTCGGCGCACAGCGCATACATGTCGTACTTCGGCGTCGAGCGGAAGCGGATGTCCTTCCTGCGAGTGACGGTCATGCGTGCGGACACGCTGCCCTCGTCTTCCTTGAGGGTCACCAGCTCGCTCAGTGATATCTGCAGGCCTTCCGCGAGCCGCATCAGGTTCGCGAAGGTCGGTGAAACCTGGTCGTTCTCGATCTTGGACAGCGCGGAAATCGAGAGACCCGTCGCCTCGGACACCTCCGCCAGCGTCTGCGACTGCGCCTTGCGGAGGGCACGGACCTTGGCCCCCAGGGTCGGGCTGTTGATGACGCCGGTCTCGACCCTCACATCATCCATTGTTCGAATACTCCCGCTTCGCAGACGTTCGTCTAACAGCGCGACTCGCTTCCTCACAACATCGCTGACGGCGGGCGCGGGCGCTGCGACGCTGCGGGCCGATCAACCTTTCTCGAACTCCTGTGTGATGAGGCGTTCGTAGTTTAAGAAAACTTTTCCTATAGTACAAAATTGTTGTACGTTTTCGGACAGGAGCCGCATGACGACGGCCCATGAAACCTTGCCTAGGTGCACCTAACTCTTCACGGCAGGAACTGGGAGGAACTTAAGTATGAAAATCGGAAAAACTGAACTTACTCGCCGCGAGGCGCTCAAGACCGGCGCAGCCGCGGCGGCAGTGGGTGCCGCAAGCACGGCGATCAACGGCCCGGCGCTCGCCGGGGCGGAAGAAGACGCTGTCATCGCGGCGGCGAAGAAGGCCGTCCCCGGCGGCGCGGACGTCACGGGCATCATCTGGTCGAACTATCAGGTGGCCCTGTCCGGTCCGACCAAGGAATTCGGCGATGCGACCGGGATCGACCTGAAGAAGATCCAGGACATCTCGACCTTCGAGATTCCGCAGCGTGCGATGGCCGAGGCACTTTCCAAGTCGCCCGAGTTCGATCTGTTCCATGTGGACTCGAACATGATCCCGTCGCTGGCATCGGCCGGCCTTCTGGAGCCGCTTGATGAGTATCTGAACGCCGCCGGCGTCACGATCAAGGCGGTCGGCAACTTCGGCAAGTTCCTGACCTACAAGGGCAAGACCTACGGCGTGACGACGGACGGCAACGTGCATGTCCAGTTCATCCGCAAGGACCTGTTCGAGAACCCGGACGAGCGCAAGGCATTCGCCGACAAGCACGGCCGCGAGATGACCTGGCCGGAGACCTGGGAAGAAGAGCTCGAGCTCATGAAGTTCTTCACCCGTCCGGAGGACAATCTCTGGGGTTCGGCCAACCTGCGCGACCGCGGTTCGTCCGTCGCGTGGTGGTACATGTACCTCTACAGCGCCGGCGGCTTCCCCTTCACCGACGACATGGAGCCGAACATCGACAATGATGCCGGCGAATATGCGGTGCAGACCTATCTGAACGTGAAGGAGGCTTCGCATCCCGAGGCGGCCGGCTGGGGCACCCCGCAGATGATCCCGCGGATCATCAACGGCAATGCCTTCTCCTGCCAGTACTGGGACGGCATCATCGCCCTGGCGGAAAACCCCGACAAGTCGAAGACGGCCGGCATGTGGTCCTACGGCCCGGTTCCGGGTTCGCGCCACAGCGGCAAGCTGCTGAAGCGTTCGATCTCGACGCCGAACGTCAGCATGCTTGTGAACCGTCACAGCCCGCGCAAGGCGGCTGCCGCCTACCTCGCAGCCTATCTCGCAACGGCGGACAACAGCGCGCGGATCGTCGGCGATCCGGTGAACACGTTCCACGATCCGTGGCATGTGGATCACTTCAAGGCGGGCTCGCTGCCTGAGAAGACCTACACGCCGGGTGGCATGGCCGCGATCAAGCAGAACCTTGAGATCGTGACCCCGCCGATCTTCCTGACGGGACTGCTCGAGTTCGAGACCGAGCTCAAGCGGAACATCTCGGAAGCCTATGCCGGCGACAAGACCGCCAAGGCCGTCGTGAAGGATACGACGGACGCCTGGGCGCGTTCGATCCGCCGCATTGGCAAGCGTCGTCTCCGCGAGGAACTCGCGACCTACAAGTCGCTGTTCCCGACTGTCGACGTTCCGTCCTAACCGACGGCAGGCCACTCGGCCTGTTCCCTCGTGACCAAGCCCCGGAGCGGTTCATCCGCTCCGGGGCCGTCGAGGTATTTCAAACATGACCGCTGACGCGACCCTCGCCACTTCTCCTGCGCCCGGATCACAGCGCGAACGCACACGCGCCCAGGGCATTCGGCGTTTCAAGTGGGCCGTTCTGACCCCGCTTATCGCCCTGATGCTGTTCATCCTGATGCCGGCATTCATCCTGCAGGGTTATTTCTCGTTCTTTGCCTTCTCGATCTTCGACGCCGGCGACGACACTTCCTTCTTGTCGTATTTCCGGGCATCGCAATGGGTCGGGTTGGATCTGTGGATGGATGCCTTTTCGGACGACAAGTTCGGGTTCGCGATCATTCGCTCATTGCTCTTTTCCGCCGGCGTGACCGTCGGCTGCTTCATCCTGGGATTCGCGCTGGCGCTCTTGATGTATCGCCCCTTCCGTGGCCAGGGCATCTACTACATCTTCTTCATCCTGCCGATGCTGACCGTGCCGATCGTCATCGCCTACACGGGCGAGATGATCCTGTATCAGAACGGCCCGCTGAACGACATTCTGAGCATACTCAGCCAGACGCGGGTCGAGGCGCAGTTCCTCTATAAACAGGAGGTGGCGTTGACGACGATCGCCTTCCTGGAGATCTGGAACTGGACCCCCTTCAGCTTCATCATCATGATGGCCGGCCTCGCCTCGCTGCCGAAGGAACCCCAGGAAGCGGCCCAGATACTCGGCGCCAGCAAGTGGCGCATCTTCTGGGAGGTGCAGGTTCCCCTGCTTCGTCCGGTGATCCTGCTGGCCCTGATCCTTCGCTTCCTCGAATCCATGGCCGAATTTCCGAAGACCTGGGGCCTGCTCCAGGGCGGTCCGGGCTCGGCGACGGAGACCATTCCGGTCTATATCTTCATCAACGCCTGGCAGTTCTTCGACATCTCCTACGGGGCGGTTCTGTCCTACGTCGTGCTGTTCCTGATGGTCGCGATCGTGATGTCCGCGATCTGGCTGCTGCGACGCGAGAAGAAGAGCCTCGACGCGATGTATGAATCGAAGCCGCAGGAAGGTTGAGTGTAGTTCCATGGCCATGACCAAATCACAGCGCCGGCACGCCTTTTCTGCCTTCCGCTATTTTACCCTGACGATCTGGCTGCTGATTGTTGCCTTCCCGATCTTCTGGATGGTGTCCACCTCCTTCAAGCCGGACCGCGAGTGGTTCGCCTGGCCGCCGGTGTACATCTCCGAGAATGCAACGCTGCAGAATTATCTGGTCGTATGGGCCGACGTCAGCGAGTACGGAACGGACGAGACCGGCCAGCTTGAGACCTACACGCAGTCGCTACAGCGCCCGTGGGAGGCGCTCGGCAACAGCGCGCTGATCTCGGTGATCGCAACGACGCTTTCCGTATTGTTCGGCTCGGTCCTCGCCTACGGCGTGTCGCGTTATGCGATATTGTCCGAAGGGCGAATGTTCCAGTTATTGATGCTGAGGATGGTTCCGCCCATTGTGCTCGTGGCGCCGATATCGATCTGGTACAGCGCCCTTGGACTCCTCGACAGTGTCACCGGACTGGTCATTCTCTACTTCCTCACCACCCTGCCCTATGCAGTTTGGATGTCGAAGAGTTTCATCGACGAAGTCCCGAGGGAAATGGAACAGGCGGCCGAGATTCTCGGCGCCAGCCGCTGGCGAACGATCTGGGAGGTGGTCCTGCCTCTGGTCCGATCGGGACTCGTGGCGACCTTCCTGTTCATCCTGATTCTGACCTGGAGCGAGTATCTTCTGGCACTGCTTCTGTCGAAGACGGAAGTGGTCACGCTGCCCGTCGAACTGTCGAAATATCAGGGCTCGACCGAAGGCCGCGTCTACGGACGCCAGGCCGCCCTGTCGGTCGGCATCACCCTGCCCCTGATTGTGGTGGGGCTCATCATCCGCAAGCATCTCGCACGCGGATTCAGTTTTGGAATGGTGAGGAGGTAACGAGCCATGTCACGTATCGAACTCGTAAACCTGCGCAAGGAATTCGGCAGCGTCGTTGCCGTGAACGACATGAACCTGACCATCGAGGACGGCGAGTTCATCGTCTTCGTCGGGCCGTCGGGCTGCGGTAAGACCACGACGCTGCGCATGATCGCCGGCTTCGAAGACCCCACATCCGGCGACATCCAGATCGACGGAGAGGTGGTCAACGAGAAGGAGCCGGGTGACAGGGACCTGGGCATGGTGTTCCAGAGTCACGCGTTGTTCCCCCACAAGAATGTGGCCGACAACATCGCCTTCGGCCTGCGCATGAAGAAGGTGCCGCAGGAAGAGCAGAGCCGGAAGGTACAGGAGGTATCGGAACTCGTTCGCATCACCCACCTGCTGGGCAAGATGCCGGCCCAGTGTTCGGGCGGTGAGTCGCAGCGCATCGCGCTGGCCCGCACGCTCGTGACCGAGCCCTCCAACTTCCTGCTCGACGAACCGCTGTCCAGCCTGGACGCCAAGCTGCGCCGCGAATTGCGCGCGGAATGTGACCGGCTGCATGACGAGCTGCAGAAGACCTTCATCTACGTCACCCATGATCAGGAGGAGGCCATGACCCTGGCCGACCGGATCGTGGTGATGAACCAGGGCCGGATCGTGCAGATGGGCTCCCCGCTCGAAATTTACGGTGATCCCGTCTCCTACTTCGTCGCCGACTTCTTCGGTAACCCGGCCATGAACCTCGTCGAGGGCGATTTCGTCGCCGGCGCGAACGGGCTCGAATTCCACAGCAGCCAGTTCAACATTCCGCTGCCCGCGAAATACAACGGCACCGCACCGGGCAAGGGCACATTGGGCATCCGCCCCGAGAATGTGACCATCGGCGCCAACGGCGGCGGTGCCTCGATCAACAGCGAGATCGAACTCGTCGAACCGCTGGGCAAGGACACACTGCTCTACTTCGGAACCGATGCCGACCGCCCGTTCGTTGCGGTCGTCGAAGGGACCCAGCAGGTCGAACGCCACGCCAAGGTCGAGGTGGGATTCCCGGACGACGCGATCTTCCTGTTCGACTCGAACGGTGATCGCATTCGCTGAGCGGATACGTTCTTCGCCGAAGGAATATATAAAACGCCGCGCAACCAAGGGTTTCGCGGCGTTTTTATTGAGGAGTGACAACCATGCCCGTCGTGAACACCGGCCGCTTTGACATCAACTATATCGACGAAGGCGACGGCGAACCGGTCGTCCTGATCCATGGGCTCGCCGGCGATCACACGGCCTGGTTGCCCCAGGTGGCCGCGCTGAAGGATCGCTACCGGGTCGTGGCCTTCGACAATCCGGGCTCCGGCGGCAGCACACCCGTCTCGGAGCCGGCCGGGACAACCGACCTTGCGGACGCGACCCTCGGGCTGATGGACAAGCTGGAGATCGACTCTGCCCAGATCATCGGGCGGTCCATGGGCGGTGCGGTTGCACAACATATGGCCCTCAAGGCACCCGAGCGCGTGCGTTCGCTCGCCATGGCCGCGTCGTTTGCCCGTCTCGACCCGCTGGGCGCGCAAATCATCGGCAATCTCCAGCAGCTCCTCGAATGGCGACCGAGCTGGGCGGAATGGGCACCCCACGCCGTCTACCTGTTCGTGTCCCCGAACTTCTTCAATGCGAACCCGGAACTGATCGAGAAGATCACGGCGCTGGTCAGTGACGAAAGCCGCGACATGGTCTCGTACAACCACCTTGCGACAGCCTGCATCGAACATGACGCCCTCGATCGCCTGGGCGAGATCGCGGCACCGACCCTGGTGATGGGCGGGCGCTACGATCCGATCTGCTCGATGACTGCGCAGAACTGGATGATGGAAAAGCTTCCCAACTCCGAGTTCGTGCTGTTCGAGGAATCGAGCCATTTCTTCCTCATGGAGGAAGCCGAGAAGGCTCTCAAAACAATCGAGGACTGGCTGGCGAAGAACGCAGCCTAACCAAACGAAGGAGCTCCGATATGCCAATCGTCAATTGCGGCCGCTTCGATGTGAACTATGTCGAGGAAGGCGACGGGTTCCCGATCGTTCTGATCCACGGCCTCGCCGGTGATCATACGGCGTGGCTTCCGCAACTCGACGCCTTCGGCGGTGAATACCGCGTGGTGGCCATGGACAATCCGGGCTCCGGCGAGAGTTCCCCGGTCGACGCTCCGTGCACCACCGAAGAGCTGGCCGATACCATGCTCGCGCTCATGGACAATCTCGGGATCGACAAGGCCCATGTGGTGGGCCGGTCGTTGGGCGGCCTGATTGGCCAGCATATGGCACTGAAAGCGCCCGAGCGGCTCCAATCGCTGATCGTCGCGGCCTCCACCCCGAAGGTGGACCGGATCGGCAAGCGCATCCTGGAAAACATGCGCGAGGTGCTGGAGTGGCGTGACAACTGGGCGGATTGGGCGCGCCACTCGGCCCATGTGTTCGTGTCACCCGCCTTCTACAACGACAACCCCGAGGCCATGGAACGGATCGAGGCGCTGGTCGGCAACGAGGCACGCAGCAAGATTTCCTACGTGAACCTCAACCACACGGCCCTGACTCACGATACGAGCGACCGGCTCGGGGAGATCGCCTGCCCCACCCTGATCATGGCGGGGCGCCAGGACCCGATATGCTCAATGCAGGGCACGGAAGAGCTTGCAGCCGGCATCCCGAACTCGAAAACCGTGGTTTTCGAGAAATCGAGCCATTTCTTCCTGATGGAAGAGTTCGACAAGTCGATGCAGACGCTCACCGACTGGTTCGCCCGGCACACGCCCTGACGGGCTAGAGGCGTGGCGCGTCCTGCACGGGATACCGCGTGTACTGGGAAACCCAGTCGAACCCGACATACTCCACATAGGCATCCATCAGCCGCTTCGTGACCGGCCCCGGCACCGAACCGTCTCCGAACACGCGCCCGCTGATGCTGCGACACGGGCAGATGCAGAAGCTGGTGGATGCGATGAAGGCCTCGTCCGCGTTGTACGCATCGTAGAGATCGTAGTCCTTCTCGGCACATGGGATGTCCAGCTTCGCGGCGAGCTCCATCACCGTCTGGCGGCTGATGCCCGGTAGCACGTAACGCTCCTGGGGCGTATAGAGCCGCCCCTCCGATACGAAGAACACGTTGCTGCCCCTGCCCTCCGCGACGTTGCCATTGTGATCCAGCATCAGGGCATAGGCCTCCGGGTTCTGCGCGGAGACCTCCTCGTCGGCCATGATCAGATTCAGATAGTTGTGAGTCTTCGCCCGCGGGCTCAGCATGTCCGGCGCGGTCCGGCGCACCGACGAGACGATCATGTCGATCCCGTCGCGATAGACCTTCGCGCGCGTCGAGAGCGGCAACGGCAGGCATTCGACGATCACCGTCGGGCCCACATAGTCCGGCCAGGCCGATCGCTCGTTCGGATCGACGATTCCGCGGGTGATGCGCTGGGAGACCCAGAGGTCCTCGTCCGCTGCAATCGTCGGCAGGTTCCGCCGGACGATCTCCTCCGTCACGGCCGCCATCTCGTCGAGTGAAAGGCCGGGATCAATCCCGATGTAGCGGAGCGAACGATACAGCCGCTCGAGATGCTCCTGCAGCTTGAAGATTTCGTGGCCGAAGGTCCGCGTGGTGTCGAACACCGCGTCCCCGTACTTGACCCCGCGGTCCCGGAACGGAAGGCGCGCTTCGTTCTCCGGAATGTAGTCGCCGTTCAGATAGACGGTGCGTTGGTTCGGAATCGACACGTTTGCCCCCGGAATCCAGTGTTTGCTGCCGTCTGCGTGCATTCTTTGTCGCACGACCGGCCCGTTCCCCCCATAATATCCCGAATAACGGAATTCAGTCAGGGGGGATGACATGGCGAAATATGGAGTTGGCCAGCCGGTGCGCCGAACCGAGGACCCGCGACTTCTGACCGGTCGTGGGAAATTCAACGACGACATGCCGCGCGACGGCGAGGCGATGGGGTTCGTGCTGCGTTCCCCGCACGCCCATGCCGACATCCGTTCCATCGACACATCGGCTGCGGAGAAGATGCCGGGCGTGCTCGCGGTGCTGACGGGCCAGGATCTGGCGGATGACGGGATCGGCACCTTCCCGGGCCCCCCGCCCTTCTTCGCGGCACTGACGAAGCCCGACGGTTCGCCCCTCGTCTATCCGCCCCAGCATGCACTGACGTCCGACCGCGCACGATATGTGGGCGATCCCGTTGCGTTTGTTGTTGCCGAAACGTTGGACCAGGCACGCGACGCGGCGGAGGCGGTGGAGGTCGACTACGCGCCGCTCGACGCGGTCGTCGAAACCGACCGCGCGATGGACGACGGCGCCGTACAGATCTGGGACGACGTTCCCAAAAACTACCTGTTCCAGGCACAGATCGGAGATACGGCCGAGGCCGACAAGGCCTTCGATGCAGCCGACCATGTAGCGTCGGTGCGACTGGTCAACCAGCGGATCGTGCAAAATTCAATGGAGGTGCGCGGCGCAATCGGCAGCTATGACGCCGATGACGACCGCTACACCATCTATACCTCCAACCAGAACCGGCACCTTCTGCGCACCTGGCTCGCCGGCGCCTTTTTCAAGTGCGAGCCGACGAAGATACGCGTCCTGGTGGACGATGTGGGCGGCGGCTTCGGGATGAAGACGCACCCCTATCCCGAGCAGGTTCTGGTCCTCGTCGCGGCGAAGCGGCTGGGCCGCAAGGTACGGTGGATCAGCGACCGGACGGAGGCATTCCTGAGCGACCTGCACGGCCGGGATCACATCTCGGATTGCGAGCTGGCCTTGGACAAGGATGGAAAGTTCCTCGCAGTCCGGGTCAAGACCGTCGCTAACATCGGCGCCTATTCCTGCTCCGCCGGGGTTTCCGTCCCCACCCAGATCGGCCCCAAGATCCTCACAAGCGTCTATGACGTCCCCGTGGCGGACGTCGAGGTGAAGTGCGTCGTCACGAACACGGCCCCAGTGGGCCCCTATCGCGGCGCGGGACGCCCCGAGGCAATCTATGTCATGGAACGCCTTGTCGACGTCGCGGCCCACGACCTGGGAATCGACCCCGTGGAGATACGACGCCGGAACCTCATCCCCGGCGACGGGTTCCCCTACACGAACGCGGTCGGCACCACCTATGACAGCGGAGCGTTCGAGGAGAATATGGACCTCGTGGCCAAGATGGCCGACTGGGAAGGCCACGAGGCGCGTCGCGCCGAGGCCCGCACACGCGGCAAGCTGAGCGGCATTGCCATCAGCCAGTATCTGGAGACGACGGCCGGAAACCCGACGGAAACGGCGGAGGTCGAGGTCGAGGACGATCAGGTCGTGGTTCGGGTCGGCACCCAGCCCATGGGCCAGGGGCACGACACCTCGTTCATGCAGCTGGTCTCGGAAAAACTCGGCGTGGACTTGGGGAGGGCCTTCACCGCACGGCGGAACGCCGCCATCTTCCCGACGGCCGCCGCCACCAACGATCCCCAAACCGCCATA
>Ga0181579_10004654_pt1 | contig 10662 bp, 7 predicted proteins | sample 071ome_24_FD_132996 | JGI IMG/M metagenome (GOLD analysis project Ga0181579, IMG submission 132996) | Coastal salt marsh microbial communities from the Groves Creek Marsh, Skidaway Island, Georgia - 071402CT metaG (megahit assembly) | ecosystem: Environmental > Aquatic > Marine > Intertidal zone... | reverse complement strand
GTTGCAAGTGTAGGTTTGTTTAATAAATCTCCGTAATCACCACTAAGTGCAACTGCACTTAAACTAGAAACATGTGTATTGAAACTGTTAGTTAGTGTTGTTAGCCCAGACTGTGTTGCATAAGAACTTAGATCTGGAGGTGTATAACTGAATATGCCAGTTGTATTATCGTAAGTTAAATTTGATGTGCCTACAGAATTTACTGTAACACTGAGATCGGTAAGTCCAAGTACATTAGTGTTCACACTACTTACAATACCAGGTGCAAGCGGAACCCACACACTGTTACTATACATATATAGATTTAAACTGTCGCTGTCAACCCATAAATCACCTTCTTTTACACCACTAGTAGGAACAGTTGCACTTGTTACAATAGCAGTTGCTATGCGTTTATCAGGATCGACATTATTTGGATCTACAATATAAGCATCTGTTGATATGTTTATTGTTTCAACATTTATAGTAGTAGACTCTAGTTCGTTTACAATAAAATCTCCAACATTGCCACTAGCAACGTCATTTGTGATTGTAGCATCTGGTATCATTGTAAACTTTTGTGCACTGTCATCCCATCCGAAAAATCCAGTCTTAGCACTAGTACCATCATGATATTCAAATGCTACGCCTCTATCTTTATTATCATCAACAGTAAGAGGAGTACCATCTGCATTGCCACCAATAAACATAACAGGGTCAACAATACTAGTTGTTGTACTGTTTACAGTTGTGGTTGTACCTTGTACAGTTAAGTCTCCAGATATAGTAGCATTGCCGCCTATACTTACATCGCCACTATATGTAGCGTCTACAGCATCAGTTATTGTTCCATTGGTAATAGATAGTGTGCCGTCTGTTACAGTACCGCCTGTTATAGTTCCTGTTACAACGGCTGTTGCGCCAGTTATGTTACCATTACTAATTGTCAGTACACCATCAGTAAATGCATTTGCAGTAATAGTATTGCTTGCTATTATACCAACTACTCCAGAGATACTTCCAGAACTAATAGTAAGAGTTCCGTCTGTTATAGTGCCGCCGTTTACATTTCCAGTTAAATCTCCAGTTACATTACCTGTTAAATTTCCAGTTACATTACCTGTTACATTACCTGTTACATTACCTGTTAGATTTCCAGTAACATCACCTGTTAAGTTTCCTGCAAATGTACTAGACAGTGTAGTTCCATCAAATGTTAAGTTGGCACTATCTTGTAATTCGCCACTTGTGCCAGAATACACAACACGAGTATCTGTTAAGTCTGTTATGCTTGCACTTGCTAGTGTAGCAGATACAGTAACATCTAGTGTATTACTAATTTCAACATCTGCTACTGTAATTTTACTAGTATCAAATGCAGTACTATCAAGTGTTGCACTTAATGCATTAGCAGTATAAAAGTAAATTGTATCTTCATCTGATCCGGTAGCAGTTTCATATTTAATGTAAGTATCTTTATCTAAGTCGCTACCGTTTAAATCAGTCCAATTTGAACCATCTGATATTTCAATTCCACGTGTTGAAGTATTATATCTTAACTGCCCAGGAATATTAATATTTGGTCTTTGACTAGAATTGCCGACGGGTATAACTAGAGCACCGGTCCCTGTTATTGTTAATATGTTAGAAGATGTACTAATTCCATCTCTACTATGATTTAAATTAATCGACATTATACTCTTTCTAAGTTAATATTCTTATTTGTGCTGAACTATTAAACGGATTAAACATGAATTTTTCTTCACCGCCGTAAATACTTCTAGTGTCATTATAATTAGCATCGCCTGTACCTAAATACATGACATTATTTGTACATTTACTTAACATAAAACTTTTTAGTTGTTGTGGTGTTGCATGTGGATTTAGCTGTAACATCAATGCACCTAGTCCGCACACTTGCGGAGATGCCATACTAGTTCCTGAAATATTAGCAATTTTATAAGATTCATTTAACGGATAATTTCCTCCGTTCATTTCATTTATCGAACTAGTTGTACTCATTATATCTGTTCCGGGCGCATAAATGTTAACACCTGACCCAGAACAACTCGAACTTGCTTTTTGTTCGAGTCCTGAAGAATGCACGTCACTATCTATGTTTCCAACAATAAATGCTTCGTCGTCATATGGGCTACTACCACGATGATAATATTCGTTATAACCTCTGCCAAAGTTTGCATTATTATCATAGTCAACTCCGCCTGCTGCTTCTATCTTATAATAACTGTTTCCTGCAGCAATACAAATATGGATACCTTCGTCAATCATTTCTTGTACATCTGCATCAACACTTGCTACTCTAACTGGAATACGTCTTCCGAAAAAACTAACAGGAGGAACAATTCCAGTTTCATGCCATAATTCTGTTGAACTATTGTGAGTAGGATCTGAATAGTTCCAACTTGAACCTCTATAAGTACCAGTCGATGGTGTACTTCTATATCCGCCATATCCCCAACTCATGTTGACAATTGTAGGTCTTTTATAACCTGTTGCAGGATTTACAGGTTTATTTCGATGCCACAACTTGATTACATCAAAACAATCAGATACAGGTATTCCATTACCCGGATCTGAACTTCCTTGTAGTCCGTCAACTTTAACAGCATAAATTCTAGCATCCTTTGCCCAACCATAAGTTTTACCTACTGCTATGCCCGCACAGTGTGTTCCATGACCGTGGTAATCTGTATAATGTCCGGATGGCATTGTTCCTGGTATTCCACTTTCTGCGTACCAATCGATTTCTTGTACTCTATTATTTCCATTTTCATCATAAAATTCCGGATGATCGGCTTGTATGCCACTGTCTTGAATTACAACGTCAACACCTTCTCCGTTTAAATTATAACTATATTCTCCAGTATTCTCTGTTGTTGCACTACCGTAAGGATTAGACTCACTAATACAACGTCTAAGGCCCCAGTTAACAAAGTCGCCGCTATCACTAGTTGTTTTAGTAAAATTTCCTGTTTGTACTGCATCAAAACCCATGTCAATATCATCACGTTGATCAGGAGGAATTTCAACTCCGTAAACTCTCGGATCATTACGTAATACGTTAGCTTCATCATCTGATAATTTATAATGACAAGAACGCAAGCTACCTGGACGACTGTTTAATATATCAACACGTCTAGTAGGAACAAATCCATCATCTTCACTAGCATTTTCGATTTGATCCCAAAATGCATCATAATCTACACCTCTATTTAAAATTACAATATATTCACGCTCACTCATTGTATTTCCTTATGTTGTTCCGTATATTGTTCCAGAATTACTTAATGTATAAGTATTACCACTATCATTTATTGCTGCGCCTCCGGAACCTCCTGTTGTACTATTCAGAGCTCCTGTGCCTGGTCCGCCGCCTGCTGCTCCCCAGCCTCCGCCGCCTGCGCCAATGGTATAAGTCGTTGCGCCTAATAATTCTTCAGCACCATCTCCGCCTGGGTTTCCACCACCGCCACCATCTGTAGCATTTGAAAAGCCCGATGTTGACAATGAACCTGCTACACCTGGTAAGATTCTACCTCCACCTTGGCCGCCTCCAGCGCCGCCTGCGCCTGCTGCAGTTACTCCACCAAAGTTAGTACCGCCTACTGCACCTACTGTACCTCCAGTTGCTCCTACAGGTCCATCTGCGGTGCCGCCTGCACCGCCTCCTGCACCGCCGCCGCCAGCAGAAGTACCATCTGTTTGTGTTCTTTCTGCACCTCCGCCGCCTCCTCCGGCAATAAATGCACCAGTTTCATTTAGAATAGTAACATTAGAAATACTAGAATTAATTTTAATAGCAGGACCGCCATTTTCAGCAACACTAGTATCTCCGCCTCGACCACCTTTGCCTATAACTTTACCGTTATTGATAATAGTACACGGAATGTCAACTGTCATTGCTGCTACACTAATATTATCTGACCAAATCCACCAGTCAGATGGTACGAATAAAGTTTCGCCAGAATTAATAAAATCACTTACTATTATTTCTTGTAGTGACGGATTTCCATTAATCATTGTAGGAGTAGCAACTGTTGCTAAATTAGTGCCTATTGATCCCCATATTGTACCATTATTAGTTAATGATGTAACACTTCCGTCAATTGCAGCACCGCCTGTGCCTCCATTATTACCACCTTGGGCAGCCCAGCCACCACCACCGCCACCCCAGCCATTGCTGCCAGGATTATTTGCGCTGCCACCGTCTCCGCCTCGATTACCAACACTATTAGCACCACCTGCGCCGCCAGTACCAGGAAGAACACGGCCACCACCACCGCCGCCGTGATAACCTCCCCACGTTGGACGAGGATCTGCATCATTACCGCCACCGCCTCCGGCGCCGCCGCCACTAGGTACACCGCCTGCAGATGGTCCAAGATTACCGCTGCCGCCTGGCTGTCCAAGTGAGCCTCCGTTAGGCGAATACCCAGGTACAAGACCGTCATATCTGCCTGCTCGTGATCCATTTCCGCCGCCTGCGCCACCGCCTCCAGCGCCGCCGCCTCCGCCGCCACCGCCAGCAATGTAAGAACCTGCACTATTAGTAATAGTGACATTAGTTACACCTGGATTAACTTTAATAGCAGGTCCACCGTTGACACTTTGAACGGCTCCGCCGCCGTCGCCTCCACGCCCAATAATATTTCCATCATTAATAATAGTGCAAGGAATATCAATAGTCATTGCAGCAACATTTGTATTATCTGACCAAACCCACCAACCAGAAGAAATTACAAGTGTTCCTCCTGAACTAATATAATCACTTACTATTATTTCTTTAAGAGAATTAATTCCATTAACTACCAAAGGTGTAGCAGCATTATCTAATGTTACTTGATTTGCTGCGCCATAAAAGTCACTGAAACTAATCTCGCCAGATGTAGGAATGTTTATATTTGCAACAGATTCAGGAACACGAGCACCTGCTCGATAATGTGCATTTATTCTCCAAGTTCCGGATCCTTGGAATTCAGTTCTGATTTGTGATGCTGAAATAGATCCCGAACTCTGAAGTGCCATTACACTGTTCCAAACGCTGTGATATCACCTGTTACTGTTAAATTTCCACTAGCATCAATTTTCATTTTGTTAACACCACCGGTAGCGAAATAAAGTGTACCACCAGATTCTGTTATTGTCCAGCCGCCTAAATTAACAACAGTAGTTGATACTTTTGCATCTAATGCAGTTTGTAGTCCAGTAACATCAGAAATTGCAGTTGGATGATAACCATCGTGATAAACTCTATTAGTCGAATTTGCACTATTAGATAATAATATATCAATATTACCACTAGTATCGTCTGCCATTTTTAACCATTGCTTACCGCCTGTAGGAGCTTGCAAGCCTGCAGTGTCTTCAGGTTCAGTAATATAGAATGCTTCACCTTCGGAAACTAATGCAACATCTATGCCTGTATCTGATGTATCGTTTAAATGAATAGTAGGTGAGGCAGTATTAATAGTTAAATTTCCTGTTAATGTTCCGCCTGTTAAATTTAATTTTAAAGCATCTGCAGTTTGATATGCACTAGTAATTGCTGTTTCTCTAGTATCAGTATATGTATTTGCATCTGTTTCTGCCTGATCTGCATATGTTTGATATGCACTAGTAATTGCTGTCTCACGTGCATCTACATATTGTTTAGTTGCAGCATGTAAATTTGCAGTTGGGTCTCCGCTTAATGTAAGTAGACCAGTCATTGTATCACCTGCTTTACTTACTTTAGTTGCAATATTGTTTGTAACAGTTGTAGCAAAGCTAGCATCATCGCCTAATGCTGCAGCTAGTTCATTTAGTGTATCCAGTGCAGCCGGAGCAGAATCGACAACACTTGCTACTTCTGCATCAACGTACTGTTTAGTTGCAGCATGTAAATTTGCTGTCGGGTCTGAATGTAATGTAAGGAATCCGGTCATCGTGTCACCGCTTACACTTACTTTTGTGTTATCAATTGTAACTGTTCCCATTACTTGCCATTGACTATCTTCATACACATCAAAACTATTAGTTGTTGTGTTATAAATCATATCTCCATTTGTAGCAATAAATGCATCACGTTCTGTTTGTGTCATTGATGCTAATTTAAATGGTGTATCTGCAATAACTACTCTGTTTTGTGCATCTAATACAAGATTGCCGCCGGCTGTGATACTTGTATCACCAGCACCACTGATGGTTAAACTTTTAACATTTAAGTCTAATCCGCCATCTTGAAAATCTTCAATTAATGATAGTGTACCTTCTCTATCAGGAAGTATAACATTTCTGTCTGCTGTTACACTTGTTGCTTGTAGTTTAATTTCAAAATCGTCAGGTGCAGTGCCTTCAAAAATTAATTTAGTTCCTTGACTAATCCAAATATGATCCGTAGGATAAAGTGCAATATCTGTATCACTTTTTATTTCTAAGTCGGTGCCATTACCACCTGTTATACCGTTTGGAAATCTTGTTTCGTTTGCCATTTTGTTATCTCCGTATTATACATATTTATTCTATAATAGCCATAAAAAAACAGGCTCCGAAAAGCCTGTTTTATTTTTAAAATAGTAACTAACTATTATGCGAATGCAAGTTGGTTAGTTGTAACAGCAATTTTGCTTAGATAGTCAGCTGCATTACCAAGTGATGATGCTTGGTTTGATAGCTCAACGTAGCCATAACGTGTCATAAATGATACTGTTGGCTCGAATGTTGCTGGATCTAGCACTGTGCCTGATGACATTAGTGGGATATATGGGCAATAGAACGCTGCTGCGTCTGTTTCTGTTGAACCTTTGTATCCTACTAGGATTGTGTCGTCTGCTGCGTACTGGTTTACATATACACGCATTGTGCCGTTTAATGTACCAACGAATTTTGTGTTTGTTGGTGCTTCAAATGGACCTTCTGTTGTACGTGCAAACGCTGATGTTGTCGCTGATTGTAGTACTGTTAGCATTGTTGGTGAAACAATTGCCCAGTTACCTGCGCCACGACGTGTACGTGCTGCAATTAGGTTTGCGTTTTTGTTAATTAGAACTGCAAGTGCTGCATGTTCGTCACCTACGTATGTCGCTGTACCTGATACTGCTGATTGATCATATGTGTCAGCTGCAGTACCTGCTAGTGAACTTAGAGAAGCAATGATCTCTTGGTCGATTTCAGCAGTAATTTCTTGTGCAAGTGCTTGCATGATTTCTGCTTCAACGTCTAGACCGTGCATTGACTGTGCGTCTTGCGCTGCTTCAAATGTCCAACGTGCTGATAGCTTACGTGTTTTAGCTTCAACAGTTTGCTTGAGTACTTGAATACTCATTTTGCGTCCTGCTTCACCTTCTAGTGATGCAGTTGCATCTGCTGTTGCTGATGATGCGTTACCTGAGTAACCTGTTGCGATTGCGAATGGGCTTAGTGCTTCATCGCCTGCTGTCGCTGTGCCTGCTGTTTCTGCATAACGTACACGTAGTGTGTGAATCTGACCTACTGGTCCTGTCATTGGCTGAACACCAACGATTTCGTTTGCAATAACTGTTGGCATAACACGACGAATCACTGGAAGAATAACTTTGTTAAGTGTTGCAATGTTACCTGATTGAGTTGCACCAGCTGTAGCAGATTCTGCTAAGTAACGCTTAGTGTTCTCAAGTGTTGATTCCATCACTTGCTTTTTTGTTCCAGTTAGACCGTCGGTTAGTGCTTCTTTGGTTGCATTCCAATTTTCAAATAATGCGTCCATAATCGGTCTCCTTAACTTATACCGGCTAATTTGCGAAGGTTAACAATGTTGTCATCAACATTTGCTTCTGCTGTTTTTCCCCCAGTGACTTCTTTAGTAGATTCACTAAGTACCTTCTTTTCTTTTAATGGTTTAGCATCTTCCTTCAATACTGATGGTAGATACTTATTGAATGCATTCTGCAAGTCTGCTGTTTTAGTAGACTCTAGTAGTGCACCCATTATTTCTTTTTGTTGCTTTGAAAGTGGTGCCATCATTTCGTTGAGGGCAGTTTTACGTTCTGCTTTATCTGCTTCAATACGTGCTTTACGTGCTGATTCAGTTAGCTGAACTTCTTTCTCTGCAACGGCTTTGTTTGCTTCATCAAGTTGTGCTTTTAGCTTGTCCATTGATTTGTTTAGTTTTGCAACTTCTGTACCTTCATTAAGGTAGCTGCTCATAAACTCTGCTGCAAATGTTTCAAAAATCTTACGTCCAAATGTATTTTCTTTAGCAACTTGGATGTCTTCTTTTAGTGTTGTAAGTTCTTTCTTAATAGTATTTTCAAGAATTCCTTCAACTTTAGTTGCAGCACTTTCAATAAACTTACGTTTTGTACTCTCGATAGCTTCTTTGCCTTCTTTAATCAATTTGACTTTTGCTTCAACTAGTGAGCGTTTGTCTTCATGAAACTCGTTGAGCTCTTTTGTAAGTTGTTCAAGTACAAAGCCCTCTAATTGAGCCATGTTCTTGTCTTGTGCCTCACGGTCTTCGCGAAGTTCATTAATTTCTTTGCGAAGTGTTTCCATCACAAACTCGTCAAGTACATTTGCATGTTCTGACATATGCTTGCGATAAGCAACACGATCTTCTGCTACTTTAGCTTTGTCTGCTTGGAACTCTTCAAGTTCTTTTGCAATAACTTCGCCAATCATTGTGTCCATTGCTTCTACGATCTGCGCTTTGTCATTTTCATAACGTTCCGCAAATTCTTCACGTAGTTCTGCTGCAACTTCTTCACGTAGTTCAGTTTGCTTGGTTTCCCACGCTTCACTGATTGAAGATCTAACCTCTTCGGAGAGCGCACCTGAGCTTAATAGTTCATCTATTGAGTGAGCCATATTAATCTCTCCTATACTTCAGGTTGTTTATAAATTGTGTCACCTCTTCCTGGAGATAACGTTGTGCTCTGTCGTCGTGCTTAACAGCTGAAGCAACATCCATCAGTACATTACCCCTTCTATGATTCATAATTCTTTCATAGATTGGATCGGGATAAGCATCTGGAGCACTTGGATTGGCAACAATGTCTACGGTAATGATTTCAAAATCTTTAACATGACCGCTTTCATTTACGTTGCCACTGCCTCTGCTTGACACGCCTAGTTTGACACCGCTTTCCAATAGGGTTTTACAAATGTTTCCCATTGGAGTCGGAAGTATTTTCAGTTTGCCAATACCGTTGTTACCATCAATATCCATCTCTGTAATCATGTGTGACACACGATCAAGATTAATATTAAGGTCGTCTGGGTGATCAGCTTCACCTAAAACACTAAATCCTTTTTTAATTTTTTCATTAATTGCTTTAACTGCAGTATGAATTTCTTTAGCAGGATAAATTCTATTGTTTTGGTTACGTACATCACCTTCGATAAAGATACCTTTCATATATAGGCTTTTGCCACCGTCAGATTCTTCAATCGCTTCGGTGACAATATTAGCCTGATTATATGTTAAGTGCTCTTGTAAAGACTTATACATAACTTACTTCATTTCTCTTTTTGGTTTTGGTGCTGGCTTTGGGTCGCCTGCATCTTCTGGTCCTGTTACACCCATGTCTTTAGCTGCTGGTGCTTTTGGACTTTTTTCTTCTGAGCCTGCCATGTCAACTGCTTTACCACCCATGTCATTTTTACCTGCAACTGGTGATGCGCCGCTGTCTGTATTGTCTGGCATGCTTACGTTAACTTTTGATAGCTCTACGCCTTCTTCTAGACCGTCGAACTCTTCTTCTAGTTCTTCATCGTCTGAATCGTCGTCTGCTGCTTCGAACGCAATTTCTTCTTCCATTTCTGGTTCTTCTTCTGCTGGTTCGTCGCCCATCATGTCTGCAAATGCTGCACGTAGTTCTGCGATTGCATCTTCAACGTTTGCCATTGCTTCTTCTGCTTCTGGTGCTTCTTCTTCGCCTTCGTCGTCCATGTCCATTGCCATGTCCATTTCAGCGTCATCTGCATCCATGTCTTCTTCGTCTTCGTCTTCGCCGAAAACTTCTTCTGCTTCGATTTCTTCTTCAGCTGACTCGATGTCATCTAAAAAATCTTCTTCTGCATCATATGAATCAATTGCTTCTTCAACTTCTTCTTCTGATACATTGTATGTTTCGTCTAAGTCTTCTTCTTGAATATCTTCTTCTACTGACTCATCACTTTCTGAAAGTGCTGACCAGTGATTTTTTGCTTTTTCAACAAAAATGTCGTGTAGAAGATCAGATGCCTTCTCACGCTCTTCATTTACAAGATACTCAAGGACTTTAACTAGTGAATCCTTGTGATTGCTCATTATATATCTCCTTAAAATATTTTCAGGCTTACCATGACTGGTTTACAGTTATTATTTAGTAACCAAGACGTTTTACCAGGTAAAAAGGGTGTAAAAACGGTACTTTTTGACTAATTGTCAAAGATAAGTATATATTACACTGAATTATTCGGTAGGTGCACGGTAGATTTGCTGTACTTTTTCTAGTCTACTAGCATGTTCTACTTTATGAATCTCACGTTGTTTACGTAATCTATTAAGATGTTTCAGTGTTAATCTGCTACGTCTAACATCGTTAATATCACGATTGCTGTATTCATCGTCTTGTGCTTCGTAGTATTCTCTTAAAAATTCTCCACTACGCATTATACTTCTCCCCCAGGCGCTGCAGGTGTTGTTGCATTCTCTGAACCTGT
>Ga0181579_10004646_pt1 | contig 10674 bp, 10 predicted proteins | sample 071ome_24_FD_132996 | JGI IMG/M metagenome (GOLD analysis project Ga0181579, IMG submission 132996) | Coastal salt marsh microbial communities from the Groves Creek Marsh, Skidaway Island, Georgia - 071402CT metaG (megahit assembly) | ecosystem: Environmental > Aquatic > Marine > Intertidal... | reverse complement strand
CGGCCGACATTTTGGCCTTAACCCTGTTGAAAGAACCCGGTGCCATGGGCGCCGATATTGCCGTGGGATCGACCCAGCGGTTTGGCGTGCCCGAGGGATTTGGCGGACCGCATGCCGCCTATATGGCGACCAAGGATGCATATAAACGGTCCATGCCGGGGCGCATTGTTGGCATTTCCGTCGATATTCACGGGAACAAGGCTTATCGGTTGGCTCTGCAGACCCGTGAACAGCATATTCGACGCGAAAAGGCCACGTCGAATGTGTGTACGGCACAGGCATTGCTGGCAGTCATGGCGTCGTTTTATGCGGTATTCCACGGGCCTGAGGGCCTAAAGGCCATCGCGCAGCGGATCCATCGCAAAACCGTGCGTTTGGCCAAAGGGTTAGAGGCCGCGGGGTTCACGGTTGAGCCAGCGGCGTTTTTTGACACGATTACCGTTGATGTCGGCCTGTTGCAGCGCGGTGTATTGCAAGCGGCGGTAAACGAAGGTGTCAACCTGCGTCGCGTGGGCAAAACCAAGATCGGGATTTCGCTGGATGAGCGGACCCGCAAAGATACGATTGAGGCGGTTTGGCGCGCCTTTGGTATTGAACGTCAGGACAATGATTATACGCCTGAATATCGTGTGCCCGATGCGTTGCACCGCACAACGACATATCTGGAACATGATGTGTTCCATATGAACCGTGCAGAAACCGAAATGATGCGGTATATGCGGCGCTTGGCCGATCGTGATTTGGCATTGGATCGCGCGATGATCCCACTGGGATCCTGTACCATGAAACTGAATTCGGCGGCCGAAATGATGCCTGTCAGCTGGCGTGAATTTTCGCTGATGCACCCCTATGCGCCATTGGATCAGGCCCAAGGCTATGTCGAGTTGATCGAAGATCTGAGCCAAAAGCTATGTGTGATCACAGGCTATGATGCCATGTCAATGCAACCCAATTCCGGCGCGCAGGGCGAATATGCTGGTCTGCTGACCATCAGCGAATACCACGCCGCGCGTGGCGAAGGGCATCGCAACATTTGTTTAATCCCGACATCTGCCCATGGCACCAACCCCGCCAGCGCGCAGATGGTCGGATGGAAAGTGATCCCCGTTGAAACCGCAGATAACGGCGATATCGACGTGGACGATTTCCGTGCTAAGGCGGAAAAATATTCCGATGTCTTGGCGGGCTGCATGATCACATACCCATCGACCCATGGTGTATTCGAAGAAACCGTCCAAGAGATTTGCCAAATCACCCATGACCACGGGGGGCAGGTCTATATCGACGGGGCGAATATGAATGCCATGGTGGGCCTGTCACGACCCGGCGATTTGGGCGGCGATGTCAGCCATTTGAATTTGCACAAAACCTTTGCCATTCCACATGGCGGCGGTGGTCCCGGCATGGGACCGATTGGGGTGAAATCGCATTTGGCCCCCTATCTGCCAGAAAACACAGGCGCCGTTTCGGCAACGCCGTTTGGGTCGGCGTCGATCCTGCCGATTTCATGGGCCTACTGTTTGATGATGGGCGGCAGCGGCCTGACGCAGGCAACGCGCGTGGCCATTTTGAACGCAAACTATATCGCCAAACGGCTAGAGGGTGCGTTTGAGGTTCTCTACAAAGGCAAGCAAGGTCGCGTCGCACATGAATGCATTCTAGACGTCCGCCCCTATGCAGAATCGGCCCATGTCACAGTCGAAGACATTGCCAAGCGCTTGATGGACGCTGGGTTCCACGCCCCCACCATGAGCTGGCCGGTTGCAGGCACATTGATGATCGAACCGACCGAGTCTGAGACCAAAGCAGAGCTTGACCGGTTCTGTGATGCGATGCTGGCTATTCGTGAGGAAATTCGCGCGATTGAGGTGGGCGAAATAGATGCGGAAAACAATCCATTGAAAAACGCGCCCCACACAATCGAAGATTTGGTGGGCGACTGGGATCGCCCCTATAGCCGTGAACAGGGGTGTTTCCCCGCGGGCGCATTCCGCGTTGACAAATATTGGCCCCCCGTTGGACGGGTCGATAACGCCTATGGCGATCGAAATCTGATCTGTGTTTGTCCGCCTATGTCAGATTATGCAGAGGCCGCAGAATAAAAACCAAAACAGCAAAAAACAAACTGCTACATTAAGCGCATTGAAATTTCGTGACCAATCTTGTATCGAACGGTCATGAATTTCAATGCGTCTGCACATGCAGCTGGACCAATTCCGGTCCGTTGGGTGCCAGACATCCTAACGTTCCCGTCAGGCTGAAAAGGTGTAAATAAGATGACCGATACCGCAAACCCCGATATATTGTATACCATTGTAGACGAAGCGCCCGAGCTGGCCAGCGCGTCATTATTGCCGATCATCCGATCCTTTGCCAAAGCGGCGGGTGTCAGTGTCGGGACCAAAGACATCTCTTTGGCGGGGCGAATCATTGCAACATTTTCTGAATACTTGACAGCGGATCAGCGTCAGGCTGACGATTTGGCCGAATTGGGCCAGTTGGTCAAAACACCCGATGCCAATGTAATCAAACTGCCAAACATTTCCGCATCTGTGCCTCAGCTGGTTGCCGCAGTCAAAGAATTGCAATCCCAAGGATACGCGCTGCCCGATTACCCAGAAGAGCCAAAGACAGACGAAGAAAAAGCAATTCGCGCAAAATACGACACGATCAAAGGATCGGCTGTGAACCCCGTCCTGCGCGAAGGCAACTCAGACCGTCGTGCGGCGAAGGCTGTGAAAAACTATGCGATGAAAAACCCGCATTCGATGGGAACATGGGTCGCGGACAGCAAAACACATGTGTCCACAATGGGCGCCAATGATTTTTATTCAAACGAACTGTCCACAACTGTGACAGCGGCCCAAGCAGGACCTGCAAAAATCGAATTTATCGCTGAAAATGGTGATGTCACAGTATTGAAGGACGGCATCGATCTGGCCGAAGGCACCGTGGTTGACGCAACATTCATGAATGCTGCTGCGCTGCGCGATTTCCTGCGGGCCCAAATCGCCGAGGCCAAAGACCAAGGCGTGCTGTTTTCCCTGCACATGAAGGCCACGATGATGAAGGTGTCCGACCCAATCATCTTTGGTCACGCGGTTTCCGTATTTTTTGAAAAATCATTCGCAAAACACGCGGATGCATTGGCCAAATTGGGTGTGAACCCCAATTCAGGTTTGGGCGATGTGTTGGCACGCGTGGCAGATCACGCCGACATCTTGGCTGATTTTCAGGCGGAATTGGCGGATGGACCTGCCATGTATATGGTCGACAGCGACCGTGGCATCACCAACCTACACGTGCCATCTGACGTGATTATCGACGCATCCATGCCTGCGGTCATCCGCGCAGGTGGCAAGGGATGGGGACCAGACGGCAAAGAGGGCGACACCAAATGTGTCATCCCAGACAGCTGCTATGCCCCTGTGTACGACGAAAGCATCAAGTATTTCAAAGAAACCGGCGCCTTGGATCCAACAACATCCGGTGCCGTGGCCAACGTTGGCCTGATGGCGCAAAAGGCCGAAGAATACGGATCGCACCCCACCACATTCGAAATGGCCGCAGCTGGACGCGTGCGTTACACGGCGGCAAATGGCGATGTGTTGCACGAACAATCCGTAAACGCGGGCGATATCTGGCGTTCATCCTCGGCGAAAAAAGCGCCAATCATCGACTGGGTGAACCTAGGGATCGAACGTCAGGCCCTGACTGGATCACAGGCGATTTTCTGGCTGGACGCAAACCGCGCGCATGATGCGGAATTGATCAAATATGTCGAACCAATTTTGGCTGAAAAAGGTCTGGCAGATAAATTCCAAATCCTTGCCCCCCGCGAAGCGACCCGTTTGACATTGGAAACAATCCGCACAGGGGCCGACAGCATTGCCATAACCGGCAACGTATTGCGCGATTATCTGACCGATCTGTTCCCCATTTTGGAATTAGGCACATCGGCGAAAATGTTGTCGATTGTGAAATTGATGCAGGGCGGTGGTTTGTTCGAAACCGGTGCCGGCGGATCGGCCCCCAAACACGTGCAACAGTTGGTGCAGGAAAACCACCTGCGCTGGGACAGCTTGGGCGAATTCTGTGCCTTGGGCGAAAGCTTTGCGTTCCTAGCCAACCAAAAAGGCAACGCCAAAGCGGGCGTTATGGCCACCGCAATTGAAGCCGCGACCCAAGGGATTTTGGACAACAACAAATCCCCATCGCGTCGTGTCGGTCAACCTGACAACCGCGACAGCCATTATTACTTTGCGCTGTATTGGGCCCAAGCCTTGGCTGCACAAACGGATGATGCCGAAATCGCAGCACATTTTGCGCCCATCGCCCAAGCCTTGGCCGAGAACGAAGCAAAAATCGCAGCCGAATTCGCGTCCGTTCAAGGTGCGCCAGCTGATTTGGGTGGCTATTATCATGCTGACCCCGCCAAAGTGGCAGCTGTCATGCGCCCCAGCGCGACATTGAACGCAATCATCGGCTAAGGCCCATGACATAAGTATCACAAACAAAAAAGAGGGGCACTGCCCCTCTTTTTTATGTCAAACGCGGCGCGATCTAGCCGCCGCGCATTTGTTGTAAAAAATGCACCTCAGCCCCATCTGGCAGGGCCATCGCCGGATTGGGCGGCACGATGTCCCCATCAATGGCCACCGACACACCCTGGTCGAATATCGGGCCCAACCCGGGGTATTGGGCAACCAGATCCGACATGGCCCGCCCCAAGGTTGGCGCGGTTGTTTCAAATTCTAGGGTGCCATCTGTGAACCGGCGCAGGCCGGACCACAGTACAATTTTAACCATTCTTTGACGCCTTGATCGCCGCCAATAATTTGGATGGCGTGATTGGCAAATGCCGCATCCGAACGCCTGTTGCCGCCGCAACTGCGTTTGCCACGGCTGGCAGCGGCGGGGCAATCCCCGTTTCGCCAACGCCGCGCACACCATAGGGGTGGCCGGGGTTGGGAACCTCGACAATGACGGTGTCGATCATCGGCAAATCCGATGCAACAGGCACACGGTAATCCAAAAACACAGGGTTTTGCAGACGGCCCATATCGTCATAGACGTATTCTTCGTTCAGCGCCCAGCCGATCCCTTGGACAGCACCACCCTGATACTGACCCTCGACATAGGCGGGGTGAATCGCGCGGCCCGCATCCTGAACAACCAGATAGCGCAGGATTGTTGTGCGGCCCGTTTCAGGATCGACCTCAACATCCACAACATGGGTGCCGAAGCTTTCGCCAACGCCTGCGGGCACAGATTCGTGATGCCCTGCAATCGGGCCGCCCGTATTGGACATGGCAGCCCCAATTTCGCCGATCGTCATGGGGGGATATTCGCCGGCATTTGGCCCCGCAGGATGCGCCGCACCATCGCGCCATTCCACCGCATCGGGTTCGATGCCCCATTTTGCGGCTGCGCGTTTGCACATTTCAACGATCATGCCTTGCGCGGCCTCGACTGTGGCTTTGCCTGTGGCGAATGTTGCGCGGCTGCCGTGGGTGGGTTCGTTCACGCCCAAGGCACCGGTTTCAACGATATTGACCCGCACATTGTCATAGGGAATTTCCAGCGTTTCCGCGGCCATCATCGCCATAGACGCGCGGCTGCCGCCGATGTCTGGTGTACCGATCGATACGGTCACGGTGCCATCTTCGCCCAAGGCCATGGACACCGATGTATCCCCACCGTGGTTAAACCAAAATCCCGATGCAATACCGCGGCCTTGGTTGGGGCCCAGTGGCGCAGATAAATTTGGATGCGCCTGTGTTGCGGCCAAGGTTTCATTCAACCCGATAACCCCAAATTTCGGGCCAAAGCTGGATGTTTCATGCGATTGTGCCGCGTTTTTCACGCGAACGTCTAGTGGGTCCAGCCCCAATTCATTGCACATTTCGTCCAACAAACTTTCAACGGCGAATGCCGCCATGGGCGATCCGGGCGCGCGATAGGCCGCAGCCTTGGGACGGTTGGCCAAGACGTCATAGCCCACATGCTGCAACGCAGGCACTTTGTACGCGGCAAAGGCACAATACAATGCCATATCAACAGGCGCCCCAGCAAAGGCACCGCCCTGCATGCGAAACGTCGCTGATCCAGCGGTAATTTTACCATCCTTGGTCATGCCAATTTTGACATCCATCGATGCCGATGCAGTCGGACCCGTGGCGCGCAGCACCTCGGATCGGGACATCACGATTTTCACGGGCCGGCCACCTGCCTTGCGGCTAAGCGCCAAAGACAGAGGTTCCATGAAAATCGTGGTTTTGCCCCCAAATCCGCCACCAATCTCGGATGGGGTGACGCGCAGTTGTGACGCATCAAGCCCCAGAACTTGGGTACACATTTTGCGAATGTACCAATGCCCTTGGGTACAGACCCACATTTCGCCTTTGCCATCAGCCCCCATTTGGCCCATGCAGGCATGGGGTTCGATATAGCCTTGGTGGGCGGCTTCGGTTTTATATTGATGTTCGCGCACGATGTCGGCTTTGGCAAATCCGTCCTCAAGGTCGCCATGTCCAAATTCGATATATCGCACCACGTTTGGATGCAGCCCGTCGGGGACGGAATGATCGGCAGCGCCTTCGCGAATAATGGGCGCGTCAGGGGCCATGGCGGCATCGACATCCGTGACATGGGGCAGAATTTCATATTCCACCTCAATCAACTTGGCCGCATCGCGGGCCAATTGCGCAGATGTGGCAGCCACGGCCGCAACCGCGTGTCCATCATAGAGGGCACGTTCGCCCGCCATGGTGTTTTCTTGCAGATCCCATGCCTCGCCCGTCAGGCCGGTTGGGAAATCATCACGCGTCACAACCGCCTTGACCCCGGACATGGCCAGCGCCTTGGACGCGTCGATTTTGACGATCCGCGCATGGGCGTGGGGCGATCGGACAACAGCACCATGCAGCAGCCCCGCTGCCGAAATATCGGCACCATAACGCGCGCGGCCCGTGACTTTGTCCAACCCATCTGGGCGGTCGGGTCGTGTGCCGACAATGCGCAATTCGTTTGCAGTATCTTTCGCCATTATGCCGCCCCCCGCATTTCCGCGGCGGCATCCATGACCGCGCGAATGATTTTGTCATACCCTGTGCAGCGGCACAGATTGCCTGCCAACCAATACCGAACCTCGGTTTCGTTTGGATCTGGATTTTTCTCTAATAATGCCTTGGCCGCCACCAAAATGCCTGGTGTGCAGAACCCACATTGCAGCGCGGCATGTTCGATGAATTTCCGCTGCAACGGGTGCAATTCGCCATCTTGGGCCATGCCTTCGATGGTTTCGATCTGTTTATCCTGTGCCTCGACGCCCAGCATCAGGCATGAACAGACCAAAGTGCCATCGACGGTCACAGAACAGGCACCGCAGTCGCCTGTGGAACATCCCTCTTTCGTGCCAGTCAATTCCAATTGATCGCGTAAGCAATCCAACAATGTGTCGCGCGGATCGGCAAGAAATTCGACCTCTTCGCCATTGACCTTGGTGGTTATGTGAATTTTCGACATCACTTGGTTCCTTTCGCACGATCATAGGCAATTTTTGCGGCACGCTTGGCCAAAACACCTGCGACATCTGTTCTGAATTCAGCGGTCCCGCGTTTGTCAGAGATAGGTTTCACCGCAGCCGAGACAACCGCCGCTAGTTTATCCAGCGCATCCGTGTCCAGTGTCGTGCCGATGATCGTATCTGCTGCATCAGCCAAAACAATAACAGTTGGCGCCACGGCCCCCATGGCAACGCGGGCTGTGGCCACGCGATCACCATCCAATGTCAGATTAACTGCGCAACCGACGACAGCGATGTCCATTTCAGTGCGCGGCGTAAACCGCAGATAGGCGTCGCCGCCCTGCGCATTGCGGGCAGGTATCGTCAGGGATGCGATAATCTCACCTTTATTCAACGACGTTTTGCCCGGGCCCACGGGAATATCGCCAACCGCAATATCACGCGCGCCGTTTGGACCGACCACATGCGCAATGGCACCTGCCGCGATCATGGCTGGCACGCTATCCGCGGCCGGCGATCCATTGCACAGGTTGCCCGTCAATGTGGCGCGGCCCTGCACTTGGGTGGATCCGACCAGCTCTAGCCCCTCAACAATACCGGGATAATCGGCGCAAAATTCAGCATGCGCGCCCAATTCAGCGCCCGCCACGGCGGCGCCGATGGTCCAGCTGCCATCAGCATTTTTAACAATGTCTTTCACGCCCGGAATATGTTTCAGGTCGATCATATCGTCAGGCGTTACCATGCCTGCGCGCATCTGCACCAAAACATCCGTTCCGCCCGCCAGATACCGGATAATACCCGTGGCATCAGCGGCAATCTGCGCTGCATCCTCAAAAGTTTTTGGACAATGATATTTCATGTGCGTCCCCTGTGGTCCTATCAACACTGCAAGGACAAAGCAGCACGCAAAAATAATCCGCTAGCCGATTATTCCAACGTGCTGCAATATCCCGTTTGCAGCACTATGCACCAACTTGGTCGGGAATGCCTAGTCCCAATGCGACAAATTTATGTTTGAAACAGGCCAGAGGACAGGGCAATCACACAGCCAACAATACCCTGCCGCATATCCCCAGTGAATTTTTCGAATCCCGCGCTAAGTGTCCCCAATACCGCAGCAACACTAGGACAAAGTCATGAAAACATTGGGCCAGATTGCAACGTATAGGATGGTGATAACCTGCGCCATGTGTAAAACAGTTCAGACGCATGTTGTTGCGAATTTGATATTGGTCATGGGCGACCAAGCCACCCCGCATGATGTCCGCCAGCGGGCAGTGTGCCCATCCTGTGCCACCCGCGGCGACAATACGTATCGCATTATTGACCCCAAGAAAGACATAGCATGAAGTACATCTGTGAAGTCACAAGCTTGCTGATGCAAGCCGCTGAAAGTCGCTATGAAATCAGCAAGGCAGCGTTGCACAAGGCCCAAAGCGACCCATCAACCCCGCCAGATCAGCTGGCTCAGGCGCGCTCCGAACATATGCGCGCGGCCAAGGATTATTTGGCCATTGCCTTTAAAACACGTTTTTTGGCGACCAGCACACCAAACCCCGATCATAAATCAGTTTACGATCCCACAGGATCCGACATATCGTAATGCAACGAAAGAATATGGGAATTGTGACATGCTAAAATTGATCGACAATCGGCTGAATGCAGATGTGCTGTATACCCTGCAAAAAATGGGGCACGGGGATGTTTTAATCATTGCCGATGCAAATTTTCCGTCCGACAGCATATCAAAATCAACGATTTCTGGTCGGGTCTTGCCTATGGAAAATCTGACCGCACCAGAGGCGATTGATGCAATCTTGACCCTGTTGCCGCTGGATACCTTTGTTGATGACTTTGCTGGACGCATGCAAGTCGATGGCCAGCCCGAATATTTACCGCCCGTTCAACAAGAGGTGGCCGAGATTGTCAAAAAACATGACGGCCACGATAGGGACATGATTTCCATCGAACGACAAACATTCTATGACGTAGCGCGCCACAGCTATGCCATTGTTCACACCAGCGAAACACGTTTGTTCGGCTGCTTTATACTGCGCAAAGGTGTAATTTTCCCTGACGGCTAGGATATCGGCGCAAACCAACTGATCTCCCACTACCTCGCAACGCCGACCGCAAAACGTTGGCAGCAATCATAAGCCACCACTTCTCCCCAATAAGCCATCGCACATTGCAAACGTGGCCTTTGACAGTACGCCGACCTAATCGTGCTGCTATCTACGATGTGCAGGAGGCTATGGAGTTTGCACAAGCCAAACTTGATAACGCTATGACGTATAAACAGGCGGAGGATTGGTAATGACTGTCCCTCAAAACACCCCCCCCGACCACCAGCCTTACAACGGACACCATGGCGATAGATAGAAAGGCACACTGGGAACGCGAAGACGCCTATCAAAAGGTGATTTTGGAATTTAGAGAAAGTTGGCGCCTCATCAAATGCAAGAATAATCGCCAATATGTTATCCAGCAACGATCATGTAAAAAGCCGAACGTAGGCGTTTGGATTGGCAAAAGCCATAACACGACCAAATCTGGCCTAATCCTATCTTGTTCGCGGTTAGGTTTGCTGTGTGACATGGACGTGATTCAACGACTTTTACTCCTGCCCATGCAACCCAGTCAGGAGGCGCGAAATGGTTAATTATCCACTATCACCAAAGGCAAAGCGCACAGGACAAGGGTACATCGATGTTTGCCCTGCACATGAAGATAAAAATCCGTCCTTGAGTATTACAGAAACAAAAGACGGTAAGTTATTACTACATTGCTTTTGTGGCTGCTCCTTTGAGGAAAGTATTTCCCGTTGGTGTCGCCACTGAAAGCTTTGGTCGTAAAATGGCAGACCATGAAAACTATCCAGCCAATCGCAAAGTGGTGTCACGCGATAATTGGCGGAATAGCTTTATGAAAATGCGGATAGACGGCGGCGTAAAGACGGCTTCCGTGAAAAAGGACTTTGACCGTCAAAGTGCGAAGCTGCAGGAAAACGGGGTGATCCACGCATACAATGACATGGTGTGGTTTATCCATGAAGAAGACAGACAAGACAATTGACGGACATGTCTGACTTGTCTCGCAGGACATTCGCAGATGGACAGACATGGACACACCCCTAAAGGGGT
>Ga0181579_10004645_pt1 | contig 10675 bp, 10 predicted proteins | sample 071ome_24_FD_132996 | JGI IMG/M metagenome (GOLD analysis project Ga0181579, IMG submission 132996) | Coastal salt marsh microbial communities from the Groves Creek Marsh, Skidaway Island, Georgia - 071402CT metaG (megahit assembly) | ecosystem: Environmental > Aquatic > Marine > Intertidal... | reverse complement strand
CGCTCGGCTCGCACATCGCGCATATCGGCGTTCAGCTTTCCGATTCTCCCTATGTCGCGGCGAGCATGCGGATCATGACCCGCATGGGTGCCGGCGCGTTGGAAGTCCTGGGCGACGACGGCGATTTCGTGCCGTGCCTGCACACGGTCGGCGCACCGTTGGAGGACGGCCAGGATGATGTCGTCTGGCCGTGCAACGACACCAAGTACATCGTTCACTTCCCGCAGGACCATTCGATCTGGTCCTACGGCAGCGGATATGGCGGCAACGCGCTGCTCGGCAAGAAATGCTTCTCGCTGCGTATTGCTTCGATCCTGGCCAAGGAGGAGGGCTGGCTCGCCGAGCATATGCTGATCCTCGGCCTGGAATCGCCGAAGGGCGAGAAGACCTATATCGCGGCCGCATTCCCGAGCGCGTGCGGCAAGACGAACCTCGCCATGCTCATCCCGCCCGCGGGATACGAAGGCTGGAAGGTCAGCACGGTCGGCGACGATATTGCCTGGATCAAGCCGGGCGATGACGGGCGGTTGTATGCGATCAATCCGGAATCGGGATATTTCGGCGTGGTCCCGGGAACGTCGATGAAGACGAACCCGAACGCCATGGAGATGATCCAGCGGGACACGATCTTCACTAATGTCGGGCTCACCGACGATGGCGATGTCTGGTGGGAGGGCAAGGACGGCGATCCGCCCGCCCACCTCATCGACTGGCTCGGCAACGACTGGACTCCCGACAGCGACACGCCCGCCGCGCATCCGAACGCGCGTTTCACGGTCGCCGCCGCGAACTGCCCGAGTATCGATCCGGCCTGGGACGATCCGAACGGTGTGCCGATCGACGCGTTCGTCTTCGGCGGTCGGCTGAGCACGACCTTTCCTCTGGTCTACGAGGCAAAGGACTGGGACCACGGCGTTTACATGGCTGCGACCATGGGGTCGGAAGCAACCGCTGCGGCAGACAACCAGGCGGCGATCCGCCGTGACCCGATGGCGATGCTTCCCTTCTGCGGCTACAACATGGCTGACTACTGGAGCCACTGGCTCGGGTTCGCGGAGAAGGGGCTTAAGCTGCCGAAGATCTTCCGGGTCAACTGGTTCCGGAAGGACGATGACGGCAATTTCATCTGGCCGGGATTCGGCGAGAACATGCGGGTCCTCGAATGGGTCTGTGACCGTGTTCACGACAATCGCGACGCCGTCGAGGGACCGCTCGGCAACATGCCACGCTACGATGATCTGAACTGGACCGGCCTCGATTTCACCGCCGATGCGTTCAGCGGAATCATGGATCTGGCGCGTGATGCCGGGAACAACGAGGCCGAGGCGCAGAAGGAACTCTTCGACAGTTTCGCGGGTCGCCTGCCGGCCGCCATGGAGGCGCAGCGCCAGGCGTTGCTCGAGTCCATGGCCGAAGCGCCGGAGGTCTGGCGCATCAGCGACTGAGCTCGCGCCGCAGCACGTGTGGGAAGGGCCGTCCGTTGGGGCGGCCCTTTTCTATTTCGGGTGGATGACGCTCACATGCGCCGCGACGATGCGCCAGCCCTCGGGCATGCGCGCCCAGGACTGACTCTGGCGGCCAATCCCGTCGCCCATGCTTTTGCGATAGAACTCGAGGTTGGCCGTCGCGAAGTCCCGTCCGTAGGTCGTGACGACGACCGGCCCGGTCGTGCGATCGACGTCGTTGGGGTCGCGCGCGGCGCGGAAACCGGCGATCTGGTCATGGCCGTAGAGATTCTCGCCGATGCCGTAGCGCAGGGTCAGCTCGTTGGTCCAGAACAGCTCGTTCAGAACGTCCACGTCGTTGGTCGTCAGGGCCTCCTCGTAGCGGTCGTGGGCCGCTGTGACCTCGGCGAGGACTTCGGGGATGTTGATTTCCATTCGGGTGCTCCGTTCGTCGATTCGGGCCTCAGCCCCTGGCCTTGGCCCAGCTGTCGCGCAGGCCGACCGTGCGGTTGAAGACGAGTGCGCCAGGCGTTGATTCCGGGTCGGGCGCGAAATAGCCGAGCCGCTCGAACTGGACGACATTCTCGGCGGCGGCGAGTGCGGGTTCGAGATAGCAGTCGGTGCGGACCTCGAGGGAGGCGGGGTTGAGATCCTCGATCCACTCCCGTTCCTTGCCGGGCTCCTCGGCCGCGAACAGATAGTCGTACAGTCGAACTTCGGCGCTGATTGCATCTGCTGCCGAGACCCAGTGAATGGTCCCGCGTACCTTGCGGCCGTCGGGCGCGTCCCCGCCCTTGGTTTCCGGGTCGTAGGTGCAGCGCAGCTCGACGACGTTGCCGTCGTCATCCTTGATCACATCCGTGCAGGTCACGAAGTAGGCGAATCGCAGCCGCACCTCCTGGCCGATGGCGAGACGCCGGAATTTCTTCGGGGGGTCTTCCATGAAGTCGTCACGTTCGACCCACAGTTCGCGGCCGAACGGGATCATGCGGGTGCCCGCGTTCTCGTCGGTCGGGTTGTTCAGCGCCTCGAGCTCTTCCGTTTCGCCTTCGTGATAGTTCTCGATCACCAGCTTGATGGGGTCGAGCACGGCCATGCGACGTTCTGCGGTCGGGTTCAGGTGTTCGCGGATGGTGTTCTCGAGATAGGACATCTCGACCAGGCCGTCGGACTTGGTGATGCCGAGGCGGCCGATGAAATCGCGGATCGCGGCGGGTGGCACGCCGCGCCGGCGCAGGCCGGAGACGGTGGGCATGCGGGGGTCGTCCCAGCCGGCGACGTGCCCGTCCTCGACCAGCTGGATGAGCCGGCGCTTGGACAGCACGGTGTGGCCGAGGTTGAGGCGCCCGAACTCATACTGGCGGGGGCGTGCCGGGACCGGCAGGTTTTCGATCAGCCAGTCATAGAGCGGGCGGTGATCCTCGAACTCGAGTGTGCACAGCGAGTGGGTGATGTGCTCGATTGCATCGGTCTGGCCGTGGGCGAAGTCGTAGGTTGGATAAATGCACCAGGCATCGCCTGTGCGGGGATGCGGTGCGCGCAGGATCCGGTAGAGCACCGGGTCGCGCAGGTTGATGTTGCCCGAGGTCATGTCGATCTTCGCGCGCAGGACCTTCGCGCCGTCCTCGAATGCCCCAGCGCGCATCTGCTCGAACAGGTCGAGGTTTTCCGCCGGTTCGCGGTCGCGGTAGGGGCTCGGGCGGCCCGGTTCGGTCAGAGTGCCGCGATACTCGCGGATCTCGTCGGCCGAGAGATCGTCCACATAGGCAAGCCCCTGTTCGATCAGGTGGCGCGCCCACTCGTAGAGCTGCTCGAAATTGTCCGATGCGAAGAACAGCCGCTCGCCCCAGTCGAACCCGAGCCAGTGCACGTCTTCCTGGATCGCGCGGATATAGGTCTCGTCCTCGCGCGCGGGATTCGTGTCGTCGAAGCGCAGGTTGCAGACGCCGTCGAATTCCGCGGCCACCCCGAAGTTCAGGCAGATCGACTTGGCATGGCCGATATGCAGATAGCCGTTCGGCTCGGGCGGAAACCGGGTGACGACCGCGTCGTGGCGGCCCGCGACGAGGTCGTCGTTGATCTGCTCGCGGATGAAGTCGCGCGGGGCGGAATCTGTCTGTGTGTTGTCGGTGTCTGTCATCTGTTACCGGCTCTGGAGTCTCGGCACTCTGTGCCAGAAATCCGCCGGTGCGCCAAGTCGGGCGGGGCAGAAACGCGAACGGCCCGGCGGGAGTCGCCGGGCCGCACGACGCAATGGTCTTGCGAGAGCTACGGGCTGACGTGGCCGATGAACTCCATCGGCGCCGGCTCGCCCCACTGGGATTTCAGGCCTTCCTCCGCCGGGACGTAGCGCGTTCCGTAGTCTGTGTTGAGGGTATCGGTATCCGCCCAGTGCTCGTGCACGCGGCCCCACGGATCCTTCCAGTAGTCATAGATCTGGCTGCCCAGAACGTGCCGGCCGATGCCCCACACATGCTCGTACTCGCCCGTGTCGCGCAGATGCTCATGGCCCATCATGACATCGTCGAAGTCGGGCACCTCGAAGGAGATATGGTTCAGGCCCGCATTCTCGTTGTGGACATAGAGAAACACGTGATGATCGACGAAATCCTTGCCCGCATCGATGCGGTTGAAACTCGCGATCACCTTCTCCTGGTCGTCCTCGACATAGACCTCGTCCGAAGCGATGAGGCCGATGTGATGACGGATCCACGCCGTGCACTCGTGCATCTTCGGCGTACCCATCACGCCGTGGCCGATACGCATGACATGGGCAGGCCCGCGCGGCGTGCGCCAGAGCTCGCCCGCGCGCTTGTACTTGTCGATGTTGCCGAGATTGTAGGCAAACCGGTCGAGCGGAATTTCGTCGACTTCCTCGATTCCGTGGACCACCTCGATGGTGTAACCGTTCGGTTCGGTCAGGCGCACCCGCTTGCCGCCGCCCGGCTCGTCGATGTCCTCGACCTCCGATGCGCCATCGGCTTCCTTCGTGAGCTTGTGCAAATCTTCTTCGCTGTCGGCGCGGAAGGCGAGGGCGATGAAACCGGGATCGCCCTTCTCGGTGACGTGGATGTGATGGCTGGAGCCGGTGCCGCGCATGAACAGCTTGTCGTTCGTGCGCTCGGACGTGATCATGCCGAACCGGGTCAGGAATTCCTCCTGCTTGTCCAGATCGGGAGATTGGATTCGGCCCCACGCGATGTCGCGGACCCTGATGATGGGTTCAGTCATCGAATTCGTTCCTCCTGGCCTGCGTTCGATCGCAGTTTCGCGGTTACTCTAAACGGAACCGGCGCGGCTCGGGAAGCCTGTTGCCGGATCGGGCGTGGACCACGACACGGCGGTCCGTCAACCATACGCGAGCGTACGGTATTGCGCGTTCGCACCACTGTCAATACGTTGACGTATGGCCGGACCCGCCCTTCCGCGGCTTTGGCAATCCGAACCGTCGAGGCCCCCAAGGCGATGGCGAAAACGCGTGAACATTCGCAGGACCGGGACTCCTGGCTGGCCGAGGCGCTCGAGATGCTCCGGGAGCGTGGCGTCGATCATGTGAAGGTGGAGCCGCTTGCCGAGCGGCTCGGCGTGACCAAGGGCAGCTTCTACTGGCACTTCAAGAACCGCCGCGATCTGCTTCGCTCACTGCCGGAGTTCTGGGCCCGGACGCAGACCGATCCCGTGCTCGCGCATGTCGAAAAAACAACCGGCGGCCCCATCGACAAGATGCGGGCGATCCTGGAGTTTCTGGCGCGCGAGGACCCGGACCGATACGACAATGCCATGCGTGCATGGGCGCAGTTCGACCCCGAGGTTGCGGCGGCCGTCGCGGAAATCGACGAGCGGCGCATGGCGACCGCCCGAATCCTGTTCGAAGAAGCGGGGCTCAGCCCGGCCGATGCCGCGTTCCGCGCCCGGCTCTGGTACTTCTACGATGTTGGTGAACATGTGACCCGCGACACGCCCGTCTCGGTTGACGAGAGGCTCGCGCGGGCGGCGCACCGTCTGAAGCTGCTAACTGCGGATTTGGTCTAGCAGGCCTTGCCGTCGCCGGTGCCGGTCAGCTCGCGATTCGCATATCCGCAGCCTGGGGTTCGATCCCGAACACGCCCAGCATACATTCCAGGAGTTCGTGGTGCTGTTCGCTCGGAATCATGGCACCGGTGCGGCTTAGCTGGTCCTGCAGAAGGTTGATCGCGTGGGAATTGCGGCTCAGACAGGCCGCGAGGTCCACATAGTGGAGGTCGGCCTCGCCGAGGAACTCGCGGAACGGTCCCGGACGGCTTTCCTCGATGAACTGCCGGTAGCTTTCCTCGTAGGTTTTCAGCTTCTCGACGATGCTCAGGTAATTCTCGCGCAGCGACGCCTTGAGCAGCCTCAGGTTGCGTTTGATCTCGGCTTGCGAGTCGGTGCGCAAGCCGCCGAAGTCGACGGGGAGGGAGGTCTTCGGGTCTCCGACCCACGCGAACAGCTTGCGCAATGCCTTTTCGACCTCGGTGAACTGTACCTGATAGTAGCAGATGGCCTTCCAGGCGAAGAACAGCTCGGGGGCACGCTCGGGTGGCATCTCCATACCGTATACGAAGTCCTCGATGCCCTCGATATCGCGCGCTTCCCAGATCTTCTTCAGGAACTTGGAGATATTCTCCTCGATCTTCGCCTGGAGTTCGGCGTTGCCGGCCGCGTCCTGGCCGTCCATGCCCAGGGCCTTGCGCACGAGTGCGTCGATCTTCTCCCGAATCGGCTTCTGGATTCGGTTCCATTCCTCGATGCTGATGTTGAAGTAGGCCGGGTTCAGCTTCTCCTCGATGCCCAGCTGCTGGGCCTTGCACTTCAGCAGGAACGGGTCGAGCGTCGGCAGCTGGTCGATCATCTCCATGATCCGGATATCCCAGCGCCCGGCTTCGGCCTTCTCCTCGTTGACCGTATCGAGCCCGCACTTGTGCAGGAGTTTCTCGGCCCGCCGTGGATCGCTGACGAGAATGGAATCGCCGCCCTCGTAGATGTTGTCGTGGTTGTAGGGGAAGTAGATCAGGGTCTCGACCCCGTGCTGCTTCTTGCCGCGCACGACAACGGAATCGACCACTTTGAAGACGATCGATTCGTTCAGATAGCGGTTGCGAAACAGCGGCCCGATCGGGTCATCGTCGTCGATCCCGGCCGCGATACCGGCAATATCCTTGGTTGTTTCGAAGCAATTCAGCGTCGAAGAGCGTCCCACGTCGATCGCGCGGGCAAGCTGCTGCCGATTCATGGCCATGGAGGGAGACTCCGGTCGTTCTTGTGCCTGGTATTCTCCGTGTAAAATATTGAGGAATTCTAAAGCGCTAGACTGTTTCGGCGTATTCGGCCCGAATACCGGGATGAAGTTCTTGCCATGGCCGGGTTTGGTAAAGAAAATGGCGCCCGCACCACACGAGGGGAGAGAATGCGCGGTCCACAGGACTATGGCGGGATGCCGGCCGGGCCGGTTGATCCCGAAAAGCACGAACACGTGCCGACCCACTGGGAAAAGACGGTCGACGCAATGATGATGCTGCTCTTCGATCAGCGTCGCCGGCTTGCGCGCGTCGATGAATCGCGCCGGATGCAGGAAGCGCTCGGTGAGGACTATCACAAGTATCCCTACTACGAGCGCTGGCTTCAGGCGATTTCCTGGCTGATGCTTGAAAAGGGGGTCTTCACACAGGAAGAGCTCGAGGCGAAGAAGGCGGAGGTTCGCGCCCGCCTGGAAGCGGACGGCAATGGAGCCTAGATTCCAGCCCGGAGACCGGGTCCAGGTCCTGCATCGGGACCAGCCGGGCCATGTGCGCACGCCGATGTATGTGCGCGGGAAGACCGGCGTGATCGAGCGCATCGTTGGGTCGTTCCCCAACCCGGAGCTGCTCGCAGTCGGCCATTCGGGGCTCCCCTACAAGATGCTCTACCGCGTGAATTTCCGGCAGGGAGAGCTCTGGGACGACTATGAAGGTCCCACCGACGACACCCTCGAGATCGAGATCTACGAACACTGGCTGGCGCCGGCATAGCCGCGCGGAAAGCGATGACGAGATGAGCGAAACACACGACCACGCCCACGATCACGACCACCCGACCCATACCCACGATGGCAAGCCGATCCAGGAGGATCCGCTGCCCTCGCTCGACGCGCAGGTTCTTGAGGCCTCGGTGCGCGAGTTGCTGATCGAGAAAGGCGTGATTTCCGCTGACGATGTGCGGCGCGCGATCGATATGGTGGAGAGCCGCAACCCGGCGCTGGGTGCGAAGATCGTGGCCCGGGCGTGGGAAGATCCGGAGTTCAAGGAACTTCTGATGTCCGACAGCGATGAGGCGTTGATGGCGTTCGGCATCGATATGCGGCCGACGGAACTCTGCGTGGTCGAGAATACGGACGAGGTGCACAACATGGTCGTCTGCACGCTGTGTTCCTGCTATCCGCGCCCGGTCCTCGGCATCCCGCCGGCCTGGTACAAGCGCCGCGACTATCGTTCCCGTGCGGTGCGTGAGCCCCGCGCGGTGCTGCAGGAGTTCGGCACCACGATTCCCGACCAGAAACAGGTCCGCGTCCATGACAGCAACGCGGATTTGCGGTATCTCGTGCTTCCGCAACGTCCGGCTGGCACGGAAGGCTGGGATCAGGAGAGGCTTGCGCGCCTGGTGACGCGCGACAGCATGATCGGGGTCAGTGACGCATTGCCGGCGACAGAGGTCGACGACTGAGGTTTGTCTCGATGGAAATAGCGGGCGCTCGGATTTGATTTGGGGCGTATCCGCTTGATCCGGCCGGGTTGACCCGGCGGCGAGGCATTGAATTGGCGCCGGAATGGCGCGGGGAGAGCCTGGGGTGAGCGCAGCACGCAAGATGCTGGACCGACTGTTCCCGGAGCAGCGCGAGTTGATCGTGCGGGCCCGCGGGAGCGTTCGTTATGTGCGCCTCAACCGCCCCCTGCAGATCGGCGCGGTTGTTCTGACCGCGTCGGCTATTGTCTGGACCACGGTCGCGACCGTCCAGTTCACTGCGCACAACAGCATTGTCTCCGAGCGCGATGACGTGATCGCGCAGCTCCGCGACGAGAATGCGCGCTATACACGCGAACTTGCGGAAGCCCGCGAACGCGTTGAGATTCAGCGTCGCTCGCTGACATCGACCCAGCAGACGACTGTCGATATGGAGACCGCGAATCTTGCATTGCAGCGCGATATCGAGACCTTGCGTGCTGCGCGGGATGAGCAGCAGGAACGGGCCGACACGCTGGCACTGACCTATTTGAGCGAGGTCGAGGCGATGGCCCGACTGAGCGAAGAGGCAGAAATGCTGACGCGCACGCGCGATGAGCTGCGGCGCCAGGTTGCGGATCGCGATCGCGAGCTCGCGGCGACCCGGGAAACCCGTCTCGCACTCGATGCCGAGCTTGCCGATGCCCGGTCGATGCTTGTCGCGCTGCGAGCGGATGTTGTTGCTATGGAGGAAGTGCGCACGGAGTTGCAGGCGCAGCTCGACGCGAGCGACGCGCGTTTGCGTATGACCGAGGATGCCAAGCTTGCGCTGGACGGCGAGCGCCGGGCGCTCGGGGAGCAGGTTGCCGATCTGTCCGAGCGGCTGGCGACGCTCGAGACCGCCCAGCTCGGGATCGTCTCGCGTCTCGGGGAAACAGCGAATCAGAGCGGCGAGGCGCTTCGCAAGACGCTCGATCTGGCCAGGCTCGATGTCGACCGGCTTCTCGACCGGATGGCGCGCGCGGCCGGAGAGGGGCGCGGCATCGGCGGTCCGTTGCTGGCGATCGAGGACGCCCCGGGTGCCGGCCTCGCACAGCAGATTGCGACGGTCGAGCGCCGGGTCGATGATCTGCAAAGCCTCCAGGCGCTGATGGAACGCTTGCCGCTGGCCGCGCCGCTCGACGAGTATCGCGTGACGAGCAACTTTGGGCGCCGCATCGATCCCTTTACCCGAAAGCTTGCGTTCCATTCCGGTACCGACATGGCGAGCCGCCGGCGAGCGCCGGTCCGTGTCACGTCTCCGGGCGTGGTGACGTTTGTCGGCTGGAAGGGCGGCTTCGGGAAGATGGTCGAGGTCGATCACGGCCTGGGCGTGCGCACCCGATACGGCCATCTGTCGACGATCTTCGTGAAACGGGGCCAGGAAGTCGATTTTCGGGAGAAGGTCGGTCTGGTCGGCAGTACCGGCCGAAGTTCGGGAGAGCATTTGCACTATGAGATTCTGATCGACGGGCGACACAATGATCCGGCGAACTTCATCAAGGCGGGGCAGTATGTTTTCAAAAACTGAGCGGGGCGCGTCAGGCAGCGGTGTGCCGTCGATCATCAGCGACGACATGAGCGTGAGCGGAAACCTGACGGGCGACGGCGCGATGCAGATCGACGGGACCGTCGAGGGTGACATTCGCTGCGCTCACCTCACGCTCGGCAAAAGCGCCCAGGTTCGCGGTGAAATCGAGTGCGACACGGTTCACGTGCACGGCAGCGTGACCGGCGAAATTCGTGCCCGCAGCGTGACCCTCTCCGCGACCGCCCACGTGACCGGCGACATTCAGCACGAGGAGCTGTCGATCGAGGCGGGTGCCTATATGGAGGGACAGCTCCTGCGCCGTGACGCTACCCAGTCCAGGCTCAACCTGGTGGTCGGCGAAACCAACTAGGCGCCGTCGATGCACGCGGCGAACATTGCCGCGTCCACATTCCCGCCCGAGAGTATGGCGACGATCGTCCGACCGCTTGTTTCGATCTTTCCCGACAGAATGGCGGCGAGGGCAACCGCGCCGCCCGGCTCCGTCACCAGCTTCAGTGTCCGCCATGCAAACGCCATGGCTGCCCGAACCTCGTCGTCGCTGACCGACAGGCCGGTCACGCCGAGATCTCGCATGGCCGCGAAGGTGATGTCTCCCGTGCATGGCGACAGGAGCGCGTCGCAGATGGAGCTTGCGCCGGGTTCGTTCGACAGGCGCCGTCCCGCCGCGAGGGAGCGGCCTGCATCGTCGAAGTCGCGCGGTTCCACCGCGTGAATCCGCGTTTCCGGATGGCTGTCGGACAGGGCCATTGCGATCCCGGAGGTCAGCCCGCCACCACCGCAACAGACGAGAACATCGTCTGGTGCGGCGCCGAACTCGTGGCACTGGCTGGCGATCTCCAGGCCGACCGTTCCCTGTCCCTCTATCGTCCAGACATGATCGAACGGCGGCACCAGCGTTGCGCCGGCATCATTGGCGATGCCGGCG
>Ga0181579_10004644_pt1 | contig 10675 bp, 8 predicted proteins | sample 071ome_24_FD_132996 | JGI IMG/M metagenome (GOLD analysis project Ga0181579, IMG submission 132996) | Coastal salt marsh microbial communities from the Groves Creek Marsh, Skidaway Island, Georgia - 071402CT metaG (megahit assembly) | ecosystem: Environmental > Aquatic > Marine > Intertidal zone... | reverse complement strand
TCTGAATGAAGGAAAACCCTATCAGCACGGGCAAAACTTTGCTGTTCCATCCCTAGCCGAGGCTTTTGAGCTTATTGCGTCTCATGGTCGAGATGGTTTTTATAATGGGCCTGTAGCAAAAGATATTATTGGTAAACTACAAAACCTTGGTGGTTATCATCGGATTGAGGATTTAGCGAATATTCAGGCAGAGTTTGTAGCGCCAATTCATACTGATTATCGCCAAAGAACCATTTGGGAATGCCCGCCAAACGGTCAGGGTATTACCGCCCTCATTATGGCGCGATTGTTTGAACGATTTGATCCTGCCAACATGGCAGAAGCTGATTTCATTCATCTCTTAGCTGAAATAAGCAAACAGGCTTATGGTTTGCGCGATTCTTTTCTGGCGGATCCTGATCATGCCCAAGTTTCTGTTGATTGGCTGCTGTCTGATGCGGTGATTGATAAGGTCGCAGAAAAAATTGATATGACATCAGCTTCTGCGTTTGCGCCAAGCGATTTTCCCACTCATCCTGATACAGTCTATTTGTCAGTGGTGGATAAGGATGGAATGGCGGTTTCCTTTATCTATTCTATCTTTGATGGTTTTGGGTCGGGGATTGCTTCACCTGAATATGGCATTATTCTTCAATCTCGTGGGCGTGCTTTTCGTCTTGATGAAACGCATCCTAATGTGATTAAGCCAAATAAGCGGCCTTTCCATACCATTATTCCGGGTATGCTAACCCATGGGGAAAAACTAATTGGCCCGTTTGGGGTGATGGGCGGTCAGTATCAGGCCGTCGGACAGATGGCATTTTTAATCAACCATCTTGATTTTGGCATGTCGCCGCAACAGGCGCTTGATGCCCCTCGCAGTTTTGCCATTGATGGTGACTTGCAATTAGAAAAGGGCATCAGCAAGGCTGTTGCCGATGATCTGGCCGCGCGCGGGCATCATATTGTTTGGAACGACAGCCCTATTGGGGGGGGACAAGCGATTTTTAGGGATCTTAACACAGGGGTGTTAATGGCAGGGTCTGATCCACGCAAAGATGGTTTTGCCGCAGGATATTAAAGATTGATAATCCAAATATTGAAGATTCTTGAATTTAGTTCAGATCAAGACTGGACTTTTGTATCTTTAAACACATAGTATAAATATCAAGTGATAATTAAAAATAACTGTTCATTTGGAGGTTCGAATGAAATCATTTTCTTTTAAGGCAATATCAGCGGTTGCCGCTATATCCGCCAGTGTTGCTATTTCCGGCAATGCGCTAGCTAAAGTTGAGGGAGATACCATCACTCTTGGCTCAGCTATTTCACTAACAGGTAAATATTCTACCAATGGCCTTCATACCCAGCGTGGTTATGATTTTGCTGTTGATCGTATCAACGAGATGGGCGGCGTAACCGTTAATGGTAAGAGTTATAAACTGGCAATTCAGTATTATGACGATGAATCTACCCCTGCTCGTGCGTCACAGTTGGTTGAGCGTTTGATCCAGCAGGATGGTGTTCAATTTATGCTCGGGCCATATGGTTCTGGACTGACCAAAGCGGTGGCCCCAGTATCCGAAAAGTTTGGTGTGCCTATGGTTGAGGCTGAAGGTGCCTCACGCTCACTCTTTACCCAAGGATATAAATATCTGTTTGCTGTACTTTCTACATCTGAACAGTATCTAGCCCCTGCGGTTGAACTGGCTGCGGCCAAGGCCCAAGCCGCTGGTAAAGACCCATCAAGTATCACCATTGCTATGGCATTTGAAAATGATCCTTTTTCACTAGATGTTCGTGAAGGTGTTTTGGATGCGGCCAAGAAATATAATATGAAGATTGTCATTGACGATAAGCTTCCTGCTGACCTTTCTGACATGTCTGCTACCTTAACGAAGGTTAAGGCGATTAAGCCAGATATGCTGATTGTTTCTGGTCACTCCAAGGGGGCAGCAACGGCTGCACGTCAAATTGATGAGATGCGTTTGCAAGTTCCAATCATTGCTTTGACACATTGTGAAGCGGCAAAGGTTCAGGAAAAGTTCCCTGCTGCTGCTAATGGCTTCCTTTGCCCAACGCAGTGGGTTGAGACCTCACCTAAGAAAGATAAGTATTTTGGAACAGCTGCTGAGTGGAATGCTGATTTCAAAAAAGCGTATCCAAGCTACTCTTCTGTTCCATACCAGACTGCTCAGGCTTCTGCCGCTGTGATCGTTTGGAAAGAAGCTTTTGAAGCTGCAAACAGCTTTGATAATAAGGTTGTGCGTGATGCGATTGCCGCCACAGATATGGAAACATTTTATGGCAACATTCGTTTCTCAGAACAGGGCAACAACATTGCTAAGCCTATGTTCATGCGTCAAATTAATGCCTCAAGTGAGTATGACGCCATCATCACAGCTGATGATATGGTTTGGCCACGCAAGGCTGATTACTAAGACATCAATTTTTAATAGACAGGGGCGTTCATGCGCTCCTGTTTATTGTTTTTTGAAACTTTCTGAACAACAATAAATAAAGGCGGCAGGATGCTTTTTAATCTCCAAATCCTTTTCGATCTTGCACCGATTACTAATGTTCAATTGATCCTAGATGGCATCTTTATTGGTGCTGTCATCTCGCTTAGTGCCTATGGATTGGCACTTGTGTGGGGGGTGATGAATGTTAAAAATCTTGCGCAGGGTGACTTTGTGATTCTCGGCGGCTACATGGCATTTGCCTTGTTTAATGCTGGTGTTCATCCCGTATTGGCTTTACCTATTGTCATGGTGCTCATGGCGATGTTTGGCTGGATGGTCTATATTCTGATCATCAGGCGTGTGATCCAACAGGATATGTTCACTTCGCTTCTTGCTACCTTCGGATTATCGCTTTTGCTTCAACAGGTCTTGAATTTGATTTTTGGACCAGAAGTGCAAACTATTGATAGTAAACTGCCAAATTATCAGCTGTTTGATAACGCGATTACTTTACCGATGGTGAAAATATTATCCCTGATCATGGTTGCTTTGCTAGCAATTGCGGTAGTGATCTTTATGAAGAAATCACGCATGGGGCAGGCCATTCGCGCCACTGCTCAAGACGAAAGAGCAGCAAGAGTGCTTGGGATTAATACTGATAATGTATATGCCTTTACCTTTTCCCTAAATGCGGCCATTTGTGGTGCGGCAGGGGTGATGGTTTCTATCATTTGGGTTCTGCAGCCTTTTTATGGCATTACCTATTCGCTTAGGTCTTTTGCTATTGTGACTGCAGCAGGGCTTGGCAATCTGCCAGGTGTCATTACAACAGGCTTTGGTCTTGGACTATTAGAACAATATACAGGCTTTGTCTTAGGGGCTGAATATCAAGTAGCCTCAGCGGTAGTAATGTTGCTGTTGGTTCTGATTTATCGTCAAATTCAGCTTAGCCGTAAGCGTCAGGTGGTGCAGTGATGACTGGTCGTTCCTATCTTTTATATGCCGTCATTCTGGTTCTTGGGGTGTTTGGACCTATCATGTTCCCAAATTATACTCAGCAGATGGCGTTGTTGTGGGTCATGGTCTTGATGGCCTCAACTTGGGATCTGCTCGGTGGCCAGATGGGTTATAACTCGCTTGGAAATATCACTTTCTTTGGCTGTGGTATGTATATTTCTGCGGTTGTGCAGATATCTATGTTTTATAATGTGGCGGATTATACTTCTGCTTTTGGTGCCATTAAGCCAGAGTTTACCGATGAGCAATATTTCACTGGCCTATTTTTAGGCATTCTTGCGGCGGGGATCGGTTCAGTCTTTATATCCTATCTATTCGGGTTAATTGTTTTTGGTCTGCGCGGCCCTTATTTTGCCATTGGTACGCTTGGTATTGCCATTGCAGCAGGACAGTTGACCGGAACAATTGATTACATTGGTGGCGGTAGTGGGATTTCCATGCCGTTCTTCCCTGGTGATATTGAAGTTCGGGCAGGGTTTTTCTATCTGCTCTGTTTCATTCTCGCGGCGTTGACTCATATTGTGCTCAGATGGATTTATTCCACTCAGTTTGGCCTTGCCATTAATGCCATTCGTGATGACGAGGATAAAGCTGAGGCAATGGGCATTCCAACCCTGAAATATAAGCAAATTGGCTGGGCTATTACGGCGTTTTTCATGGGCTGTATTGGTGCTGTTTTTGGCAATATGGTTGGCTTTATTGAACCTGTAGAGGTGGCCTTTCCGGTACCAACCTTTGGGATATTCATGGTGGCTATGGCTTTGTTAGGTGGCAAAGGCACTTTATGGGGGCCTGTGCTGGGTGCGGTTTTGTTCCATATTATCAAAGAAGCAACATGGACGTATCTGTTAGGCTGGCAGTGGGTCGCATTAGGGCTGATATTGATCATAAATATCGTTTATTTCCAAGAGGGCATCATGGGCTGGCTTCAGCGTAAATATCCAGAATTCTTCGGCATTACGGTTGATGTGTCGACGCGTGAGGATGGTAAGGAGGCTAAGGCTGATGGTTGAAAATATAATTGAAGTAAATCATGTCTCCAAATCATTTGGCGGTGTTCATGCCAATATTGATATCTCAATGGCTGTCAAAAAAGGCAGTATAACAGGCATTATTGGCCCGAACGGATGTGGAAAATCGACTTTGTTTAATTCGATTGTTGGCTACCATCCGATTGATACAGGTTCCATCACCTTTGAGGGTAGAGAAATCTCAAAACTTCTTGTCGGCCCGATTGCCCGTCTTGGCCTTTTGCGGACATTTCAGCAAACGCGCATTTATTCAAAAATGAATTGCGTTGATAATATGCAAATCTCTGTTTCCCACCGAAGCGATGCAAGGCATGGATTTTTTGCAAGTCGCAAAGGTGAAATCCTTGATCGTGCAAACCATTTGCTGGAGTTTGTGGGGCTTTATTCCAAACGTAATCTGATCTCTGGGGACTTATCCTTTGGTCAGCAAAAGCTGTTAGAGTTTGCTATGGCGCTTATGAATGAGCCAAAGGTTCTTTTGCTTGATGAGCCAACGGCAGGCATTAACCCGACGTTGATCAACGGCTTGATTGATCGCCTACAGCGAGCTAACCAAGAGCTTGGTATTACGCTTTGTGTGATTGAGCACAATATGAGGGTGATTATGAATTTGGCTGAGCATATTTATTGTTTGTCAAATGGGCGAATGCTTGCTGATGGAAAACCTCAAGATTTACAGAATGATCAGCGCGTGATTGACGCCTATCTTGGAGGGCATTAATGGCTACCAAAACTACAGGAAAAAAGGCAACAGCTAAAAAGCCGGCTGCCACGAAAGCGAAAACGGTTACTGCAAAAACGGTTAAACCAAAAAACACTTCTGTATCAGCAGTGAAAAAACCAGCTGCTAAAAAAGTGCCTGCTAAAAAAGTAGCAGTAAAAAAGACAACTGCTATAAATGAGGCAGTCAAAAAAGCACCTGTGAAAAAAGCGCCCGTTAAAAAAGCGCCTGTTAAAAAAGCAGCTGTGAAAAATGTGAAAGTCAAAAAGACAGCCGCAAAATCTGCTTCTAAACCGTCAAAAACAACAAAGAAGATATCAGGTTATGGTGCTGGTGATGTTAATGTGGTGATGTCCGTTGATCAGGTGGCTAAAGAGGCTGCTAATATCGCCTCTAAAGGCCCATCTAAATCAGACCTTGATAAACTGGCAAAGAATGATGCTTTCTTTCAGATAGAAGACCTACGTGCTGGTTACGGCAAAATGGAAATTCTGCATAACTTTTCCATGCGCGTTGGGCAAGGCCAATCCTTATGTTTGATTGGGCCAAATGGGGCAGGGAAATCAACCGTTCTTCATTCTATCTTTGGCTTTACAAATATTTTCTCTGGCAAGATCACCATTAATGGCCGTGACGTGACTTCGCTTAAGCCTTCTGAAAAATTGTCTACAGCCGGAATTGCCTATATCCTTCAGGATAAATCTGTGTTCCCGCAGATGACAGTTGAAGAAAACTTACTGATGGGTGGTTTTCTCAAAGGCCGTCCAGCCGAAGCAAAAGCAGCGGCCGAGCTTGTCTTTGATAAGTATAGCCGATTGGCAGACCGCCGGAATAAACCAGCAGGCGTTCTATCAGGTGGCGAACGCAGACTGCTTGAAATTTCCCGTGCGCTAGTTATGAATCCTGAAGTTTTGTTGGTGGATGAACCTTCTATTGGTCTTGAACCCAGGTTTATCGATATGGTTTTTGAGATACTTTACGATCTTCAGAAAACGGATGGTAAAACCATCATTATGGTTGAACAAAACGCCAAAAAGGGTTTGGATTTTGCTGATATTGGATACGTTCTTGTGTCTGGCGAAACAGCGCTTGCCGATAATGGTCGAAAATTGCTTCAAAACCCAGATGTTGGGCGCTTATTCCTTGGCGGTTAGGGGTGATAAATCAGCATATTCAATAAGCTGAGAATTCCGCCGCCAAGCAAAGCAAACATAAACGCTACAATCATATTATGACCTAACGCCAGACTTGTGCTTTTGACGCGATAAAGTCTGGCGCAGGTGATGACGGATAATGAGGCTACTGAACTCATGGTGCCAGCCCCCCATCCGATCAAATGGCTATGCATGAGTAATGCTGGATGAACTGATGCCCCCCCATAGCTGAATAACGCTAACATCACGGTGCTAGAGATAACAGGATGTATCCCCACAACAGAGGCAAGCATCATGACCACAGGGGTTGATATTAACGCAACCCAGCCGGGATAAATACTATGTTCCCCAATCAATCCCATTTGCTCTAATCCATCTGTATTGATGGCGATATAGCCAATGAACATTGCCCCACTGATAATGATCAGATCATCAGAAATAAGCGCTAACCCATCATGGGTTGAGGTAATGATGCGCCGAATATTGCCAGGGTGTCGTAGAAATTGGACACAGACTAAAATCGGCATAGAAATGACCACGGCGGATAATGCTGTGAGATTAAATACCAATGCGAAACCTAGTACGGTAGTCAAAACGATGATCACGCGCATAGAAATAGGGGTAAGGCAGGCAAGGGAGGCACGGATTGTGTTCCAGCTAAATTGTGGACTGAACACATAGCAACAGATTAAGGTGAATATGATTGAGGTAACAAGGCCAATCGCTATGGCAATCCAAGCATAGGTGGTGCCAACAAAACCCTCACCAACCGCAAAGGCAACAAAGAAGGGTGACCATACAGCAGAAGTCACCATGCCGCGTAAGGCCGCCTCTGCGGCTAATTTGCGCCTATGGTCGTCACTGTTCCTTGGAAGTGCCGCCGATAGTACGGCAAAACTACCTGTGTTGATAATGCCGCCAAAAACATGACCTGCAATTTGTAATCCAGCAGATGAGGCTTCGGGGGTGAGCAAGGCCAGATTGCGTTGCGTTAACCGTACAGAAGGCATAGTGCTAGCGGTAGCTTTAGAAAGCGTCATGGTCGCAATTAAGGCCACAAAGATCAGGATAAATCTTCCACCTGAAAACAAAAGCTCTTGGGTCGGTAAACCATTAAGCAAAAACCAGCCCATGACCCCTAGCATGATTAAAATCAGATAACTGTCCCATTTCAACCTAGGCAGAATGATCAATAAAAATAACCCTAGCAGAACAGCGCCAATGTTACTGAACATCTCAACAGACTGGCCAAAGACAATTTGCAGAATGGCGGAAAACCATGCCAGCAAAAGTAAGCTAACGCGAAGCGAGGTCATATCGTTCTCATCATGGTTAATATGACACCGTAAAGAGGGGAAATATTATTCATGATTATGATCCCATCAGAACCATAATAATCGAAATGGTTAGCATGATAATGGCTAGAGCTTCTGTCCAATTTGTCTTTTCCCGAAACCACAGCAATGATACGCCTAATGAGATGAGCAGCTCAATTTGCCCAACCGCACGCACCGCCGCTACACTATGAAGGGTAAAGGCAGTAAACCATCCCACGGTTGCTAGAGCCCCAAAGAAACCAGCCCAGATTGATCCACGCCAGTGCACAAAACTGGCCACCAGTTGCGGTCTTGTGAAGATTAACATCCAGCCGCCCATCATCACGACTTGGATTAGGGTCGCTATACCGCCAGTATAGACTGCGCGCATGATTAGATCGCCACCTTCAAGGGAAATGGCAGCAGCTTTATAGCAAACGGTTGCAAGCCCAAGAAAAGTACCACTTGCCAGCCCGATAGCTGAGGTGCGCGAGAACAGGGACTGAAAAATATCATGTTTGGTAAGGGCTGATTTTGCAAATGACAACATTACCACTGCAATCACGCCAAGGATGATGGCAAGCCCGGTGAGCAATGACACCATGACCCCTAGAATAATGGCCTCTAAAATGGCGGCTTGCAAAACTTCTGTTTTTGAAAAGGCCGTTCCTGCGGCAAAACTGCGGCGAGAAAAAATACGGATCAATAATACGGTAAATAGGATTTGCGTAATGCTAGCCAGATTGACCCAGATCCAAAATCGTAAGTTGGTTAACGGAAAGCCTACATCTGCAAAGAAATGATAGCTATAAACCATTAACCAAGCAAAAGGCAGGGCATAAAGAAACCGAATATAACTTGCCCCATCATCCCCAAGAAGAGGTTTCATTTGGCGCTGAATAGCACTTCGGAAGGTTTGCGTTAACGCGGCGAAGACCGTGGCGGCAATCCACCATTCGGGGGAGATCATGCCTTATTCCTGAAAAGAGAACTTATAATCATAATTTTATTCAATTGAACGGATAATACAACCTATTTGACGCTTCTCTAAGAGCGCACAGGCGGCCTTAGCATCATCGCGCCCCATTGGGATGCTCACAACACGAAAATACCCCTCATCGCTATTTTCTGGCGCCTCTATGACAAGGCGTGGAGGCGAGGCCATATCCCCCATCTTGAGACGAAAGACATCTAATCCACTTTCAGCATGAATAAGCAGTTTATAAGCAGCGAGTTGAATGATCACTTGTGGTTGTTGATCGGGTGAGGGGGGGATATCACCCTCAGCAACTTGCAAATCTTGGGTTTGGGTTGTGGTGTCTGTTGTCATGCCCCGTCCATCGATCAAACTGTCACTTAGCTGATGCGGCACATTTAGTCCATTTGCTGATGCGATATAGTTATCGTCATTATCATCATTGTTTTCTGGTGCAAGTTTTTTGGCCATGAATAAATCTGGCCTTGCCATGGCAATGCGAGTATCTGCTTCTCTGAACATTGCAGGGCAGAAGGTGGTAATATATTGCTGTACGGATTCTTCAGATGAGGGGCTAACCGTTTCTTGCGAGTTTGGATCAGGAAAAAAGATTTTATCTGTCATCCAACGCCCATAATTTTTGACAATATCGTTTAGAGATGACGAGGTTACGATCTGACCAGTTTGGGTTTCCAAATATTGTTGCCATTGGTTGGTGATATCATTGCGCCGCAATTCCCAAATCAGGCTGTCTTTGGGGTTAATCAACGTAACTTTTTCCATCACGATCGCATAGGCGGCACAAATGGCAGCTTGTTCGCTAAGCTTACCTTTGTTGATAATAGAAGCATCATCATTTACCATCTGTGCCATGACCAATGGACTGGTCAAGGCCAGAACAACGATTGCAAAAAAGATCCGACACATACGCAAAACGCCCCTGAACTAAAGGATCTAATCTTCGGTCATCTCTACCGCTTCCGCAGCTGCACGAATAACGGCCATAGCTTTATTGACACATTCTTGAAACTCATTTTCATCAACGCTGTCATAAACAACGCCTGCACCGGCCTGAATATGTAACATGTCATCTTTGATCAGCGCAGTTCGGAGAACAATGCAGGTGTCCATATCCCCATTACCAGAGATATATCCTGCGGCTCCGCCGTAAGGGCCACGCTGAGTGGGTTCTAATTCATCAATGATTTCCATTGCCCGGATTTTAGGGGCTCCAGTAAGGGTGCCAGCAGGAAACCCTGCCTTGAGGGCATCAATTGCGTCACATTCGTCCCTAGCCTCACCCTGAACCTCAGAGGCGATATGCATAACATGGCTATAACGCTCAATGTTAAAATGATCGACAACCTTGACGGTGCCAGGTTTTGATACGCGCCCAACATCATTGCGGCCCAAATCCAAAAGCATTAAATGTTCAGCTCTTTCTTTGGCGTCACTTAGCAAATCTTTTGCTAACGCCTGATCTTCTTCGGGGGTTTTGCCGCGAGGGCGCGTGCCTGCGATTGGACGGATCGTGACCTTGCCTTCGCGAAGACGCACCAGAATTTCAGGGCTTGATCCCACTAGGGAAAGCCCACCCATATTAAAATAAATTAAAAAAGGTGATGGGTTAAGCCGCCGAAGTGAACGATAAAGGGTAAAGGGGTGCTTGAAAAATGGTACTGAAAACCGCTGAGAGAGCACAACCTGAAAAATATCGCCTGCCTTAATGTAGTCAATCGCCTTTTTTACCATATCCAGATAACTGGATTTAGACATATTGGCGGTAACTTCGGGCAAGGGGCGTTGATTTTCTGGCTTAGCGCGCGACGGTAATGCCGCGCCGAGTTTATCAATGATACGCTGAAGGCGTGAAGAAGCATCGGATATGGCTGTTTCGTGATCCCCTTGATAGCTGTCCGGGCGGATAGGGGTAACAATCCGCATACTGTCCTTAAGTCGGTCAATTATGACCACCACAGATGGCCGCATCAGGCATGATGACGGGGTATTCAGCTCATC
>Ga0181579_10004639_pt1 | contig 10682 bp, 8 predicted proteins | sample 071ome_24_FD_132996 | JGI IMG/M metagenome (GOLD analysis project Ga0181579, IMG submission 132996) | Coastal salt marsh microbial communities from the Groves Creek Marsh, Skidaway Island, Georgia - 071402CT metaG (megahit assembly) | ecosystem: Environmental > Aquatic > Marine > Intertidal zone... | reverse complement strand
TTGACACCATCAGACTTCGCCCCAGCGTGACTGGGGCCAGGTTCAACCGCCGGATGCGGAAAACCGCATGTCCGGTGGTGTGGGAGGGAGACGGTTCGAGCCCGTCCCCGACCCGATCAACAAAGGCTCAATCATTTGGTATCAGAAATGAATTTCCGCTCCGAAGACAAAGTTTCTTCCCGGCTCGTTTTGCCCGGAACCATGGGCACGGTAGGCTTCGTCGAAGATGTTTTCCACGGCAGCGGTGAGGAGAATATTGTCGCGGAACCAATACCCACCCCGGACAGTGGCCAGCCAGTAGTCAGGAGTGCCACCGGGTGGAATGCGTTGGGTATCCCTGGAGTCTCTTGTGTTCAGGCGGTCCCCTTTTCCGAAGACGGTGACTAGCCCTTCCAGCCACAGTTTGTTGTCCTTCATGTATTGGCGAACTCCGATATGACCATTGGTCGGCATGAGGCGGCTCAACACTTCATCTTCCAGGATTGGAGCGGAGGTCGGGTAGGTCGAAACAGAGCTATCCTGATAGGCAAACCCACCGAAAAGATAGAGGGCGTCATCGAGTTCCACGGTTCCGGCCAACTCGATGCCCTGGACATAGCCATCGCCGATGTTGCTTTTGATCACTTCCTCATCTCCATCGACAATATTGCCGGTCGGAGTACGGAGAATCATATCCTTCACATCCATGTAGAAATAAGAAAGAGTTCCGCTGTAGCGTTCCTTCTCTACCTTGATCCCGATCTCGGAAGTCAGGAATTTTTCCGGTTTTAGATTGGGCGAAGGAGTTTCGATTTCATTACTTCGGTTCGAATCGAGCCTGGAAAGATCGGAGAAATTGGGAGTCCGGAATGCTTGGGACAGGCCACCAAAGAGACGGTATTCGCCAGCTTTGTCCAATAGATAGGTGAAGCGGCCACTTCCGACAATGCTGTCCCAGTCATCATCAATGGAGATCTGGTTGCCCGATTGGGGATCTTTGACCTTTTCAATTTTGGTTTCTGCGTAGGTGTAGCGACCGCCCCAATCCACCTGCAGGCTATCACTCAGAGGGGTGGAGTTGTTGAAGAAAAGACTGCCCAGATGATAAGTGCCATCATCCCCGACCGGTCCTTGAATGGCGGTACTGCTGATGCTTCGGTCGGTGTTTAAACTATGTTTATAGGAATCCACCTGATCCTGATAATAACTGGCTCCGTAGATCACGTCTGTATTGGCAAACGACTTCTCCAACTGAGCCCAGGCTCCATAGCTATCCAACTCAAAACCCTGAAGGTCCAACCGGTCTCCGGATCTTTCCCGAAAACGCTCCTCTTGATGGCGGTGATGGGAAAGGCTCAATTTGTATTTCTCAAACAGAGGGCTGGTGGAAACCCCTTCGAGCTGAATGTAGGTAAGCTCCCGATCCTGGTCCAGAATGCGAGCCAGTTCACTGCCTACGCTGGTTCCGGCCCAACTTCTGGAGTGTATGGTTTTGTGAACCCGCCAGGCATCCTCCACATGCACCTGCTGATGAAAAGCCGTCAACTTCGTGTCCTCATTGAGAAACCACTCCAACTTGGCATCCATGTCCCATTCATCATAGCCCGTCCATGGCAGTGTGCCAAGATCCGCCGCTTCAATGTCTCCAAAATCCTTGAACGTACCGCCAAGAATCAGGCCGTATTTCCCGGCTTCACTCACCGAGTACTCCCCTCTCTGGATAAAACTATTCTCCGCAGTGGCGTAACGGGAGAAACTACGCCCAGTTGTGAGTGAACCTTCCTCCGCATAAATCGGATTACGGGTAAATGCCTGGACAGTTCCACCCACAGAATCACTCCCAAACAGTACTGAACCTTGCGATTTCACCAACTCCACCGCACTGAGTCCCTGCGAATCAATCGTATTCCAATACTGATTCGGCCCCGACCGAAACGCAGCATTGTTGAGACGAATTCCATCAATCAGGAAAAGATTATGATAGGCCGTCACTCCACGAATGTACGGCGATCCTTGTCCATGAGCTGTTTTCTGCACCACCACTCCCGGAGTTTGCTCAAAAATTTCCGGCACACTTCGCACCGAACGCTCCATCAACTCCACTGCATCTATCCTTTCCAGATGATACGGAGCCTCAAAATCCGTCTCCGCCGTTCTCGATGGAGTTACAAAAAGTGCCCCCAGTTCCTGAATGTCTGAGTCTTCTTCCTGTGCACCTGCCGGAATGGAAGAAGTGGCGAAGAGAAGGTATACTCCAATGCGAAGTGAGTTTGTTTGCTGCATAATTCGGGTAGTCAAACTCCGCCTTTCATGCAAAATCCCGCCTCCCACCGCAAAGCTTTCTTCCCAGAAGTTCAAAAGTGGACAAAAACTGACCACTTTCTGGTTAAGTTGTGTGCACCTCGTCAGTTCTTCTGTATTGTTGAAATTAGTGTAAAAACTATATTTGCTGCCTTCCTGCTTGCTCTTGCATCCATTTCCAATTGGCTTGCTGGAGATTGGAGTTGTTCGTTAAGAAACAGAAGCTGCCATGAAAAATTTAGTAATTATGGTCATCCTTACAGGGTGCTGTACAATGGAGCCCCAGCGTAAGCCCGTCACTTTGGAGTTCCGGTCAGGTTCGGAATCTTCTGGGCCTGGGCTCACACAAATGATGGTGCCTGGATCAGAGAATCCGGTCTACATTTCCAATGATGTCCTCCTCTCCAATGCAGATGTGGCGTCGGCCCGTGTCATTCAGGGAGCCAATGGGCCTCAGATCGAGATTCAGTTCACGAAAGCTGGAGCGCAGCGCTTCGCAACGGCTACCCAGAACCATCTCACTAAGCCCCTGGCCATTCTTGTGGATGGCCGTCTGCTGAGTGCTCCCATTGTACGGGAGAAGATCAGTGGCGGCAAAGCTGTGATTGCTGGCAATTTCTCAAAAGAGGAGGCGCAGCGGATCGCCAATGGCATTGTTGCCAGATAGGAACTGACAGCACAACGGGGATATTGTGAGTTGCGTGTAGGCTTCTGGTATCCTCGTAGACCTGGCAGGCATTTGTTTCATAGGTCTTATAAGTCCTATACGACCTATCTCCGGCAGTGCCAATGGGTCATTTCTGGCTTATCAGGAGAATACACAAACCCTGCGTCCTGTGTGGATAAAGAACGCGGTTTTCTGAAGTAAGGGGGCTAGGCTTCTTTGAGTGCGGCTTGGGCGGCTTTGGAGGCGACGGCCAGGCACTTTTGGATGTCGGCGATGGGATCTTTCGGGTTTTCTTCGTATTCCAGAGAAAGGGCTCCGTCGGCGGGAAATTTGGCTTTGCGGAGGGCTTGGAAGGTAGCTTTTACGTCCATGTGGCCTTCTCCGAGGATGACGCCTTTGGTTCGTTTCTTCATTTCAGCGAAGTCCTTGAGGTGGACGCCGAAAAGACGGCCGGTCAGTGCTTCGATGGCGTCTTCGGGTTGGATGCCGGAGCGGATGTAGTGGCCGAGGTCGGCGCAGAATCCGATTCTTGGGTCGCGGCCTTTGATGGCTTTGAGGCCGTCTTCGAGTTTGTCATAAAGGGCACCGGGGCCGTGGTTGTGAATGGCGATGCGGACGTCGTATTGTTCGACAAGTTTTTCCAGGCTATCGAAGGAGTCTGGGGAAGGGTTGGCAGAAATATTGCGGATTCCGGCCAGCTTGGCGAATTTGAAGAGAAGTTCGTTTTTTTCGTGGTTTTTGGAGAAGCCATGGACTCCGTGGGAGCTGACGGTGAGGTCGAGCTTTTGGAGTTTGGCATTCATCCTTTTGATGGCTGCGGGATCTGTGGTCGGCGGGTAGTGAACGCGGTAAGGCTCGATCCAGTGCAGCCCCAGTTCATTAATTTTTTGGAAGGCTTCGTCCGCCCCGAATCCACGCAGGGAGTAGGTTTGTATGCCCATGGGAAAGCCTCCATACTTTTTGAGAGAAGCATCCCGGGCACTGGCTTTGGCCATGAGTTGGGGGACATCAAACCATGTGTAGCCTGCGGCAGCGGCGGTGGTGAGAGTGGACTGTACGAAGGTGCGTCGGTTCATGATTTGGATTCCTTGGGTGGAGGGTGGCTGGGTTGAAGGTGTGTGTTGTGTGAATAGCTGTGAGTCTGCCCTTTCAAGTTTTTTCTGAGTCGGATCAGGGTTTTCCATTGCATTGCTGAATGGGTTGCTCATGTAGAGAGGGCATGAATCGACTGTTCTTACCAGGTTTGTTGTTAATGGGTTTGTTCGGATGTAGTTCTCCGGAACCCAAAGATGAAGAGGCCCAGCCTCAGAATTCCGATAAAGCGGAAAAACCGGAAGAGGTAGCTCAAGTGGGGGCAACTTCCGGGGTTGGCGGTGAGGAAGTGGTGGAAGACCAGAGATCCATACGGGAATTGCTGGAGGAATTGTTCCGGGAAAAGAATCCGGAGTACAAAGAGGGGGTTCAGTACCAGATGGACCCATCCGGTGTTCCGGTGGCCATGTCTTTGGCGGGTTTGCCTTTGGAGGACATTACCATGTTGGAGGGTCTTCCCCTGGAGCGTCTTGATTTAAGCGGGACGCGGGTTTCCGACATTTCTGCGTTGAAGGGGATGCCTCTGGATATCTTGGCTCTGGAGCAAACCCGGGTGGAGGATTTGACCCCCTTGAAAGGTGCTCCCATTCAAATGCTTTATTTAAATAATACAAGGGTGCGGAGTTTGAAGGGGCTCGAGGGGATGCCTTTGCGGGAACTGTATTTGCCGGAGACCCGGGTGACGGACTTGTCCCCTCTTGCCGGCATGCCTTTGACAGGACTTTGGCTCAATGATACGGATGTGGAGGACATCACTGTTCTCGGTACGCTCCCTCTGGAATCCGTCACTTTGCGGGGCACCAGGGTCAAGGACCTCACACCTTTAGCCAGTGCTTCCCGGCTGCAACGAATTCACATTGCGGAAACCCGGGTGGAAGATTTGACTCCCCTTGCGGGCCTGAAGTTGACCCGCCTTCTCTTTACTCCAAGCCGAATTCAGAAGGGTATGGATATCTTCCGGTTGATGCCATCCATTAAAGAATTGGGAGATTCCTTTGAGTCGAAAATGCATCCAGCTAAATTCTGGGAAAAGTACGACGCCGGCGGATTTCGTTGATCGAGTTTTTCAGTAAAATTTGCCACCACAATTTGGGTCGACCGGATTTGCTATATTATATAACCTGGTTCAAGTTGCTGAAAATTTATGATTGCCGCCATTTCAGATAAACCCCTGTTTATCCTGACGATTGGATTAGTCATTTTGGGTGTGCTCTTTTTACGGGCTCTGGAGAGGAAATGTTCTTTTCCTGCGGTTGTAGGATATCTCTTGATGGGATTGTTTCTGCGATGGCAAAACGACAGGATGGGATTTTTGAATCACGAGGGAGTGTGGACTCTTGAGATTCTAGGGGAAATCGGTGTGGTATGCTTGCTTTTTAGAGTGGGTCTTGAAAGTAATTTTCAGGGCTTGGTTAAACAATTGCCCAACGCGGTCTGGGTCTGGGTATTTAATGTTGGCTTGTCTGGCCTTCTGGGTTACATCGCCACCCGGTACTGGTTGGGCATGAATTTGATTCCTTCGCTCTTTGTGGCAACTGCTCTGACCGCCACTAGCATCGGGGTGTCCATGTCTGTTTGGCAGGAAGCCAAGCGATTGCGTACAGATTTGGGGGAGCTGGTCACGGACACTGCAGAATTGGATGATATTTCCACGGTGATGCTGCTGGTGATATTGTTTTCCCTCGTACCTATTCTTGAGAAAGGAGGTTCACTTCATGAGATGGAAGTGGGTGCAGCGAAAGCGTTGAGTGCCCTGTTATTCAGAGGCTTTCTTTTCGCTTCTCTGTGTGTTCTTTTTGCGAACTATCTGGAAAAGCCAATCAGCCAATTTTTTGGTCGTTATTCTCATCCGGTGGTTTTTCTACTGGGCAGTGGGTTTATCATTGGGGCATTAGCTGGTTGGCTGGGATTTTCAATGGCGATCGGAGGATTGTTTGCCGGCTTGATTTTCAGTCGTGATCCTAATGCGGTGAAGGAAGATGCCTCCTGTGAGCCCATCTATGAGATTTTCACTCCTTTCTTCTTCATTTCCATAGGTTTTCAAATCAATCCAGAGGTTCTACAGCATGCTTCCTCCGGGGCATTGGTTTTATTGTTGGTCGCCATTATCGGCAAAGTCCTTGGAGCGATCATACCGACTTTGACCAAACTGGGCTGGTCTGCCGCGTTATTAGTGGGAGTTAGTCTGGTCCCCAGGGCGGAGATTGCCATGGTGGTGGCCAAAGCCGGAAACAGTTCACAGAACGCACCCATCTCCGATGAACTTTATGCAAGCATGGTTCTGGTTTGCCTGGCGACCTGTCTGATTACACCTCCTGTTCTTCAGCAATTGATAAAGCGGCATTCCTTTTGATGCGGATCAGTAGGCTTTCCAGAGGGTTGGGCAGAAGAGGACGAGGATGGCGAAGAATTCGAGGCGGCCCAGGAGCATGAGGAGGGAGAGGAGGAGTTTGGAGGGGGCAGTGAGGAAGGCAAAGTTTTCTGTGGGTCCAACTTTGGCGAGTCCTGGACCAATATTGAAGAGGCAGGCAAGGGTTGCGGAGAGGCTGCTTTCCATATCCAGGTTAGGTTCCATTACGCTGATTAGGGTTGTGCTGGCGATGGTGGTGACTCCGGCCAAGGTCAGGAGAAAGAGGGTTTGAGCCCGGGCTTCGGTTTTGATGATCTGGCCGTTAAGCCGGAGGGCAAATACTTGGGTGGGGCGGTAGGCTTTGATGGTTTGTAGCTTGAGAATTTTGGCAAAGAGGATCCATCGGCCGACTTTCAATCCTCCTGCGGTTGAGCCGGCACATCCTCCGATGCACATGAGGATCAGGAGCAGGAATTTGGAAAATGGGTCCCATTGGTTGTAATCTGATGCAACGAATCCGGTTGTGGTCATGATGGATACGACGTGAAACAGGGCTTGTCTAAGGGTAGAGAGACTTGGGGGTTGTGCTGGATCTCGCAGGATCAAATCAGTGCAGATGGCAAGGGTTGCCACCAGGATGATGCATAAAAACCAAGGGGCTTCTTCTTCCATTTTCCAGCGATTCCATTTTCTTTGCAGCAGCCATGCGTAAAGTATGAAGCTGATGCTTCCCAAGGCCATGAACAGGGTAAGCCAGAGTTCTATGGCGGGACTGTTGTAGGCAGCAATGCTGGTGTTATCGACTCCGAATCCGCCCGTAGAAATCGCAGTCATCGTATAGGTGAGGGCTTGAAATGGGGTCATCCCCAATAGGACGAGACCGAGGAAGCAAGTCAGGGTAAAGAAGATATAGATTTGCAAGAGCCGGGTGGCAGTATCCTGAATGCGGGCTTGGAGGCCTTGGGTGGATTGGGCGGAGGATTCATGGGAAAATAGGGCTTTGCTACCGACTCCCAGATAGGAGAGCAGGGCAACGAAGAGAACGAGGATGCCCAAGCCGCCCAGCCATTGGGTCAGGGCTCTCCAGAGGAGTATGCTTCGTGGGTAGATATCCAGGTTGGTAATCACGGTGGCTCCGGTGGTTGTGAAGCCGGACATGGATTCAAAGAGTGCATCTGTGACGCCTAGACCTCCATCCATCAGGTAATAGGGCATGGCTCCAGCCAAGCCACAGCAAATCCAGCTAAGCCCTACGACTGCAATGCCTTCTTTTCGTAGGAGAAGTGGGCTGGTGTTCTTTCCCAGAGTAAAAAAGAGAGCACTGAACAAGATGAGGAAGGCCACGGTTTTGCCCAAGGCTTCAATCGCTACGTATTCTCGGGGTGTTTGAAAGTAGGCATAGCCGATGCAGATGAGGAGGAAGAGGCTCAAAAGCAATAGCAGCAGACCAAGTATGCGGCTAATGAGTCTAAGATTCATCGGGTGTAGGCTTTGATCGCCCTGATTCTGGATTCGGGGGTCACAATTGCGAATAGAGTGTCCCCTTGAGTAATGGTATCTTTGCCAATGGGGACAAAGGCTCCTGTATCCCGGATGATGGTGATAAAGGGGGCGCCTTCAATGTGGGGGATTTCGGTAAATTTCTTGTTCACTATCGGGCTTTTAGCGGTAATCGGAAAGGCAATGACTTCGATGCCCTCAGTGAGAGTAAAGGCATGTTGCCAGCGTTCGGATGTGACGAATTGTAGAAGTTCGCGGCTTGTGGAAATTCTGGGACTGGCAACGGCACTGATTCCCATTTGTTCTGTGATGAAATTGGCATAGTCGGAACGTTGTACCAGGGCGATGGTGTGCTTTGCTCCGAGATTCTTAGCCTGAAGGCACATCATGATGTTGTCTTCGTCTTCTCCGGTAACGGCGATGAAGAAGTCCGCGTCATCCACTTGTTCTTCCCGGAGGTCCCGAACAGATGTGCCATCTACGTTGAGAATCGTTATGGAATTGGAGAGGATTTCGGAGAGTTCCTGGGCACGTTCCCGCTCTTTCTCCATCAGGCGAATCTTGCAGTTAGCCCCTTCGAGGAGTTTTGCCAGTGCGTATCCATATTGTCCACCACCCAGAATGACGACATTTTGCTTGGCTGGCGGAGCGGATTGCTCATTGAAGGTGGTAACTGTTTTCTCCAGCTGGGGTGGTCTTCCGATCAGGGTGACAAGATCTCCTGTTTGAAGGGTTTCTCCGGCATGAGGAATGATGTTTTTTCCGTTTCGTTGAATGAGGGTGATACGAACTCTTTCCTGTAAGTTCATGTCCCGAATCTGGATGTTGGAGGATTTACAATTGGGGGCAATGAGGACTTGCTGCAGTTCAATTTGCCCATTGGCCAACTCTTCCACGGCTACGGATTCCGGATTGCGAACATACTTGGCCAGATCTACCGCGGTGAGCCTTTCGGGGCAGAATAGATGATCGATGCAAAAATGGCGTTTGTGGTTGAACTTCCATTGCTCGGAGTACGTTTGGGGGCTTACTCTGGCGATTGCCTTTTTTGCCCCCAGAGATTTGGCAATGGAGGCGGCAACGAGGTTGGAGTTGTCATCGCTGGTCAGTGCTAGAAAGAGTTCGCACCGGGAAGTGTCTGCTTGGGATAAGATTTCTATGGAAGCCCCCTCCCCATGCAGAAACTTTACATCAAGAATTTCCGCCAGGTCTTCAATCGTGCTTTCGTCCTTCTCAATGACACAGAGGTTGTGATTTCTGTTGGCCAGTTTTTCAGCCATGTGGCGGCCGATTTCACCTGCACCAATGATGATGATGTTCATATTAGATATCCAACGGAACCTGGCTCCTGTATCGCGTCGGCTTGGTTTCTGCTGCGTAAAACTTTTTGAAATTCTGTTCGGCTTCGGTGCTGCCCATCAGGATGAGTTCACTGTCTTTGGGCAAAATTTGAGTGGCGGTTGGGTTGACTTTCATTTTGCCGTAGTGGATCAGTGCAACGACGATACATTGCATGTCGGGAAGAATGCGGCTGTCCTGCACGGTTTTGTTCCAGAGGGGTTCCGGGGTTGGGCAACGGAAAAGGTCGAGCCCTTCGGTAATCGTGATCAGGTTGTCGGGGCAGAGGTGATTGAGGATGGAGTTGGCACCTGTGCCGTCGTAGGAGATGACAAAGTTGGCTCCGGCATTTTTGAGAGGATCTACGTTTCGCTCCAAACTGGCACGGCTGAAGATGTGCACATCCGGCCGGAGTTTTCGACAGTAGATGGTGAGGAAGATGTTCAATTCATCATCATGTGGGGTAATGATAATGGCCGTGGCTTTCTCCAGCCCTGCTCTTTTCAAATCTTCCAGTTCGGCAGCATTGCCGCAGATCGCATTGGGAATGGTGTGAGCAATTTCCTCATGGTTGTCGATCAGGACATGGGGAATGTCGTGCTCCCGAAGGATTTCTTCCGTGGCTTTGCCTACCCGGCCACCTCCAATGATGATGACATTTTCCCATTTTGCACTGGCTTTGCCCTCTGGGTTAAAGTGGTGGTTGTAGTCTGCGAATTGCCTTTGCGTGCCTGCCATCAGCAGCGTGGTGGCCTCTGTGATCGGCTTATTCAGATTGGCGAATTCAAAATGTCCATGCTCCAGAGTTCCGAGGACGATGAGCCCAAAGTCATCACGGAGTTTGCTGTTGATGATCGTTTTGCCAATGAGGCTGGTTCGGCGGGCTCGGGCTTCGGCAATCTTGAGTTCCTGGAATTGTCCAACGATGTGGGCGTGACGTTCTCCGCCAGTGATTCGGGTGACAAAGAACTCCGCCATTTTGTGAGGGAGTTTGAGCACGTAGCTGCTCCCTGCCAGCTCCAGAACGTCATCCGATGATGGATGCGAGGAGAGGGAGACAATTTTGTAGTCATTATCAGGGCGAGCTGCTCTAGCCATAAAGGCAATGTTCGTATTGGTCACATCATTTGACGTAGCCAGAAGCATGGCAGACCTCTCAATCCCCGCATTTGAATAAGACTGTTGGTCGTCAAAGGGGCCAAAAATTACTGGGATACCTTGATCAACCAGTTCAATTGCTTCTTCCAGATTGTTTAACAAGAATATATAATCGTAACTGAACTCATGTAGTCTTTGCACGAGTTTTTTGGCGATACTGTCGTAACAGGTTAGAATGACATGGTTGGTAAGACTTTCTGATGCTAATCTGGGTACCTTGGATTCACTTTGTAGTTTTACCAAAGGTTTGTAGAAAAATTCCATGAAGGAGAAGGGCAGGAGTATAAATAAATAGAT
>Ga0181579_10004638_pt1 | contig 10683 bp, 10 predicted proteins | sample 071ome_24_FD_132996 | JGI IMG/M metagenome (GOLD analysis project Ga0181579, IMG submission 132996) | Coastal salt marsh microbial communities from the Groves Creek Marsh, Skidaway Island, Georgia - 071402CT metaG (megahit assembly) | ecosystem: Environmental > Aquatic > Marine > Intertidal... | reverse complement strand
TGGAGCAAGGCATCTCTTGGGGGACGTTGCATATCAATCCAAGACTTGAGTGGGTGGATACTCGTTCAGTCTTTGGGATAAGGGCATCCTGACCGACTCGGGTACGACTACCTGAATGGTTACCTGATCAGAGCCTTGAAAATTGGTATCCCTTCTCAGGCTCTCTCTGCTAACTGGTCTCTGATGATTCAAATCTACACTGGAGGAGAATCCGACCTTGCCATTGCACTACAGTTGCTCATAAATGTTTTTTGTTATTACCCTGAAAGAAACCATTACCCAACCCATGAATTCTGAAAATACGCATCATACTCTTTCTTCCCGGAACCGCCGTGTAAAACTTTCCAAAGGCTTTACGCTGGTTGAGGTTCTTATCGTGATGGCTTTGATCGGCCTGCTTGTCGGTATCGCCACCCCCAATTTGTTCCGGATTTTCGAAAATCAAAAGAAAAACGCCGCCGATACCTACATTTCGACTACCCTCAAAACACTGATCACCACCTACAATCTTGATGTTGGAAAATATCCTACTTCGTTAGATAATTTGATAACCAATCCTGGAGCGGGAAAACGGTGGCAAGGGCCTTACCTCGACAAGAAGGTCTTGGATCCGTGGCAAAATGAATATCAGTATCGCTATCCTGGCCAGAGAAGGCAGGGTGGGTACGATGTTTGGTCTAATGGTCCTGATGGGCAGTCCGGAACTGCTGATGACATCGGAAACTGGGACAGCTAAGCTGGATTCCCGTTTCAGTAAGGGGTTCACCCTTATTGAAATACTGATCACTTTTGCACTGGTTGCCCTGATTAGCTCGATTGTTCTCATCAGTGGGGCTCAAATTCAGCGACTGAAAGACCAACCGCCTCTTGAGCGTGTTCTGCTGGATGCGGTAAGAGAAGCTCGTTATCAGGCAGCGATCACCAAGGAGGTGAGTTGGTTATCCTATGATTCTGAAACGGGGACGTTTCATATTTCCCTGGAAAGCAAGGCACCCGTGCCGACCGTGCCGGACCGATCCTCTGGCTTTTTTGGGCCTTCTGTGATGACCTCGGAACCGGAAGAAGAGGAGAACGTGATCCCGGAATCCACGGTTACTCACTACAAGGTGTACGTTCCTGAGGAAGGAGAGGTCCCTAAGGTTGAGTTCTTTGCCATTCCTCCCGGCATGGGGTATGATGGAGACTCCGAGGATGAACCGGAAGACATTCCCCTCCCACGTGTGCCTTTTGATCCGGGTGGGTTTTCTGTTCCTTTTCTTGTTAAGGTTGAGGCGGAGGATTTTGGGTCTCGTGGACGTGGCTCCATCCGTTTTGATCCATTTTCCAATCACATTTTAGAGTCGGAAGGTTTGGAAGTAGAGTGAGCCAGTCATCCCGTATCGGTCGCCGGCGAAAGGCATTTTGGGGTTTTACCATCATTGAAGTGGTGATTGCCCTTGCCATTTTCGGGACAGCGTCCGTGGTTTTGACAATTGCCTTCAGTAATGCAGTCCATGGCCTGAATCGGCAGAAAAAGAATCAACATTGGGAAAATGATCTACAGTTTGTCCGCCGGCAAGTCCTGCTTGCCAAGGATAAAGAGGAGCTGGAAGATGGAGAGGACATTGATACGCTCTCTTCGGGGGAGATCAGCTGGGAAGCTGAAATTGAAATGACGGACCTCATTGATTACTACAAAGTCACGGTCCATTACGACATTGAGGATGCTCCAGAGGATTACCAGGAGCACTCGGAAGTCCTTTATCTTCTTCGTCCGGCATGGTCCGAAGGTGAATTTGCCGGAGATCGTCAGGAACTCCTGCAGGATAAACAGGAAAAGCTACGTTCACATCGCCAATCCATGGGTATGTACAACCTCCCGTAACCCCTCCGCAAAGCATGTCGTCGCATTCACAACAGAAGCCTTTCAGGCAACCCAAAACCAGTAGAGGATTTACTCTGGTCGAAGTCCTGATTGCTCTGACTTTGGGAGGCATCATTCTGACCGCGGCCACCGCTCACATTGTTTCTCTGGGGCAAATCTGGACTCATGATTGGAGCCGTCGGCATTATGTGCATCACAAGGATAGCCTGACGGGGTTGCTGACCCGTACTTTTCGGGAAGCTGACAGTGGATTCAGTTCCCAAGGTACGCAGGGAAAAGTCGCTGGATTCCGTTGGGAAAATCCTCCAGGGGAGAGCACATTGGATGATCCGCTTTTGCGTTTCTATCTGAAACAACCGCCCCCAATTCTCATTTCCAATCCCCCTCTGGCCTCCAGTATCATCGGATTTCTTTATCACGATGAGGACGAAGGGCTTTCCTTGCTTTGGTATCCATTGATTGAAGTGCGGGATGGGGAGCCAGTGGAAATTGAAGATGTGGACGATCTCTACCGCACCACACTCAGCCCCTTCGTGGAACTCATTGAGTATTGTTACTGGGATAAGGACAAGGAGCAGTGGGAAGTGGAAGAAGATCCGCTTGAAGAGGATGACAAGTCGGTGATGCCGGATTTCCTCAAATTTACCTTTCGTTTTGATGATGAGCATGAGGATGATGAGTATGTTTCCTACATTCCTCTGCCTCCGAGTGAAAAAGATGCACCTCTATTCTGATGACCATGAGCATCCGTAAACAGAATCGAACTAAAGGGAGCATCCTGATCGGGGTGTTGCTCATCCTTTTTCTCATGAGTGTGGTGATCATGCGGTTCTTGCAGGAGGCAAACCGGGAGATCGAATACCAAAACCAGTTTCAAAGCCCGATTGATCTGCGCAGTCAGGCCTACGGAATACTGGATGCCACTTTGGCCACACTGCACGAAATCAAGACCATAGACGGAGAGCTGTACCGTTCCAACCAAGGTTGGGCGAACCCCATGGGGTATTCCCAGTTTCCCATCCCGGAGGGGCTGGATGTCTCCGTAAAAATTACCGACGAGACCGGGAAACTCCCCATCAACCACAATGATGTCACAATCTGGAAGCTTCTTTTTGAGGCGATGGGAATTGACCTTTCGGATGCGGATGTTCTGACCGATTCCCTGATTGACTGGATGGATAAGGATGACCTCAAACGCCTCAATGGAGCGGAATTTGATGACTACGACCTGGATGGCAAAGAGTACAAACCCTCCAACGAACCGCTCAAGGATTTCGAAGAACTGCGGCACATTGAAGGTTTCTCGGAATTGTTCTTCGACGAAGAGGACGGCACACCCAATCAGTATTATAAATGGTTTGAGCAATCGGTCTCCCTCTACAACACCCATCCCGTCAATGTGAACACGGCGCAGGGCTTGGTACTCAACATTCTGGCCAGAATGGGAGGGTTCAATGTCGATTACTTCATGCAACACATGCGTGGCCCGGATACCCTTGCCGGCACTGGAGACGACCCATGGATTACCAATTACCAGCAGATTCCAGGCTTCGGTATGGGGCAACCCGCCGGAGGGTCCATGTCGGCTTCCCGACTCTTTGGCTCCACCAGTAAACTTTTTCATATCGAAGTAAAAGTGCAGCGCAGCAACGCTGTATTTCTGATCACCACCCTCATTGGCCCCAAAGACGGCTCCCGTTCCTCCGGTACCTCTACTTCCCGCACTTCCAGATCCAGCTCCTCCAATAAATCCAGTGGCTACTATCCATTCGAAATACTTCATCTTACTGAAAATCGCATATTTTGATCGACTCCACCGCCGGTCAACTATAGCCACCCGTTCCTTTCAATTTCTGCGCTAAACCATTTCCCATTGAACCCCGAAACCCAGCAACAGGCTCCTACCAAGCCCCAGGATTCTCCGGACTTTCTCTTTTTGCCCGGATACCTCTTCTTCTGTGAGTATGTCCAGGTGCCGCCAGGTCTCTCAGATGTAGAACTCGATGAGTTTGCAGAGATGACGATGGGCAGCCTTTCTCCGTTCCCGCTGGAGTACATTCACTGGGGTTGGTTCATGGAGCCGGATCAACCCTGGCTTTTGTTGTATTCGGCGACCAAAGATTCCATCTTCCGGGCTGGATATAAAGAGATCGAAGATTACCAGCACGTATTTCCCTCTTTTCTATCCACGCTTTCCTTCAGGTTTGCCGAACCCACCCTCTATTTTTCCTATCATCCTCCGACGCAGACCCTTACCTTCCACATGCATCCTGGGCAACAAAGCCTGACTTCTCCAGTCGACAAAACGAAAGATGGAGATGAGGAGGAATCTGAGGAGGAAGATTCCGTGGTCATGCCGGATATCAAGTTGCCTGCGATCCACTCCGTGCATGTGCCTTCGCATGACCCTGAGATGGATGATGATTTCATCGAAGAAGAGGAAGATGAGTATGAGCAGCGGGAACCGGACGCCCCCAATTATGAAGATATTTCGGATGTTCGGGAAAGCTTGCTCAATCAATTGCCCTCTACGTCGGAATACCACGTTGAGGACCATTGGCTTGTTCTTGCCGCAACCACAATAAATAAAGATCGCAGCCTGCTGCTGGACAATAACTGGTCTGACCCGGTCTCCACCCAGCCCGGTCCCAATACTCAGCTGAGCCGCACCCAGATCTGGCAAGCCGACGTTCGGAGTGTGGAATTCAAAACGCAGGAACGGCAGACACGTAAACAAGAGCGTTGGCTGACCATGGCGATCACCGTTGCCGTCATCGCAGCCTTGGTCTTTGTTGTGTTGGAAATTGGAGCCATCTTTGGGGGGAATTGGACGAAAAAATTGAAGGATCAGGTCGCGGCCAATGAGCCCAAAGTGGCCACTGTCACGGAAAAAAGTATTTTGCGGGATACCATTGATGGGATTTCCACCAATAGCCTCCAGCCCTTTAGAATGCTTCAGGTGCTGAATAATTACCGCACAGGTGGTATCTATTTCAAAAAAGTGGAAGCCGCCGATGGCAACAAAATGGAAGTCCGTGGAGAAGCCAAACGGGGAAGCGAAGTCAATGCTTTCAAAAGTATGCTACTGGAGTCTGGGGAAGTCCAGAGTTGCGACGTGGAAATGACCATTCGAGGTGGAATCGCGACGTTTACACTGGAAATTACCTTCCCTCCCTATGAGGCGGCTTCCAATGCACCCATACCTCCTGCCATACCTGCACCTATAACTCCTCCAACTTCGCCGTCACCTTCTACTCCTGCCACTCCAACCTCTCCCAAGCCAACCCCGCCGACACCTCCAGCAATCCCTCCAGTTTTAAAGCTTCCATCTTCTAATCCGAGTCCAGCTTCCAATCCCGTAACTCCTCAGGCACGCCCTCCGTCTCCACCGCCTCCTCCGCCGACAAAACCTCCATCCCTTCCCCCAGGAATTACTCCTCCACCCGTCCAAAAGAGCAGGGCTCCCTCTACACCCAATCCTTCACCATCTTCCACGTCATCGGAGAAAGCCCCGAAAACGGCACCTTCTTCGGCCAATACAAGCAAGCCTTCCACTCCGCCAACGACGTCCCCCCGGTCCAAGCCCTCCAAGTTGCCTCCAGGCATCCCTGCGACCACTCCCGGCAAACCGGAGAAGAAGTCACCCTCTTCAGATCCACTTCAATTCCCAACTGGGAAACCCCCTTCCACCAAAGCACCTTCCGGCTTGCCTCCTGGAATTCCACCCCCTCCGCCCCTCCCTCAAAAATAACTGACCTTTTTTGCCATGTTGGAATTGTACAAAAGATTCTCCCTCCGGGAAAAGACCTTGGTCGTTGGCTTTATCTGGGTCCTTATCCTTGCCTGGGGACTTGGGGCTTTTGGACGGATGACGCAGGCCCTTGGCAGCGTCAGGCAACAAAAAGAGCTGATCAAATCTCAAGAGATCATCATCTCCCGGGAGGCACAAATTGATGCAGATCTCAAAGCCCTTCAAAGTAAATTTGACGCAGAGAAGACCTACACAAAGGAAGAGCTGATCGAGAAACTCGAAGAATTTGCTCAAGGGATGAAGTTCAGTATGTCGACTTCCCAAACCCAGGAAGGCGAAATTTTCAATGTCCATTCCGTTCCTGTTCGTTTCCGTGATGAAACGATGGGCTCTCTCATGGCTTTTGGTGAAAAGCTACGGGAAGAACTTTTAATTTCCATTGAAAGAGCATCCATCCAATCCGATAGAAAAGACCCTCGTAAGCTCGATGCGGTCTTTGATATCACCTCTTTTGAACTCAAACAGCAATCGCCATGATCCGACTGCCTCATCTCCTCCGCAAATCCAAGAACCTCTTGCTCTTCCCCCTGCTGTCTTTCTGTGCAGGCATCGGATCTCTCTACGCTCAACCCGCTGCACCTGGTGGCCCGCAAGAGGTGGACCTGATTCCGCTCATTCTGGTCGACCAGGATACCAACTCTATCATTGAACTGCTGGAAGAATTTACCGGGAAATACGCCATTCGGGCTCAGAATGTTCCCCAGGTGCAGATCAATTTCAAAACCAAAGACAATGATGGGCTCTCCCTGGATGAAGCGGTCCTGGTGATTGAATCTTTGTTGAGTCTCAACGGTGTTGCCATCACCAATCTTGGCGATCATGAAAAATTCTTCCGAGTGCTCCCTGCGGCCGGTGTCAATGCCCAGGTTCCGGACTTTCTGGATCGGGAAGTGGTGGATACTTTGCCCGCCAGCCAGAAGGTCTACAGCACCTACTTCGACCTCGATTTCCTGACTGTGGAGCAGGCCATGCCGAAAATCCAACCCTTCCTGACTCCAGGCGTCGGGACGACCGTACTCTTTGAAAAATCCAACTCCTTCCTCATTACCGATGCTCTGATCAATATCCAACGGATCAAAACACTGCTCGGTGACATAGATAAGCCGGCCAAAACGATTGAGCTGAAGTTTTATACTCTTAAGTACATGGATGCTACGGAGATGCAGCAACGCTTTGACGGTCTGGCTCAAGGACCCTTGAAGACACAGCTGGAGGGCAACACCGTCTTCGAGGCGGATGAGCGTACCAATATGCTCATGGTGCTGACACACAGGAGCAACCTTGAGACGATTGATATGATCATCGAGAAGCTTGATGTAAACGTTGAAGCCAAGACCAAGAGTAAGGTATTCAGCGTCAAGCATGCGGAGTCCAAGGAAGTGGAATCCCTTATTACTCAAGTCATCAGCAGCCAGCAGTCGGTACGGAAGCAAACAACAAAGAAAACAGGCTCGGCCTCCACCACTGGAGCCAAACCCACCACCCCAAAACCCGTGGTTACCAAGGCGGTTGCCAATGCAGGACTGGGTGAAAAAAATCTACAGTTTTCCGATTATGTCGTGATCGTTGCAGATGAGCGCAGTAATTCGATTGTCGCCTCCGGCACTGAAACCGACCTGGAGTACATTGAAAAGCTCATTGAGCAGATAGATGTCCTGCTAGCCCAGGTGCGTATTGAGGCGATCATTGCTGAAGTCTCCCTGACACGTACCATGAAACGGGGTATCGAAGTTTTCCGGCCCTCTTTTAATGTTGGCGAAGTGCAAAGCACACTAAGTTCTACACTTACTGACGAGTATGCAGCCCTGGATGTCTTGACTGGAACTTTTACAGGTCGTGCCGGTCGCTACACCCTGGACTTTGTTTATGATACAGCCAAAGCCAATGCGAACGTGAAAGTGCTTTCGAGCCCTGCAATCCTGACCACCCACAATCAGGAAGCCCTCATCAATGTATCGGAATCCCGTCCAATCATTACGGCAACCCAGTCGTCCGGAGCCTTTACCAATACCACTACAGGCTTTACCAATAGCCAGGTTCAATACCGTGATATTGGGATTCAGCTCAAAGTGAAGCCACTGATTGGTTCCAATGGAGTCATCCAAATGGAGATTGAGCAAAAAATTGAAGATGTGGGGGAGATGATCGAAATCAATGGCAACCCACAGCCCGTCATCAAAAAGCGGGAAGCCAATTCCTTTGTCAGTGTGAATGATCAGGAAGTCATCATCCTGGGTGGGCTGCAAAGTCTACGAACTGCGAAATCTGTTGGTAGCAACGGTTTGATTTCCATGATACCGATTGTGAGTAACATTCTGGGTAACCACGATAAAGATAGCAACGTCAAGGAGCTGATCATTTTCCTGAAGCCCTACGTGATCAATAATGTAGACGAAGCAGGGAAGTACACCCGAGACCAGATAGGAAAGCTTACCCATGGGGATGACATCGATAACTTTACTGAGAATGGGGCTTTCAAAACTTTGGAGGACATCACTGACGAAGAAAAGAAAGCTGGGAATCGTATCAAAGAGTGGCTAGGATTTCATAAAGACTTGTGAGTAAGGATCGTCAGATTCCAAAAATACCTTTTGCCAAAAGGGTCGGTGGTCCTGCCAACCTCTCCCGTCCTCATTGCTGGCTCCCTTTGAGCAGTCTTTTGGTTCTTCTCTCTTCGGGAGCCTCGCTGGAGGCCCAAAGAACCCGGAGTCTTACCGAGCAATCCCCATTTATTCCCCCAGGCTTCCAGGAACAAATCAAGAGAGAGCAGGAAAAGAAAGCCAAGCCCGCTCCTGCTCCTCCCAAACCTCCACCTTTGATCGAAAAAAACCTTGAATTCAAAGGCTGCATGCGGCTGCGAAATGTCTGGAGATTCAGCATCTTTGACAAACGTAGCGGAAAAAGCTCATGGGTACGCCTCAAACAGAAAGCGGAAGCAGGCTTTACTGTGATTGAATTCGACGAAGAAAACAAAACCATCGTCGTCGAAGCCAATGGCCACAAGGAGGAGCTTTCCATCAAAAGCCCCAGTGGTGCCCCTGTTCCGATCTCGCACTTAAAAGCGGCTTCGACAGCCAAGCCCAAACCTACCCCGAAAACGACCAAACCTGCTACGCCAACACGGAAAGCGCCCTCCGCAAAACCTGTTCCCCGCAGAAGAATTGTGACCCCCAGTAACTGATTTCCAATGCTTCAAACTTTACTCACTCCCCAAAAACAACCATGGCTGGATGGCCTTGAAGAAGAGCAGATCGACCAATTGGCCGAAACCCCTCGTGAGCTGAGGTTGAGATTGTATTCGGAGATGAAAGATTCCTCTCCCGATGAAGCTCTGGAGGAACTTGCCAAAATCGCCAATCTGCCCTTGCTGGAAGACTTTACGATGCTGGAGGAACCCGCATCCAAAATCCCGCTCCGGTTGATCAATCAATATCAATGCCTACCCATTGCCCCTACCAGTGGAGAGGAAGATCCTGATCTCCTGGAGCTCATCACCGTCTGGCCTCCAGATGCAGAAATGGATAAATGGATCCTGGCATCCTCCGGAAGAACTCCTGTCTGGAAACTTGGCCCACCGGAATTGGTGTACGGCACCATTACTCAAAATTTTGGCGTGGGGGCGGATAGCCTTGAAGACTCAAATCTGGATGAGCTGGATTATGGGGATGAGGACGAAGACGAAGAAGATGAAAATGCCGCCATCATTCGCTTTGTGAATGAAGTCATCGCCAGGGCAATTAATGAACGTGCCACGGATATTCACTTTGAACCACTGCGGGAAGATATTCAGATTCGGTACCGGATTGACGGGGAATTGGTCCTGGTACGCCTACCGCCCAATCTTGTCCGAGTGCAGAGTGCCATTATCTCTCGCCTGAAGATCATGTCCAAACTCAACATTTCGGAGAAACGGCGCCCACAGGATGGCCGTATTACTTTCTCGGATGGTAAGACCGAGATGGACATTCGTGTTTCCACATTTCCCACCTTGTACGGAGAAAGCATCAGTTTGCGTCTCCTCAACGAAAAATCCCAGCCACTCTCTATTCGAGAATTGGGTTTTCTCGAAGATGATGAAGACAAAGTGAATGTGGCTCTTGGCCGACCCCACGGGATCCTCCTCGTAACTGGCCCAACGGGTGCAGGTAAATCTACCTCACTTACAGCATTCCTGAGAAGAATTAATGATCCAGAGAGAAGAATCATCACAGTTGAAGATCCGGTGGAATACGAAGTTCCCGGTGTCAATCAGACCCAGATTCACCACGACATCGGGTTGGACTTTTCCTCGGCTCTGCGACACATCCTCCGGCAAGACCCGGATGTCATCATGGTCGGGGAAATTCGTGACCGGGAAACTGCGGATATTGCGATTCGTGCCTCGTTAACAGGTCACTTGGTGCTGTCCACACTCCACACTAATGATGCTCCTGGAGCCCTGACTCGTCTCATTGATATGGAGATCGAGCCCTTTCTCATTGCGTCGTCGGTGGAGATGATCATTGCCCAGCGTCTGGTTCGTCGTCTTTGCCAACATTGTGCTCGTCCGACTACCTTGGCGGAAAGCATGATCAAGAGTCATCTCATTACACTGGGACTTCCTCAGGAGGAGTATGAGAATGTACACCTGATCCGTGAGCCTGACGGATGTGACCGTTGCGGAGGTCGAGGTTACCGTGGCCGGGTTGGAATCTTTGAAGTTCTTGTGGTGTCGGATGAAATGCATGGTCCCATCGTGGAAAAAGCCTCTTCCCATGAGATTCGGGAACTCGCCTTGCACCAAGGCATGCGGTCCTTGCCTCATTCAGGTTGGGAGCAAGTCAAGAGGGGATTGATCCATTTACCGGACATCATGCGCTATGCCGACATAGGTTCGGATGATGAGACTCTCTAAGCCTATTTTTCCTTTGTTTGATTGATCATGCCGGAGTTCACATACAAAGCCATCACCGCTTCCGGGCGAACCCGTACCGGTACCATTGAGGCAACGGATAAAAGCAACGCCATC
>Ga0181579_10004637_pt1 | contig 10687 bp, 7 predicted proteins | sample 071ome_24_FD_132996 | JGI IMG/M metagenome (GOLD analysis project Ga0181579, IMG submission 132996) | Coastal salt marsh microbial communities from the Groves Creek Marsh, Skidaway Island, Georgia - 071402CT metaG (megahit assembly) | ecosystem: Environmental > Aquatic > Marine > Intertidal zone... | reverse complement strand
TGTTTGCCATTTTCTTCGATCGCTTTGGCGTTGCCTGGCTTGTCATCCTTCTTGGCGTGGTAGAAATAACTTCTTGAACCGGACCGCAGACCGTAAAAGTAATCGAATCCCCTTTGAGTCGGATAAAATTCATCAGGGTTTCCCAAGTGCCATTTTCCGATAAGTCCGGTCCGGTAGCCCAGTTTTTTGAGACGGTCGGCAAGCGTGACTTGTTTCAGGTCCATGCCGTCGGAAGGGGGAGGGGAATTGGCTTCGTGTCCGAATCGTTGCTGATATCGCCCCGTCATCAGACCGGCTCGTGAGGGGCTGCAAACCGAGGCGGATACGTGTCCATCGGTGAAACGGATGCCATTCTCGGCCAGTTTATCGATATGGGGCGAACGAATGTCTTTGGATCCCTGATACCCAAGGTCCGCCCATCCGAGATCATCCGCGAGTAGAATAATGATATTGGGGCGATCCTCGCTCCATGCGGAGATTACTATGAAAAGTGAGAAGAAGCTTAGAAAGACAGTTTTCATTTGTTCAGGGATACCCGGGTGTATGGGCTGGAGATGTAAGTTTTGTATGCGTTCTTATGATAGCTGAGAGTTTTGCGGTGGTTGCTGAAAAAATCGATCCGCTTGGCAGTTGGGGAAAGTGGAATGGTAGCTGTCCAACTTTCCCCTGTTTTTTTCATTTCCATGGTTTGTTCGTCCGGGATCATTTCGGTCAAATACTTTGGACTTCCGTCGGGGGCTCGGTCGAAGATCCACCAGATTCGTCCGCTCTCTTCCTTTGAACCTTCCGCAAAAGTAACGGTGACCTCGATGGTTTTTCCTTTCACGGTATGTTGCACTTTGGGTGGGGCGAGCAAGTCACCTTTGACGTCGTGGGGAAAGAAATGCTTGAGCATGAAAGCGGCTTTGTTGTTCTGGTCCCGTTCGGTCTTCGGGTGCCCTCTCTTGCCGTGCCCCGAGTTGGCTCCGAGGTAAACCGGAATGGAGGGGTGGTGCTTTCCTCCCCACGCCATGTCGAAGGCGACCATGTCATGGGTGCCCGGGTGAAAGAGCATGTCGACCTTGCGCTTTCTCAACGCATCCAGGTTACGGGAAATGAAAACGCCATCGGAAATTTCGCGGGTGAATTTCTGGAGATCCTTCCAGGTTCCGCCGGAATCGAGAACCCGCCGGTTGAAGTTGGGCCCGAAATGCCCGCCGGTAAAACCTCCGTTGCGGCCCCCTTGGGCCCGCAGTTCCTTCCACGCTTGATCGTCATTGAGGCGGAGCGGGGAATCCCAGATTGGAGAGACGGTGGCGTGTACGGCCGTCATCCGCTCGTCGTGAATGATCGCCATGGAGGGAGAGGCTCCGTTTTTCGATCCGCCCGACATGGCGACTTTGCCCTTTTCAAAATGATCTTTTTCGGCGTAAGCGGTGGTGGTGGCCCGCATCAAGGTGGCGGGCCAGGCCCAGTACTGAATTTTGAACCGGGGGTTGAGGCTTTCGGCAAATTTCTTTTCCGAGGCATGGGCCATTTCGCGTTGCCCGTAGGTTCCCGGTTCCTGGACCACGGTGATGACCAGACCGACTCCTCCTTCGAGAAGCGCCCGTTCGGTGGGGTTGGGTCGGGCATCCTTTTGCAGTCGGGAAGGCGTGCTTCCTCCGGTCAAATGAAACCCTTTGGCTTTGCGGTCGGCGGGCACGACCATGCGGACGGGAACCCGGTATTCCTGTCCGGGCCATAGGTCGCCTACGTTGATGCTGACCAGTTTCTGTCGGGTTGCGATGGGATCTTGTACCTTGCGCCAGTCTTGGAGTACCTTGATTTGAAGGGTGCTTGGATCTCGGATTTCCTCCATGTCGAAAACCTTCATGCCAAAAGCCGGCGTGGAAAGGCAAAGAAGCAGGATGCCGAGTGAGTATTGTTTCATTGGATGCATGCTGTTTTATTTTTTTCGGTATTCAACCAAAGTGGGCACGCCCTTCGAATTGGCAAGCAGTGGTTTTGGCTTCTCCACCAAACCCGCGGGGCGGATCTCAAACTCGAGCTTTGCGACATGGGCATCGAGGGCCTCGGTCAGAGCCTTCACCTTTTCCGGATACTGTTTGGAAAGGTCTTTTTGTTCACCCAAATCCTTCTCCAAATCATACAACTCGACGAAACGATCCGCTTTCACCCGGTAGCGGACGAGCTTCCACTTTCCCTGCCGTACACCGTCTTTTTCGTAGTAGAGATACTCATGGGGAGATTTGGCCTTGTCTTTACCAAGAAGAATGTCGCTGACGTCTTGCCCGTCGATGATCCGGTCCTTCGGTAGGGGTTGTCCGGCGAGTTTCGCGATCGTGGGCAGAACGTCGATGGTGGCTAGGATCTCGGAGGAGACGGATCCTGCGGGAATCTTCCCGGGCCACCATACGAGCGTGGAAACCCGCATGTGTCCTTCGTATTTGGGGCCGAACTTATGCCCGCGCAAGGGGCCGCTGCTTGTTTTGCCCGCTCCGCCGTTGTCATTGGTGAAGAGCACGAAGGTATTCTCGTCCATTCCATGTTTTCGCAAGGCAGTCAAGATTCTGCCTGTGCTGTAATCGATCTCGGAGACCAAGGCCCTCATGACGTCGCCTTCGGCTTTTGCCAATCTCGAAGGGGAGACCATGTGGGGGGAGTGAACGGCGGAGTGAGGAACGTAGCAGAAAAAGGGCTTGTCCTTGTTTTGGTTGATGAAGTGAACGGCGGCATCCGTTATGGCATCGGTGATCAGGGCTTGGCTGTGATGGTCGGGGATATGGGCCACCGGTTTGTTTCCCTTGATCCAGGGCAGGGGCGGGTACTTTCGTTTCGGGTTTCCTCTGACCCACATGTCGTTGGAATAGGGAATGCCCTCGTATTCGTCGAATCCTTGAGCCAGCGGCATGAAGGCCGCTTGATCGCCCAAATGCCACTTGCCGAAGCAACCGGCGGCGTAACCCGCCTTCTTCAGGATCTCTGCGATGGTGATTTCCTTCGGGTTCAGTCCCCGCTTGTCGGCAGGGAAGACCACGCTCTTTCCCATTCCGATGCGGTCCGCGTAACAACCCGTCAGGAGTGCCGATCGGGAAGGGGTGCAGGCGGTCGAACTGACGTAAAAGTCAGTCAGTTTCATCCCCTCCTTGGCCATGCGGTCGAGGTGAGGGGTGGGGTGGTCCGATCCGAAAGGACCGATGTCCCCGTAGCCCATGTCGTCAATGAAGATGATGATGACGTTGGGCGGTGTACCAACCGCTAGGGTACTGTTCGTAACTATCAAGCAGACGATAGCGAAAAGAGCGATTCGAACCATAGGTTTGAAAAAGTGGATTTCATATCAGTACGAGGAACATACGTTTACTAAAACGCAGATGAAGCGTTAAGGTTTCCGTATCTGGAAGTATTGTCAAATATGGAGTCGAGGGGTTTTTATGAAACTTTGTCCCCTAAAAGGCTTTTTAAATCAATACTAGGTGTAGACAAAAAATATTTTAAAAAAACAAAGCATTTGAAAATAGAAGAAAAGAAATCTTTTGAAATATTAGTTCGAGAAAATTCTCGAATGCTGACGGTATTTCTTTGTTCTCGGATTAGAGAGCAAGCAGTTGTGGATGACCTTTTTCAGGAGACTATGTTGGTAGCCTGGAGGCGTCTTCCCGATTATGATCTTAATCGTCCGTTCGGTCCTTGGTTACGTGGTATTGCCCATCGGGTAACCCTTGCTTATTTCAGGAAGCAGTCCCGTTTGCCTTTCTTTATGACGGAAAAAATCAACTTGTTAATGGACAAGCATTTTAACTCGATCGATCTTCAGTCAGGAGATAACTGGCAAGATAAAGTCGATGCTTTAAATGATTGCTTGAAAGGTCTTCCTGAAAAGTATCGCTCGGTAATAAATCAAAAGTACTTTTCCCATGAATCCATCCTTTCTGTAAGTGAATGGGCTGGAATTTCTCTCGAGGCATGCAAAAAAAGAATGCAAAGAGGGCGAAGGTTGTTGGCTCAGTGTTTAAAAACAAAAGGAACCCTGTTTTCAAAGCCCACGTAACATGAGTGATAACAGTGAAGAGTTTGAAAAAGAGTTTTATTCCTGGCTGGACGACGAGACATTTCCGGATTCAAAATTTCTTGACCAGATTCCTGCCGATGCGGAAGAAAAAGTTGCGGAAGAGCTATTGATCCACGGGTTGCTTTCGGAGATGGCAATGCGTGGGCATTCCGATGAGGAAAGAAGGATTAATTCAGTACTTGACGAAGTTTACGATAAGCAAGGCGAAGGGAACTTGGTTCCAATGAAGAAATATGGAACATGGGTTGGAGCGCTTGCTGCTTGTTTACTTCTGTTTCTTTGGCTTTTCAGTGGTAGCGGTGAAAACCTTATGGCGGATTCTCTGGACAGAGTAATATCTGCTTCGCTGGAACCTTTGACCCGGACCTATTCAATTTCTGTTTTGGAGGAAGCCCATTCATCTTCGCGCCCAAACAAGGGTCAACAAGAAGATTTGGACGGTGCAATCCTTGTGGTAGGTGGAAAAGACCAGTATGTCTTTACCCGCCGTTTGGAAAGTGGTTACACCCGAATCAGTGGATGCGATGGAAGGGAAAGCTGGGCTATGCGTGAAGATGGGCCAGTCCATGTTAGCACCGATTTAAATCGTTTTATTGGAAACGTGCCAGGGCGCCGCGAGTCTTCTTCTTTCGTAAACCTTCCGGTCTTTTTACGGCAGTTAAAGGAAAGTTTTCATGTTGAAAAGATTGATTGTTCGAAAGAAGCAGAAGAGGTTTTGGCTTTTCGTTTTGAACGAAAATCACAATCCAAAATTGGGGCTCAGTTGATCGAGCTATGGGTTGACCCTGGTAATTTGTTAATCTTGCGACTTCGCCTGTCCGGAATGCCGCAAGCTCGAGGAGGACCCAGGAGTATTGAACTGCAGTTGGTCGAGACCTCGCCTTTCGTTCAATCCTTTTTCTCGCACGATCATCATCATGAACCCGAGCGAGAAGTTCGCACTTCAAAAAAACAACAATGAAAACGATCCTCTCCTTCTTTTCTGCCTTATTGCCTATTGCGCTTCTTGCATCACAACCAAACATCGTCTTCCTTCTTTCCGATGATCAAAGCTGGAGTGGCTTGTCCGTTGCCATGCATGATCAAGTACCCGAGTCCAAGGGTGATCTTTTTCATACCCCGAACCTTGAAAAGCTTGCTGCTCAGGGAATGCGATTTTCCGCTGCATATTCGCCTGCTTCCGTTTGTTCGCCGACTCGGGTGAGTCTGCAGACGGGAAAAAGCCCTGCTCGGATGCGTTGGACCAAGGCCGCCCCAACCATGAGAGCCGAGGATGGATTCAAGCTGATCCCCCCCGCAATCAACAAGAACTTGTCGACCGATGAGGTGACCATCGCAGAAATGCTCAAGACAGCAGGCTATGCCACCGCGCATTACGGCAAATGGCACCTTGCCGGAGACGGGCCAGGGAAACACGGTTACGACGAGCACGACGGTGACACGGGCAACAAGGACGCGGCACCCTTCAAGGATCCCAATCCAGTCGATATTTTTGGCATGGGGCGTCGAGCCAATGCGTTCATGGAGAAAAGCGTCAAGACGGGAAAACCGTTCTTTATTCAACTTTCTTATCACGCCTTGCATTACCCCGAGAACGCATTTGAAGAAACCAAACAGAAGTACTTGGGCGCGAATGGTGGAAGAGACGACAAGAGGATTCTCCGCGCTGCCATCACGGAGGATCTTGACACCGGTGTCGGACTGCTGATGGACGATATCGAGAGGTTGGGAATCGGTGGGAACACGTACCTCATTTACATGGCTGACAATGGTGCGAGCGGTGGTGGTGGAAAGAAAGGTGGCTTGCGCGGAGGCAAAGGCGGCGTTTGGGAAGGAGGAATCCGTGTCCCACTTATCATCAGAGGCCCCGGCGTAAAGCCCAATAGCTTTTGTCATTCCCCCGTGGTGGGGTATGATTTCTTCCCGACTTTCTGCAAAATTGCAGGTGTGAAGCAGGCTTTGCCCGAGGGCATCGAGGGCGGGAGCATCCTGCCCTTGCTAGCGACCGGAAAAGGAGAGGTGAAGCGACCGCGTGAAGAACTCGTCTTTCATTTTCCCCACTACCAGGGAGACACACCGCATTCAGCCATTTTACTGGGCAATTTTAAGATGATGAAGTTTTACGAGACGGGGAAGTTGAGCCTGTTCGATTTATCGAAAGATCTTTTCGAGAGGAACGACCTCGCCGCAAGTATGCCTGATGAAACCGCCCGGTTGCACGACCGCCTCAATCTTTACCTTGACCAAGTGGGAGCCGAACTGCCCAAGGCCAACCCGAAATACGACCCCACGAATCCTCCTGAGATGTCCAAAGGCAAGGGGAAGAAAGGAGATAAAGGAGGAGGCAAGAAGGGTGGCAAGGGAGAGCGAGAGAAAGCCAAGTGAAGAGATACAATCTTATGAAAACAAATAAAACGATTTCCCCTTTACTGATGATGTTTACGTCTTCCTGCTTGGCTCTGCCGATCATGTTGGCTGACACCCCCAATCCCTCGGATGAGGATGCCATTGTGGCGGTCGATACGCCAAAGCCCAAGCCACCCGGCAAGCGTCGTGGCGTCAAGGGAGGCAAGCAACGCCTCGGAGGCGGTTTGGGCAAACCTCGCATCGAGGATACGATCAAGGCAAACGTCTACGCCGACAATTGGTTCGTCTTATATGTCAATGGTGAGATGGTGGCGGTTGATTCCATAAAGTTCATTCCGCACAACGTCATCTCGGTGGACCTGTTGCCGAAGTATCCCATGACCATCGCCGTGATGGCCAAGGACAATGCGGATCCCCAAACCGCCATGGAGTACAAGAATACCAACATTGGGGACGGGGGCTTCATCCTGAAGTTTTCCGACGGAACCGTCACTGACTCCTCTTGGAAAGCCAAGAACTTCTTCCATGGTCCGATCGGTGGCGAGGTCAAGAATCCACGGGTTTCCCGTATCCCGATCCCCAAGGATTGGCATACGGTGGCATTCGATGACTCATCCTGGGCCAACGCAAAGGAGTTCGCGGAAGAACAGGTCGGGCCCAAGCAACCTTTCTACGCCGCCGATTTCAAGGGAGCGAAGTTCATCTGGACGGCAGACCTCGAACTGGACAACACGATCATTTTTCGACGTCGGGTGGATCGCCCTCCCAACGGTAGCGAACCAAAGGTTTTTCCTATCTTGAACGAATAACCGAACCGAGGATTTAATCATGAAAACAAGTATATCTACGATAACCACCCTGATTGCCTTGTTCACGGGTTTGACAAGTCTTTCCCATGGGCACCCCAACCATCATGCCGAGGATGAGCGCGAATCTTCCGAGTCGTTGCGAATTTGGACCGATGCAAGCGGTGAGCATCGCATCGAGGCCCCCTTCGGATCTTCGCTCGTAGCCTTGCAAAAAATAGACGGAACTAAACTGAACCTTAGTCTCAACCGTCTGGGCAAGGAAGATCAGGTCTTCGTCGAAGCCCAGAAAAATCCTCCCGTTCGTCGCCCCGCTGCGGGCTCGAGTCAAGCTCCTGTCTCGGCTATCCCGTTCAAGGCCTTTGGAGACAAGCTCAAACTGCGATGGGACAAGGATTATCTCTATGTCGAGTCAAACGGCATGCCCGACCACGGCATGATGGAGGGGATCACGGCTTGGCAACAGCAAGTCCCTCTGCCTCATCCTTACATAGGAGGCAACGCTTGGCGCATTCCGCTCCGTCCGGTTCCAGCAGAACATCCTATGTCTGCGAAGAGTAATTTCTTTCGGGGAGCCATTGCACTGGCCGCAAATGGCGTACCGATTTTCAATCCGATCAAGAATAATGGCAAAACCGATACTTTGTTGGCGGGCGAACTTGACAAGTGGGGTGGTCATTGCGGTCGGGGTGACGATTACCATTATCACGTCGCCCCGGTACATCTGGAGTCAACCGTGGGCAAGGGCAAGCCGGTTGCCTATGCCTTGGATGGTTATCCCATATACGGCTACTTGGAACCTGATGGTTCCGTGGCCAAAGGCCTGGATTGGCTCAACGGACACAAGGACTCAAAAGGGAATTACCATTATCATGCTACGAAAACTTATCCTTATTTGAACGGCGGATTTTATGGCGAAGTCGTTGAACGAGAGGGCCAGGTTGATCCACAGCCACGAGCTCGAGGGGTAAGACCGGCCTTGCCCGGGCTCAAGGGCGCCAAGATAACCGGTTTTGCATCCCCGAAGCCGAACAGTTACAACTTGGCGTATGAGGTGTATGGCGAGAGGCGGCAGGTCAACTACTTGATTGCCGGTGATGGCTCGGTTACCTTTACCTTCGTCGATTCGTCGGGAACCAGGACGGAAACCCATCATCCGAGATCGCGAGATGAGGAGAGAGGTCAAGGCGGTCGTGGAGGTTCCGGACAAAAGCAACGGCCTGGTGGCGGGGGAAAAGGCCCGCCCAAGGGCGAGGCCCGCAAGCCATGGATCGTTGCTCATGCCAGTGAACTGGACTCAAACGGCGACGGTGTCGTTTCCTCGGAGGAAGTCTCTGCGGAGGCTAAGAAGGTTTTTTCGGCTTTTGATCGCGACGGTGACGGTTACCTTAGCTTCGCTGAAATCGGAAGGAGGGGTGGGGATGGGCCGAAGTCTCCCATGGGTGGATTTATCCGGGGTCACGCAAAGGAGTTTGATCGGAATGGCGATGCCAAGATATCTGCTTCCGAGTTAAGCGGATTTTTTCTTCGATTCGTGACCAAGGTCGATACCAATGGAGATGGGCGATTGACTCCCGACGAACTAAAGGCGGCGGAAGCCCGCGGACCCGGCGGTGGTGGTAAGGGAAAAGGGGGCAAGGGAGGCGGAGGCAAAAATCCCCGACCCGAAAGTCGACCCGGTGATGCGCGGCAAGCGTCTCCGCCGGAGCGTTCCCCGAGCCCGGCACCAATCAATCCTGCGTCCAGATCCACCTCCAGTGGGGACAAACCAAATTTCATCCTGATATTCATTGACGATATGGGGTGGCGGGACGTCGGGTTTTCTGGAGAAAAAATTGCTGAAACGCCACACCTCGATCGTTATGCAAAGCAGGGGGTAGTTTTTAAGAACGCATATGCAAGCGCACCCAACTGCGCTCCATCCAGAGCTTGCCTGCTTTCCGGACAATATCCACCACGTCACGGAGTTTACACGGTTGTGGATGAAAGGCATGCACCCGGTTCTCCTCACCATAAGATCACTTCGGCGAGAAGTAGCGAATCAATGCCCGCGGAGATCGTGACAGTGGCCGAGGTCTTGAAGAAAGCCGGTTACGCAACGGGTTGCTTCGGTATGTGGAACCTCGGTCGCGGGAAAAACTCGCCCGTTACGCCGACGGGTCAAGGATTCGATTTGTTTCTGCGTCCACAGGACTTGGGTTACGAAAAACACCGTTACCTGAAGGAAGACGGTTCCTATCTTACGGACGACTTCACGGACGAGGCCCTTGAGTTCATTGACCAAGCCGGTGGACGACCGTTCTTTGTTTATCTGCCCTATCATGCGATTCACGCTCCATTCGAACCCCCGGCCGACTTGCTTGCAAAGTATCAAAGAAAGCTCCAAGCCCTTGACGACTCGAAAACCGATCCCGAATACTTAGCCAGCGTGGAAGCGTTGGATCGCAACGTGGGGCGAATAATGGCCGACTTGGAGAAGCGAGGTATCGCAAAAAACACCACCGTTTTGTTTACTTCCGACAATGGCGGAATTCCCTCCCGTATCTCACCTCTGAAAGGGAGCAAGGGCTCCCTCTACGAGGGTGGATTGAAGGTGCCTGCAGCCGTATGGGGATATGGCGTGAAGGCAAGTGGGCAAGTCTGTGAAGAGGTTGTCCTGGGAATGGATTTTTACCCCACTTTGGTGGAACTGGCCGGATTGTCCAACGATCCTTCTCATCGACCGGACGGAATGAGTTTGGTCCCACTCTTTCGAGGTGAAAAGTCACTTGAGCGTGAAAGCCTGTTCTGGCATTTCCCGTGTTATATCGGGAAAGGTTCGCCCTCTAGCGTTATACGCAAAGGTAACCTCAAGCTGATCCATTTCTTCGAGGACAAACGATCCGAACTTTACGACCTTCTTCGAGATCCAAATGAGACGAACGATCTTTCGGAATCAAAAGTCAGGGAGAAAGAACTTTTGGAAAAGGAATTGTTTGCCTGGTGGAAAGAAACGGGAGCAGCGCTTCCTTCTGGTTCAAACCCTTCTTTCGACCCAACTGCCGTATCTAAGCGTAAAGGTGGAACAGATGGCAAAAACAAGGGAAGCAAGAAGGATCAGTCTAAGGATAAAAAGAGAAACAAGAACTAAAGGTGAGTTTTACTGCCTTTGTATTGGAGCAGGATGCTGCTTTTTTAAATCGTGATTTTACTAAATAGATTCTTTCAAAGACAGCGATTTGAAGTTAGTAGTTGGATTTATGAGAATTCCGATCGTCCTATTCTTCGTCATCTCTTGCTTCCTGCGCGCCGATGACCGGCCGAACGTCATTTTTATTCTCGCCGACGACATGGGTTACGGGGACGTTCAGGCGCTCAACCCAAAATCCAAGATTCCCACCCCGAACTTGAACAGGTTGGCCAAGGAGGGGATGACCTTTACCGATGCTCATTCCCCTTCCGCCGTTTGCACGCCCACCCG
>Ga0181579_10004631_pt1 | contig 10694 bp, 10 predicted proteins | sample 071ome_24_FD_132996 | JGI IMG/M metagenome (GOLD analysis project Ga0181579, IMG submission 132996) | Coastal salt marsh microbial communities from the Groves Creek Marsh, Skidaway Island, Georgia - 071402CT metaG (megahit assembly) | ecosystem: Environmental > Aquatic > Marine > Intertidal... | reverse complement strand
GATCGCGCTGTCGCAGCGCGCTTAGGCGGATCAAGAATGGGAGCGGACGCATGGAAGATATATACGTCGTAGGGGTCGGCATGACGCCATTCGGCCCCTTGCTTGACAAGGATATCAAGACGCTCACGAAGGAAGCCGTGAGCGCCGCGCTGGCCGACGCGGGGCTCGATGCGGATGCACTCGAAGCAGCCTACTTCGCCAACGCGACGCAGGGCCATATGGAACAGCAGCACATGGTTCGCGGCCAGATTGCCCTGCGATCCATGGGCATTGAGCAGATCCCTATCGTAAACGTCGAAAATGCCTGCGCCAGCGGAAGCTCCGCGCTGAACCTCGCCGTCAACGTCCTCAAGGCAGGCGAAGCGGACATCGCGCTCGCAGTCGGCGTCGAAAAGATGTTCTCCACGGACCGCGACCTCATGTTCGGGGCCTTCGACAGCGCTTGGGATGTCAGCACTAAGGACGAAATAAGCAGAAACCTCATGGCACTCGGCGAAGGCGTTGAGCCGCCACCGGGTACGACGTCGAAGAAGCCTTACAGCGTTTTCATGGACGTCTATGCGGCCTTCTCCCGCCTCCACATGAAGGAATTTGGCACGACGCAGCGCCAGATTGCCGCCGTTGCTGCCAAGAACCACCAGCACTCGGTTAAGAACCCGCTGTCGCAATACCGCGTGCCCTACACCGTAGAAGAAGTACTCGCCGCGCCGCCAATCACTTACCCGTTGACGCTCCCTATGTGCTCGCCGGTCTCCGATGGCGGGGCTGCAGTTGTGCTGGCCACCGCTGAAGGAATGAAGCGTCACGGCATCGACCGGTCACGCGCCGTCCGAGTGCTGGCATCGGTGGTCCAGACGGGCAGCGATCGCGACAAGACGGACTTTGCCAACCACTGCACCGCGCGTGCAGCGCGCCGCGCTTACGAGAAGGCGGGGGTCGGGCCTGCGGATATCTCCGTCGCCGAGGTGCACGATGCAACCGCGATGGGCGAGATCATCCAGATCGAGAACCTGGGCCTGTGCCCCCTGGGTGAAGGCGGCCCCGCAAGCGAGCGCGGCGAGACCACGATTGGTGGGCGCATTCCGGTCAATCCGTCGGGCGGACTGGAATCCAAGGGTCATCCAGTCGGCGCGACCGGCCTTGCGCAGATTTACGAACTGGCGGCGCAATTGCGCAACGAGGCCGGGCCGCGCCAGGTCGATGGTGCGCGGCTGGCAGTCGCCGAGAACGGCGGCGGGTTGCAAGGTATCGAAGAGGCGGTGGCGTGCGTCACCATCCTTGGCAAATAGAGGACAGGAAGAACGCTCATGGAGCTTCAGGGGAAAACCGCCGTCGTCACTGGCGCAGCATCCGGACTGGGCCTCGCCACGTGCAAGAGGCTTGCCGCCGCGGGTGCACGGATCGCCGGGTTCGATCGCGACGAGGGCCGGCTCGAAGCACTCAAGGCAGACCTTGGCGATGCCTGCCTGACGCGCATTGTCGATGTGGTCGACGAGGATAGCGTGAAGGACGGTATCGCCGCTGCAGTTGCAGAATTCAGCGCTATCCATGTCGCGGTGAATTGCGCCGGAGTCGCAGATGCCGCCAAAACGGTATCGCGAGGCGAGGCTTTCCCGCTTGCCACCTGGAACAAGGTGATCGGCATCAACCTGACCGGCACGTTCAACGTTATCCGGTTCGCCGCACTCGCAATGAGCGAGAATGAGCCGGACGCCGAGACCGGCGAGCGCGGCGTCATCATCAACACCGCGTCAGGGGCGGCAACACAGGGGCAGGTGGGCCAGGCAGCCTACGCCGCCAGTAAAGCAGGGGTCGTCGGGCTGACCCTCCCCGTGGCACGCGATCTCGCGCAGCTGGCCATTCGGGTCGTATCGATTTCTCCGGGCCTGTTCAACACTTCGATGGTTGCGGGCATGCCGGACAACGTATCGCAATCGATCATCGATCGCATGATCCTCTATCCAGAGCGGATGGGAGACCCATCGGAATTTGCAAAGCTGGCGCACCACATCGTCGAGAATGCCTACCTCAACGCAACCACGCTCGACCTCGACGCCGGGGCTCGCATGACGCCGCGCTGAAACTTGCAGAATTTATTTAATGGTGCTCTAAATTATTAGAACGGTTTGACCTGAACAGAACCGGATAATCCAATGGAAGAGGCAAAGATGACTTACCTTCGAAATGCCTGGTACGCGGCCGCATGGTCCGAGGAAATCGGCAGGGAGCCACTTGCCAGAACTTTTCTGGATGAGCCGGTCGTCCTGTATCGCGATACCAATGGCGAACCGATCGCATTGTTGGATCGGTGTCCCCATCGCTTTGCCCCCTTGTCCAAAGGCAAACTTGTCGATGACGCTATCGAGTGCCCTTATCATGGGCTGAGGTTCGGCACGGATGGGAACTGTGTCTATAATTATCACGGTCCCGTACCCAAAGCCGCGTCGGTCAACCGCTACCCTCTCATGGAGCGTTATGGCCTGACGTGGATATGGATGGGCGATGCAGAGCAGGCGCACGAAGACAAGTTGCCGCATTTCAGCCCGAAGTTGACGGATGACGGCTTTGCCTTTGCCAAGGGCAGCCTCAAGGTGACCGCCAATTATCAGCTCGTCGTCGACAATCTGCTCGATCTGACGCACGGACAATTCCTGCATCCCGCCTTCGGCAGCCCTGAAAGCACGAAGTTCGAAACGAAGCTGGAAGGCTTGACCGTTTATGCCAACTATCGTTTCGACGATGAGCCGGTTTCACCCGCCGTACAGCCGTTCTGGGACAGTTCTTCGCAAATCTGCGACCGGTGGGCGAACATGCGCTGGGAAGCGCCCAGCAACCTCTATCTCGAAGTGATCGTGAAGGAATGCGGTGCACCGGTTGACGGCGCCGTTATATTCCCCGCATCGCATTTCCTGACACCGGAAACCAAGGACAGCACCCACTATTTCTGGACGAACGGCCGTAACCGCCTGATCGACGATGATGAGTTGACCAAGCTGGTGTGGCAGATCACCGACAACGCTTTCCGGAACGAAGATGAACCGATGATCGGGCACGTCCGCGACCGGATGGCCGGTCGCGACTTCGAAGATCTTAATCCGATTTTTCTGACCACCGACCGCGCAGCGGGGCGAGCCCGGCAGATACTCAAGAAACTGATCAATGAAGAAGCGTCCGCGCTGTCATCCGCCTAACGCGACCACAGCGTAAGAATTTCATCGACCGAGACGTCACGAGCCGTCCCGATCTGCGATGGAGTGCCCGATAGGCGCGGCGCCGGGGTGGGCTGGACCACGCCCTCCCGCTCGACAAACGCCTTGCGCGCCACATTGTGGGGGTGTTGCATCGCTTCTTTCCAATTGAGCACCGGCGTCACGCACGCGTCGGTATCTTCAAACACAAGCGCCCATTCGTCGCGAGTGCGCTGTGCGATCCGATCGGCGAACAACGCGGTCATTTCCGGCCAGCGATCCCGGTCATGCTGCGGCATATCTTCGGGCAGTTCGAGACCCTTCAGAAAAGCGCGAAAGAAAACCGGCTCGATCGGGCCGATTGCGACAAATTCGCCATCAGCGCATTCGTAGCAGCGATAGAACGGGGCGGCCCCATCGATCAAATTCGCACCTCGTTCGTCGGACCATTGGCCGCTCGCACGCCATGCATGGAAGACGGAACTCATCATGGTAACCCCGTCCACCATCGCCGCATCGACAACCTGCCCCTTGCCGCTGGTGCGGGCGCTTACAAGCGCCGACAACACCCCGATCAGGAGAAACATCGTTCCACCGCCATAATCGCCGACCAGATTGAGCGGGACGGGAGGCGGCGAGCCGGGCGAGCCCATTGCCCAAAGCGCGCCGGTCAGGGCCAGGTAGTTGAGATCGTGACCGGCTTGGTGGGCCATCGGCCCTTCCTGGCCCCAGCCGGTCATCCGTCCGTATACAAGCGTCGGGTTTGCCTTCAGGCAGGTATCAGGACCAAGACCAAGCCGCTCCATGACACCGGGCCTCATACCTTCCATCAGTATGTCAGCGCGCGAAACAAGCGCCAGCGCCTTTTCCTGCTCCTTCTTCAGATCAATCTCGACGGACTGCGTGCCACGGTGGAGCACTAAATCGCCAACGTCGTCCCACGGATCATCTGCACGCTTGGGGCGAGTAATGCGCAGAACTTCTGCCCCCATGTCCGCCAAGATCGTCGATGCCAGCGGTACCGGGCCGATCGCATCGATTTCGACAACGCGGACACCGTGAAGCGCTCCATATTCCATGACGCTGAACCTTCTTTATCAATTCTTTATGGTGGAATGGCGAGCACGCCGCCGTGTGTTGCAGGCGCTAGGGCCACGAAGATTACTCACTTCGCAAGTCTGCGCTCATCGAGGCCAAGCCCGCGGCCGATGATCTCTTTCATGATCTCGCTCGATCCAGCGAATATCCGGCTGATGCGCGCGTCGGTGTACATGCGGGAGATCCGATATTCCTCCATGTAACCGGCGCCGCCGTGAAGCTGTACGCATTCGTCCACGACAAGTGCTTCAACCTCGCTAGCGTGGAGCTTGCACTTCGCCGCATCGTCGCCGCTAAGTTCACCCGCATTGAGCAGCAGGACGCACTGATCGATGAACGTCTGGGCGGCATCGAGTTTCGTGCGCATCTCGGCCATTTTGAAACGGCTGTTCTGGAAAGTTCCTACAGGACGCCCGAACGCTTCGCGCTGAGTGACATAATCGAGCGTGAGATCGAACGCGGTTTGCGCTGTCGCCAGGAAGCCGATGGCAGCGACCAGCCGCTCCTGCGCCAATAGCCCCGTCAAATAGCGGAAGCCCTGCCCGGCTTGACCGATCAGATTGCGCGCCGGGATAAGCACATCGTCGAAAAACAATTCCGCCGTATCCTGCGACTTCAAACCCATCTTTGCGAGATTGCGCCCCCGTTCGAACCCTTCCATGCCCCGTTCGACAATGAACAGGCTCACCCCGTGAGGATTGTCGGGATCGGTCCGCGCGGCCACGACTATGATATCGGCAAGGATGCCATTCGAGATGTAAGTCTTGGCCCCATTCAGCACCCAGTCGTCGCCGCGTTGGACGGCCGAGGTCCGCATGCCGGCCAGGTCGCTCCCGGTCGAAGGTTCGGTCATCGCGACGGCCAGGATCGTCTCGCCGCTGACGATGCCCGGCATCAGCCGATCCCGCTGTTCGTCGTTGCCCAGCTTCGCGATGTAGGGAGCGACCATGTTGCTGTGCAGGTTGATGTAGAACCCGATATCGCCGTGGCGCATGTTCTCTTCGACGATGATCTGTTCGAAGCGGAAATCATCGACACCTGCGCCGCCATATTTTTCGTCTGCCCAGGTGCACAGCAGACCCGCCTCGCCAGCCTTGGCATATACCTCGCGGTCCACGATGCCCGCTTTGCGCCAGCGGTCAGCATGGGGAGCAACCTCGGCTTGCATGAAAGCCCTTACGCTGTCGCGAAACTGCTTGTGCTCCGCCTCGAAGATCAGACGTTGCATAGCAAGATCTCCCGCTTTGCAGCGCTGCTGTGCTGAATCTCTGAAACCATCCTATTCTGCCTGTTCCACATAACGCGCACGCAGCGCTTTCTTGTCGAGCTTCCCAACGCTTGTTTTCTCGAGCTCATCGACGATCCTGATCTGCTCCGGCACGCCGTAACGCGGAATTTCACCCGCTTCTGCCGCTGCCTTGAGCGCGGAGCGTACGGTCTCGACATCGAGATCGACCCCCTTGCGTGGCACCACCAAAGCCATCGGCCGTTCCATCCAGCGCGGGTCGGGAATTGCGATCACCGCACTTTCAGCAACGCCGTCGACCTGGGAAATCAGGCTTTCGAGCTTGAGCGAGGAAATCCACTCGCCGCCGGACTTGATGACATCCTTGATCCGGTCGGTGATGCGCAAAGCGCCGTCCTCGCCGAACTTGCCAATATCACCCGAATGCAGCCAGCCGCCGCGCCAGAGTTCCTTTGATGCCTCTTCGTTGCGCCAGTAGCCGGGGGTGAGCCAAGGGCCACGAAAGACGACCTCCCCCTCTTCCTCCACCGCCGTTGCGCTCAGATCGGGAGCAACGGTTCGGATGTTGCACAGGAGGATGGGGCGGCCCGGACGGGTCCGCAGGCGCAGCTGTTCTTCCGGCGGGGCGGCAACTTCGCTCGCGGTAAGATGATTGATGGTCTGAACAGCGCAGGCTTCCGACATGCCATAGCCGCTGAAGATGTCGATCCCTTGCTGCAGCGCCGCACGGGCGAGCCCTTCGGGTAACGCGCCGCCACCGACCAGGACCTTCATTCCCGCCAGGCTGACCTCGCGCTCCTCCGCCTCGTCGAGCATCATGCGCAGTACAGAGGCCACGCAGTGCGAGAAGGTGACACCCTCGTCCTTGATCAGCTGGAGCAGAACATCGGTCTTGTAGCGTCCGGGATAGACCTGTTTCGTCCCGAGCAGCGTCGCGGCATAGGGGAAGCCCCACGCATGTGCGTGGAACAGCGGCGTAATCGGCATGTACACGTCGTCAGCATCGAACCGGCCCTGCGCGGGCGCCGTGCCGAATGTGGCAAGCACCGACATCGTGTGCAGGAACAATTGCCGGTGCGAATAATAGACGCCTTTCGGATTGCCGGTGGTGCCCGATGTGTAGAACATCGTGGCGCGCGAGCGTTCATCGATCTCAGGATATTCGAATTCGGGCGAAGCGGCCTCGGTGATGGCATAGAACTCTGCAATCTCGACGCCAGGCGGCGGTTCGAAATCGCCAGCATCGCCGATCACGATGATCCTCTCCAGATCCATTTCGGGATCACCAGCCGCAAGCAGCGGCAGAAAATCCGGATGCGTGATAACCGTCTTCGCCCCGGCATGGTCGATCGTGTAGCGAACCTGATCGCGTGACAGGCGAATGTTGACCGTCATGAGCACGCAACCCATCGACGGAATGGCATAGAAGCATTCCAGATAGCGATGGGTATCCCAGTCGAGAACAGCGACGGTCTCGCCCTGCTTCACCCCGCATGCTGCCAGCGCGCCCGCCAGTCTCGCAACCCGTTCCTCGAATTGCGGGTAGGTGAATCGCAGCCCGCTTGCGTCCACGATCTCACCGGCAACGGTCGATCTGTTGGCCGTCGGCAGGAGATTGCGAACAATCAACGGATAATCTCCGTTCGGCATCTCACCGATCATCAGAACTCTCCCCTTGGTATTTTTCTTATCTCACCGGTAACCGGCGCTAAGGCGTCCTCGAACGCGGCTTGCTTCTCGGTGTCGACCTCGCCCTCTCCGGCCTTCGCGTAAAACTGCGTCCCGTTGCTCGCCATGTCGCGCAGCATTTTGGGCGGAGCGAAGCGTGCTCCATAAACCTGCGCCAGGCGGTCACCTCGTGCAGCGATCCGTCCTCACGGCCGCGGCCTCGCGGTGTGCGGACGTGATCATATATGAATGCCTCAGCCATCCTACTCCTGCCCTTGCGCCGCACAGCTTCAACGCCGCCGATCTACCAGGCCCTTGATTGGGGTATTAAATTGACATGACTATTAAAAAGAATATCGTCAACCCTAATCGGCAAAGGCATCGTCGTCATGACGAATGTTCTAGCCTATCGTCGAGGGGGAGGCCGCACAGGAGCGGTGGCCTGGCAAGAGCTGTCAATCGCTCACCGAGTTCCACAACGCGGCGCCCCTATATTATCAGCTTCATTAATTGAAAGGTGCAGGATGTCCCAAACTGGCAAGGTCTCGATGAATATGGATTTCGCCAATCTGTTTTCGCTGACTGGAAAGGTCGCGCTTGTCACAGGTGGGGCGCGAGGCCTCGGCAAGATGATCGCCGCTGGTTTGCTGGAGGCCGGCGCCAAGGTCTACATCACCTCTCGCAAGGAAGAGGACGCGATCGCTGCGGCAAAGGAGCTGCAATCGCTCGGTAACTGCGCTGCATTGCCCGGCGATGCAGGAAGCCCGGACGGCATCGTGGAACTGGCGAGGCTGTTCCGCGAGAATAGCGAACAGTCGCTCCACATTCTGGTGAATAACGCCGGCCGCACCTGGGGGGCCCCCTTTGAAGATTTCCCGGACAAGGCGTGGCCGGGCGTGATGGCGGTAAACGTTCAGGCGCCTTTCCGCCTGATCCAGGAGCTGCTTCCCGAGCTGGAAGCAGCGGGCGCGGCGGGAGATCCGGCGCGTGTGATCAACATCGGTTCGATCGCGGGGTCGGGCGTCACCGATCTGCAAGCGTACAGCTATGGTGCCAGCAAGGCCGCGATCCATTATCTAGGCAGCCAGCTTGCATCCGAGCTCGTCACCCGGAACATCACCGTCAACACCGTGGCCCCCGGCTATTTCCCGACCGATATGACGGCGCATCTGCAAGACGAGGCCGCAGGCCTGAGCAAGAAAATCCCCATGCGCAGGATGGGAAGCGCCGCTGATATTGCAGGCGCAATCATCTATCTCTCGAGTGCGGCAGGTGCTTATCTGACAGGCATCGTCCTGCCCGTTGACGGCGGTATCGCCGGAACGCGCTAAGCGGGATGTGGCGGCGGCGGAGCCGAAAAGGTTTCCGCCACCTGTCGTCAGCCTACTGCACCTTGATGATGTGCCTACCCATGATCTCGCCCCCAAGGCGAGCGATCACACCGGGCGTTTCATCAAAGGAGTAACGGCCTTCGATCGGCACCGAAATCTTGCCACTGGTGACGAGTGCATCGAGGTCCGCGATGGCCTGGCTCCGTTCATCCGCCGTGCGATTGGGTAGGGCGGCCCCCATAACCGAGTACGTTCGGTTGATCATGTCGATCGGGCTCAAGGTCGGAAATCCTGCCGAAATGCCGATCAGGATGAGCCTGCCCCCGAAGGCGATGCCGTGCACTGCCGCATCGCTCGGTTCACCGCCAACGGGATCGAAAATCACGTCGGCCCCGTGCCCATCCGTCACCTCGCGGACCGCCTCGCCGATATGGCACTGGGTGGCGTCAATGACATGATCGGCGCCAAGCTTTCGGCAAAAATCAGCCTTGGCCTCTCCGCGGGCGGTCGCCACGACGTGCGCCCCCAGCGCCTTGCCGAGCTCAATCGCCGCCGACCCGCTGGCACCGGCCCCGCCCAGCACCAGCAACGTCTCGCCTTCGGCAAGTTTCGCCCGGCTGACGAGCCCTACATAGGCCGTGTGGTAGGGGACGACGAAGCCCGCAGCCTGCTCGTCATCAAGCGCATCGGGCACCGGGAAAGTGTCGATTTCCTGTGCGACCGCATATTCTGCAAGGGCGCCGGCCTGGTTCTTGTACATCGTGCGCGCCATGACGCGCTGTCCCGGAACAAAAGCGCTGTCCGGAGCGGTGGAATCAACCGTACCCGAGAAAGAATGACCGGGGACCGCCGGGCATTCGGTGACAAAGGGATAGCGACCTTGCAACGACATGAGATCGGGAAGACCCAGCCCGACAGCGCTAACCTTGATCACCACCTCCCCGGGTCCTGGGATTGGCTTGTCCATGTCTTTCAGTTCCAAGACATCCAACGGTTCGCCAAATCGATCGGCCTGCCATGCAAACATCTCTTGCTCCCTCGGAAAGTCAGAATGTTATAATTGACATGGGCGTAAATTAACCTGGCTGAAAAAACCATCGAAAATCGTTCGGGAAAAGCCGGGGAGAGCGCTGTCGAGGTTAGAAGGTGCGATAGGCACGCAACGATTTGCGAGGCTCCAGTTCGAGTTCTGGCAAGACTTGCCGGGCCACGCCTCGCCACGCTGATGGAAAGCCGTAAAGTTCAGAGAATGGTGGAGGAAAGTGGTTGTTGATGCCCTATTGGCATTTTCGCCCCTGCAGGCTGCCGCTAATTCTCAGGCGTCTTGCGATCGCCCGAGTTGACTTACGCCGTTTAGGACACGCCCTCGATCTCACGATCTCGATGCATACCAAGCAGAAAAACCGACATCCCTTCCTCGAATAGGGTATCCGCGCTCATCTCGAGCGGTGCCACCTTGCCGAACACGATGTTTTCCGTGCGAGTAGGGTCGAGACTGGCCAATTTGTCCTCGAGAAACTGGCGATGGTCGGCTGGCAACAGTGCGTGCGATGCCTGGTGCGCCGTAGTCATCACGAACTCGTTGATGAGCTGGCTGTGAATGCCCGTACGCTTTGCGGAAAGCCCCGCCGCACGGATGTGGCCAATCGCCCGATCAAGCACTTCGGCCCCGTAATCGCGATCACGGAAGGCGGTAAGCTGGAAAACCCGGAATTGGTGGTTCATCACCAGATACGCAGCAATCCCTGGATACTGGATAAGATGGTCGAAGAATGCCTTTGTCGAATTCCGAACGTCCTGCTCCCAGTCGCCGGTTTCCTTGGGCCACTTCCTGATCAATCCCTTGTAAAACAGGTTCATCACGCCCGACGTCAGCCAGTCTCGACCGCCGATATAGTAGTGAATCAACGCGGGCGTTACATTCAGTGACCTTGCAACGACGACAATCGACAAGTCTTGCAGAGCGACAGTCTTGGTGAGGTTGAGCGCCTTTTGAAGAATGCTTCGCCTGTCAACGCCGCCCTTCTCATCGGCGGCGGGACGGCCCGGCCGCCGACCCTTTTTGCCCGGCGCCCGACGCGGTTTATCTCCGTCTACTGGAGTTTTTTTGTCAACCACACCTGAACCTCAAATCATTCAGCATCGCGCACAAGGAACTCAGTG
>Ga0181579_10004630_pt1 | contig 10694 bp, 13 predicted proteins | sample 071ome_24_FD_132996 | JGI IMG/M metagenome (GOLD analysis project Ga0181579, IMG submission 132996) | Coastal salt marsh microbial communities from the Groves Creek Marsh, Skidaway Island, Georgia - 071402CT metaG (megahit assembly) | ecosystem: Environmental > Aquatic > Marine > Intertidal... | reverse complement strand
CCCGGCATGCTGATCGCCATCGGCTGCGCGGCCGTCGCTGCCGCCACCCTCGACCTGCCGGTGCAGACCATCGCAACGCGGTTCGGCGGCATCCCGTCCACCCTGCCGTTTCCCCGAATGCCCGATCTTTCCTTGGACAAAATCGTTGCCGTGCTGCCGTCGGCGGTTTCGTTCACGCTGCTCGGCGCTATCGAATCGCTGCTCTCCGCCGTCGTTGCCGATGGCATGACGGGGCGGGGCCGGACCTGTTGGCCCATTGCCGGACGCTGGGCGGCTGCCCCACGGGCGACGCCAAGATGACGCCGGGATTCCGCCTCAAGGCGCGCTTCATCATCCATACCGTCGGGCCGATCTGGCAAGGCGGCGGCGCGGACGAACCGGCGCTGCTGGCGAGCTGCTATCGGCGCTCGTTGTAGTTGGCGGAGGCTGCGGGTCTTCACAGCGTCGCCTTTCCCGCCATCTCGACCGGCGTCTACCGCTTCCCGCCCGGGCGCGCGGCGGAGATCGCGGTCGGCACGGTGGCGGCGTTCCTGAAGACGGCGGCGTCGGTGGAACGGGTCGTCTTCTGTTGTTTCGGCGGCGAATCGGCGGCGCTGCACCGCGCCGCGCTCGATGCCTTGAACGGCTAGCGCCCGGTCCTCAGTCCTCCGGGTCGCGGCTACCGCCGGCGTGCGCGGGCAGGCCCTCCGGAATCTCCGCCCAGGGGACGCGCGAGCGCATCCAGCTCTGGTGGTGCGGCTTGACCAGCCCGGGTTCATCGATGGCGCCGGCTTTGACATAGACGGTCTCGGGATGCGCCGGCGAGGCGGTATAGAGCGGTGAGCCGCAATCGGGGCAGAAATAGCGCGTCAATTCGGTGCCGCTGTCGGCGGTCGTGGTATAGGCCTTGGGGGCGCCCTTGGCGATGCGGAAATCGGCGATCGGAACCGGCAGGCTGACGTTGAAGGCGCTGCCGGTCACTCGACGGCAGTCCGTGCAATGGCAGATCGCGGCTGCGCCCGGCGTGCCGGAAATCTCGAACCGCACGCCGCCACAGAGGCAGCCGCCGGAATGAATGTCTGTCATGATCGTCCGCTCCCGTTGTTCTGCCGTTCCGGCCGGTCTTTATTTAAGCGCGGCCACGACATTGCCGCATTCAGTTTTTATTGAACATTTGTCGTTACAGGGATGACCATGAACCTGCTGCGCGCCATCACCACCGTGGGCGGATACACCATGCTGAGCCGGGTGCTCGGCTTTGCCCGCGACATTCTCATCGCGGCGCTGCTGGGCGCCGGTGCGGTGGCCGACTGTTTCTTCGTCGCCTTCCGGTTCCCGAATCTGTTCCGGCGCCTGTTCGCCGAGGGCGCCTTCGCCGCCGCTTTCGTGCCGCTGTTTTCCGGCGAGTTGGAGAGAAACGGCCGCGACGCCGCCCGAGCTTTCGCCGAAGCGGCGTTCTCGGTGCTGGCACTGATCCTGGTGGTGTTCGTCGGCGTCATGGAAATCGTCATGCCCTTCGCCATGTGGGTGCTGGCGCCCGGCTTCGATGCGGTCCCCGGCAAGATGGCGCTGGCGACCGAGCTTTCGCGCATCGCCTTTCCCTACCTCCTGTTCATCTCGCTCGTGTCACTGCAGTCGGGTGTGTTGAACTCGCTTGGGCGTTTCGCCGCCGCCGCCGCCGCGCCGGTGCTGCTCAACATCACGCTGATCGTCGCCATGCTGGCGTTTGCGGACGGTGAGGAGACGGCGGGGCACGTGCTCTCCTGGGGCGTGTTCGCCGCCGGCATCGTGCAGTTCGTCTGGCTCGCCTACCATTGCCGCCGCGAGGGCCTGCCGGCGGGGTTCAAACGGCCGCGCCTGACGCCCGAGGTCCGGCTCTTGGGCCGGCGCATCCTGCCCGTGGTGTTCGGCGCCAGCCTCTACCAGATCAATCTCCTGATCGGCACCATCCTGGCCTCGCTGGTCTCCGACGGCGCTGTGTCGTTCCTTTATTATGCCGACCGCGTGACGCAGTTGCCCTTGGGGGTTGTCGGCGTGGCGGTCGGGACGGCGCTATTGCCGGCGTTGTCGCGTCAGCTCGCCGCCGGTGACGAGGCCGCGGCGCGCGCCAGCCAGAACCGGGGGCTTGAGTTCTCACTGCTGCTTACCCTGCCGGCCGCCGTCGCGTTGTTCGTCATCGCCGAGCCGATCATCGCGGTCTTGTTCGAGCGCGGCCAGTTCGGGCCGGCGGACACGCGCGCCACAGCGCTCGCCCTGATGGCCTATTCGACGGGACTGCCGGCCTACGTGCTGATCCGGGTGCTGACGCCGGGCTTCTTTGCCCGCGAGGACACCAAGACGCCGGTCAAGATCGCCGCCGCCGCCATGCTCGCCAACATCGTGCTCAACCTCGCGTTCATGCAGATCTGGGGACATGTCGGGATCGCCGCGGCGGGCGCGCTGTCGGCCTGGCTCAACGCCGTCATGCTCAGCGTGACGCTGCGCCGCCGCGGCCAGCTCGCCTTCGACGACCGGCTGTCGCGGCGCTGGCCGCGCATCGTGCTGGCGAGCGCCGGCATGGGGGCCGGGCTGTTCGGCCTCGCCCTGGTGTTGGCGCCCTGGCTTTCCGGCGGCGCCGAGTTGCGGGTCGCCGCCCTGGCGGCGTTGGTGGCGGGCGGCCTCGCGCTCTTCGGATTGCTCGCCCAGGTATCGGGCGCGGCGCACCTGCGCGACCTCAGGGGCCTCAGGCGCGCGCCGGCGGAGACCACGCCTCCCGCCGCTTGACCGCACCGGGGCGAGCCGCCATAAATCCGGCGCTGTATTGTATGAAACCGACGGTTCAGGCCGTCAGGCGAGGGCCGGAGGCAAGCGCCCGGCGACTGAGGGGCAAGTTATATGAAGCGCATTTTTTCCGGCGTCCAGCCGACCGGCAACCTGCATCTCGGCAACTACCTGGGCGCCATCCGCAACTGGGTGCACCTGCAGGACGAATTCGACGACTGCCTGTTCTGCGTCGTCGATATGCACGCCATCACGGTCTGGCAGGAGCCTTCCGAGCTGCGCGCCAACACCCGCGAGGTCGCGGCGGCGATGATCGCCGCCGGCGTCGATGCGGAGCGCAACATCATCTTCAATCAGAGCCAGGTTTCCGGCCACGCCGAACTGGCGTGGATCTTCAACTGCGTGGCGCGCTTGGGCTGGCTCGAGCGCATGACCCAGTTCAAGGAAAAGGCCGGCAAGGACAAGGAGCGCGCGTCCGTCGGGCTCTATGCCTATCCGAACCTGATGGCCGCCGACATTCTCTTGTACAAGGGCACCCACGTGCCGGTCGGCGAGGACCAGAAGCAGCACCTGGAGCTTGCCCGCGACATCGCGGCGAAGTTCAACCACGACTATAAGACCGAGCTGTTCCCGATCGTCGAGCCGCTGATCTTCGGCACCGCGACGCGGGTGATGAGCCTCAAGGACGGCGCGTCGAAGATGTCGAAGTCGGATCCGTCCGATCTTTCGCGCATCAACATGACCGACGACGCCGACGCCATCGCGCGAAAGATCAAGAGGGCCAAGACCGATCCAGAGGCGCTGCCGAGCGAGGCCAAGGGCCTGGAAGGCCGGCCCGAGGCCGCCAACCTGGTCGGCATCTACGCCGCGCTCTCGGGCCAGGACATCGCCCAGGTGCTCGGCGAATTCGGCGGCCAGGGGTTTGGCGCGTTCAAGCCGGCGCTTGCCGATTTGGCGGTCGACAAGCTGGGGCCGATCCAGGCGGAAGTGCGCCGCCTTATGGACGATACGGCCAGCGTCGACGCGGTGCTGCGCCGCGGCGCCGAGCGCGCCCGCGCCTTGGCGGAACCGATCCTGGCTGAGGTGCAGGACGTCGTCGGCTTCCTGAAACCGTAAACAGCCACGCTCCGCGATTCGGTGGCCGCGCCGGGCGATTCCGGGTTATAATCGGCGAATCGGATACGCTATTGACGGCGGATGATGCCGCGCCCATCTAAGGACACAGACCCGCGCCGAAGGCCCATTTTCGGGCCACGGCGAACGAGAGGGAGAGACAATGTTCATTCAGACGGAAAGCACGCCCAATCCGGCGACCTTGAAATTCCTGCCGGGCCGCGCCGTTATGACCAGCGGCACGGCGAACTTCGCCGATGTCGAGGAGGCCGCCCGTTCGCCGCTGGCGATGACGCTGTTCGCCAACGACGGCGTCCTCGGCGTGTTCCTGGGCTCCGATTTCATCACTGTTTCCAAGGCGCCGAACAAGGAATGGGACACCATGAAGCCGCTCATTCTGGGCGCCATCATGGAGCACTTCCAGTCGGGCCGCCCGGTGATCGAGGAAGACGCCGCCGGCGAGGGCGCCGGCGCCGACGAAGGCGGGATCATCGGCCAGATCAAGGAACTGATCGACACCCGCGTGCGCCCCGCCGTGGCGCAGGACGGCGGCGACATCGTGTTCAAGGGTTTCGAGGAGGGCGTCGTCTACCTGCATATGCAAGGCGCCTGCTCGGGCTGTCCGAGCTCGACCATGACTCTCAAGCACGGCATCGAGAACATGCTGCGCTACTACGTGCCGGAAGTGCAGGAAGTCCGGGCCGTCGAGTAATAAAAAAAGGGCTTGTTTCCGCCGTTGCGACATGGTTTGTGCTGCAACGCAACATGGGCTGTTAACCATATGCCCGCCTGTCCGGAAGTCCTATGTCGAATAACGACTGGCAGGCGCGCGAATCACTGTGGTTTACGCAGCTCAAGGTCTGGGCAGGATGCCCTGGCGACCGAATACCGGACAGAAGTTCCGGGCGAAACCTGTAAGTGCTGATTGAGGGTTATCGAACTTCATTGGGCCAATAATACAAGCGCATAAAAATCAGGCGCGACGTAGTGAGCCGGCCGATAGCTCCGCATCGTTCACATAAAGAAGGGCGAGCGGGCGAAAACATTTCCCCAGGGATGATCGTGACGTCACGGAGACGGCAATGCCGTTCGCTGTTGTGTGACATTGAGATGCTGCGACCGTGAGAAGCGATGCTGATGAACATGGAAACGTTTGAAACGCCGGAGTTGAATTCATGGTAGGACGATTCGAGAAAACCATCCCGCTCGCCGCAGGCACGTTGGTTGCCGGGCTGATCGGACTGGCGGTTTTCGATCCGCCCAAGCCGGACACGGCCATCCCCCCCGCCATGCTGACCGACCCGGCCGGCGCGGCGACCTTCGAGACCGCCGCCGGTCCCACGGTTTCACAGAACATGGTCGCCGGCCTGCTGCGCGTAAACGCGCCGGGCGAGACGGTCGAGTCGGTGATCGGCGCTGTCCACGTACGCCGCGCCCTGGCCGCCGGCCAGGCCGCGAGCCTGCATACCGCCGACGCGCTGCACGATACCTTCGAGCGCCTCGACTACGACCTCGAGGCGGTAACCCTTTTCGACAAGCCGGTGCCGCGCGTGTTCCTCGCCAGCCTGCCGCGCGACCTCGCCAAGGTGCGCGAGCCGGCGAAGCGCAAGACCTTGTTCTTCCGCGCCGTGCTGCCCTTGATCCTGCACGCCAATGAGGAGATCGCCGCCGACCGCGAGCGGCTCTGGAACCTGCACGCGCGCCTTAAGCGCGGCCAGAAGCTGGCCGCCGTCGATCGGCTGTGGCTGATCGTCATGAGCGAGCGCTACCGCGTCGAGCGCGGCAACATCCAGGCGCTGCTCAAGCGCGTCGATGTGGTGCCGCCGTCGCTGGCGCTGGCCCAGGCGGCCGAGGAAAGCGGCTGGGGCACGTCGCGGTTCTCGCGCCAGGGCAATGCCATTTTCGGGCAGTGGACCTTCGATGAGAACGACGGCCTGGTGCCGCGCGAGCGCGAGGACGGCAAGAGCCATCGGGTAAAGGCCTTCGACAGCCTGCTGCAATCGGTCCGCGCCTATGCGCGCAACCTCAATACCCACCGCGCCTACCGGGAATTCCGCAATGCCCGCGCCGACATGCGGCGCGCCGGCACGGAGATCAGCGGCCGCAAGCTGGTCGACACCCTGAGGCGCTATTCCGAGCGCGGCGCCGAATACGTCAAGACGCTGCGCGCCATCATGGTGGCCAACAAACTGAGCCCGCTCGACGATGCCCGGCTGCGCCAGCACCCGCGCACCGGGGCCGACGCCTCCGCCATCTGAATTCCGAAAACCGCGTTACGGCCGGTAGAATTGCCGGCCGTACCAGCGCCAGCGCCGGTCGGGACCGGGTAGCGTGCAGTTGAGGCGCGTGCGCCCGCGCGGGAAAGGCTGTTCCGTGCGGACCTCGATGCGGTCGGCGCCGAGCCGTTCGAGCTTGGCGCGGCCGGCGTGCGAGAGGAAACAGGCGAGCTGGTCGAGGCTGCCGATGTTCTGCCCCACGGTGAAACCGACCGCCGGCGGATTGGCGCCGGCAATCAGGTGGTCCGGCGGCGTCACGTCGACGACCGGCAGCGGCAGCGCATTGAGCGCCAGCTTGAGCCGCGACAAGTCGCCGTATTTTTCGTTCATGGCGAAGCGCGGCAGGTAGTAGCGTCCGACCGTATTGCCGATGACGCCGGAATGCTGACCGAAAGCCGCCGCGAACCCGGCGTCCTTCACCTGGCGCACGATCGCCGCGCTGGCCTCGCCGTAGGGGTAGGCGAACAGCGCCGGGCGCATGCCCAGCTCGGCCTGGAAGCGCGCGTGGGCGACGTCGATCTCTTCCGCGTTGCGCGCCTGATCGGCGTCGACCATATGGAGATGCGATACCGTGTGGTGGCCGACGCCGGCGCCGCCGTCCCGCATTTCACGCAGGTGCGCCCAGGTCATGTGCTGGGCGGAACCGCCGTCCAGGTGGGCAGTCGACGCGAAGATGGTGATCGGCAGCCCGGCCGCCTTGAACTTCGGCCAGGCGATCGTGTAGACGGACCGGTAGGCATCGTCGATAGTGATGCCGACGGTGCGGTCGGGCAGCGGCTCGCCGGCGGTCATGCGGCGGGTGATCTCGGCAACGGGCAGCACATTGTACTTACCCGACGTCAGCTCCTGGATATGAGCGTCGAGCTGCTCCTGCGTCGTGTTGGTCGCCGGGTATTCGCCCTCGCCGAAACGGTGGTACATGATGACCACGGCGGAAGACGCGGCCTGTGCCGCATCCGCCAAGGTGGTCAGCGACAGGAGACAGGCGGCCAATCCGGTTGCAAGGTGGGTCCGCTTCATCGTCGGCATGGTGTTTTCCCTCCGGCCGTTACGCCATATATAACTATTACCCCCGGTGCCAGCCCGGCTCAACCGATCCCGGAGAAGTCGATGAAACCCGCCCTCGGCGATGCAGCCCTAGATCAACTGTTCCTTGATGCGCGCAGCTACAACGGCTGGCGCGATGAACCGGTCCCCGAGGCCACGCTTCATGCGCTTTGGAACTTGATGCGCATGGGGCCGACCAGCGCCAATTGCAGCCCGGCCCGGATCGTCTTCGTGGTTTCCAAGGACGCCAAGGAAAAGCTCAAGCCCTGCCTCATGGGCGGCAACGTCGACAAGACCATGAGCGCGCCGGCGACCGCCGTCATCGGCCACGACCTTGAATTCTACGAGCACCTGCCGGAACTGTTCCCCCATGAGGACGCCCGTTCGTGGTTCGCCGGCAACGCCGCCTTGATCGAAACCACGGCGTTCCGCAACGGCACCCTGCAGGGCGCCTATCTCATGCTGGCGGCGCGCGCGCTCGGCCTCGACTGCGGCCCCATGTCCGGCTTCGACAATGCCGCCGTCGACGAAGCCTTCTTTCCCGGCACCAAGGTGCGCTCGAATTTCCTCTGTAACCTCGGCGTCGGCGACCCGGCGAGCCTGTTCGCGCGCAGCCCGCGCTTCGGTTTCGACGACGCCTGCCGGATCGCCTGAGCCGGCAACGTCCGCGGAAACCCATATCCATGCCGACCGCCCTCGCCATTGATACTGCGACCGCCGCCTGCTCCGCCGCGCTTTGGCGGTCCGGCGCGGTGGCCGCCGGACGGTTCGAGATCATGCACCGCGGTCACGCCGAGAACCTGATGCCGATGGTCGATGCCGTGATGACCGAGGCCGGCGCCGCGCCCGACACACTGGACCTTATCGCGGTCACTGTCGGGCCTGGCGCCTTCACGGGGCTGCGCCTCGGGCTTGCCGCAGCGCGTGGCCTCGCCCTGGCCACGGGCGCACCCTGCATGGGGCTGACGACCACGGAGACTCTGGCCGCCGCCGTCGCCGAAGCGTCCGTCGCGGCGACGGGCGCCATCGTCGCGGCCCTCGATACCAAGCGCGGCGATTATTACGTCCAGGTCTTCGATGCGGCGGGCAAAGCGGTGTCCGAACCTGCCGTCCTCGCCGCCGCCGATTTGGCCGGGTTCGTTGCCGGCCACGCGGAAGGGCGCGCGCCGGCGAGGCTTGCCGGCGACGTTCAGGACGCGGTGGCGGCGGCGCTCGGCGCGGCCGGTCTGGAAACGGCGGCGACGCCGGTCATATTTCCCGACGCAAAGGTCGTGGCGGCATTGGCGGCGGGGCGGTTTCGGCCGGGCGAAAAGCCGGCGCCGCCGGCGCCGCTCTATCTGCGGCGGCCGGATGCGACACCGGCGGTCGACGGCGGGCGAATCAGGGGCTAGGCGGGGGCGCCTCAGGCCTTGCGCAGGATCAGGCGGTGGACGCCATCCGGCGGACCATCGGGATCCTCCGGTTCCAGCGACAGCACCTCATGGCCGTGGTCGCGGACGTTGCGCGGCACGTTGCCGAGCGGCTCCGAACCCTTGAGGCGCACTTCCGCCGTCTCGCCGCTCGTCATGCTCTCGATCAGCAGCTTGGTGCGCACGAAGGTCATCGGACAGACCTGGTTGGTGATGTCGAGAAAGTGGTCGGCAGCGGCCTTGGTGGATGTTTCGGTCATGATATCGCGAATCGTTCACAGTTATTTATTATTCAACTTACTTGCACATACTTGTCGTTTCTCATATATAACCGCCCAACAATTTCGCAAGTAAACTATTCGTGCAATACCGGAATTAAGCGGCTATATGCGCGCCGCCGGGCCCGGGCTCGCCGGTACAGACGAGGATGCCATGACCGAACAACCGAACATCAGCGAACTCCTGGAATTCACGACCGAGATCGTCGCCGCGCACGCCGGCAACAATACGGTCGCGCCGGATGACCTGCCGCGCCTGATCCAGGACGTCTACAAGACACTCTCCGGCCTCGGCGGCGCGCCGGCCGTCCAGGACCGTCCGAAACCCGCGGTCGCGGTCAAGAAGTCCGTGTTCCCCGATTACATCGTCTGCCTCGAAGACGGCAAGAAGCTGAAGATGCTGAAGCGCCACCTGAAGACCGCCTACGACATGACCCCCGAGGAATACCGCGAGCGCTGGGGCCTGCCGGCGGATTACCCCATGGTTGCGCCGAATTACGCCAAGCACCGCTCCAATCTGGCGAAGAAGATCGGCCTCGGCACCAAACCGCGCGCGCGGCGCAAATAATCCGCGCGACGGATTTGGAGGAACGGCGGGTATAACTTTGGGGTGCACTCTGCGGCTTGCCCCTTTATATTGATAGGGTTCGCCGTTACGACGGCACACAAGGAACGGAAAACCCATTTGGGGATAGGGATGCCGGAAACGCGGATAGAACAACTCTGTGTCGAGAAGAACATGAAGATGACCGAGCAGCGGCGGGTCATCGCCCGCGTACTGTCGGTCGCAGAAGACCACCCCGACGTGGAAGAAGTTCACCGCAGAGCCTCCAAGATCGACGATCGTATTTCCATCGCCACCGTCTACCGGACGGTGCGGCTGTGGGAGGAGGCGGGCATCCTCGACCGCCACGATTTCGGTGACGGCCGGGCGCGCTACGAGGAAGTTACCGACGAGCACCACGACCACCTCATCGACGTCAGGTCCGGCAAGGTGATCGAGTTCCAGAACGCCGAGATCGAGGCCCTTCAGGAGCGTATCGCGCGCGAGCACGGCATGCGCCTCGTCGATCACCGGCTCGAGCTCTACGGCATGCCGCTTGAAACCAAGGATGACGACAAGTCTTCGGGGGGCGGCGCGTCTTGAGCGCATACGTTTTGTACGGCCGGGCGCCATAGCGAAGAGCTCGAGCGAAACCTTGGCCAGAAAACTCCATATCAAATCCTACGGCTGCCAGATGAACGTCTAAGACGCCGAGCGTATGACCGATCTGCTGCGCCCGATCGGCTACGAGGCGGTCGACGCGCCGGAAGACGCCGACCTGGTGATCCTCAATACCTGCCATATCCGCGAGAAGGCGGCGGAGAAGGTCTACTCCGACCTCGGCCGGCTGCGAGTCGCGAAAGACGCCCGCAACGACGACGGCGCGCCGCCCATGGTGCTGGCGGTCGCGGGCTGCGTGGCGCAGGCCGAAGGCGCCGAGATTCTGCGCCGCGCGCCCTACGTGGACATGGTCTTCGGGCCGCAGGCCTATCACCGGCTGCCGGAAATGATCGCCCGCGCGCACCGCGAAAGCGGCGCCGTGCTGGATACGGAGTTTCCCGCCGAATCGAAATTCGACCATCTGCCGAAACCGCAGGCCCAGGGCCGCCATTCCGCCTTCCTGACCGTGCAGGAGGGCTGCGACAAGTTCTGCACGTTCTGTGTCGTCCCCTATACCCGGGGCGCGGAGACGTCACGGCCGGCCGCCGACGTCCTGGCAGATGCGGAAAACCTGGCGCGCGGCGGCGTGCGTGAGCTCACGCTTCTCGGGCAGAACGTCAACGCCTAT
>Ga0181579_10004625_pt1 | contig 10698 bp, 8 predicted proteins | sample 071ome_24_FD_132996 | JGI IMG/M metagenome (GOLD analysis project Ga0181579, IMG submission 132996) | Coastal salt marsh microbial communities from the Groves Creek Marsh, Skidaway Island, Georgia - 071402CT metaG (megahit assembly) | ecosystem: Environmental > Aquatic > Marine > Intertidal zone... | reverse complement strand
AGGTGGCTGTGGGGCAAAGCCCCATGCCTTAATGAGGGAATATGGTACGGGTGAAAAATGACTGCCCAAAGCCATAGCCGTCCCCGCGACTGTATGCTGGTCGCCCGTCATGATGCCACTGGGAAACAGATCCCGGGAAGGCTGCCGGGCCATGACCACGAGCCAGGAGACCTGCCTTCGAAGCCAAAATGCAACGGCCGGGGACTGCCGTGAAGCGAGCCTTGAATATGCTGCCCGCGACATCTCCCCGCCACGAAACCGAACCACCCCGGTGTTGAGGGTATGGTTCATAAGGGGGACGCCCAATGACGAGATACTTCGCTCTGGCAGCAGCCATGATCCTGACAACCACAGGCGCGGCGCTGGCGCACCATCCGCTTGGCGGCATGACACCGACCAGTGTCACCGAAGGATTCCTGTCCGGCCTCGGTCACCCGGTCATCGGCTTTGACCACCTTGCCTTCGTCATCGCTGTCGGCCTGATCGCTGCCTTTCATCGTAATCGTGTGGTGATGCCAGCAGCGTTCGTCACCGGAACGATTGGCGGGGCGACCCTGACGCTTGCCGCGGTGACCTTGCCGGTTGCCGAACTGGTGATTACCGGGTCGGTGATTGTCGGCGGCGCCGTTGCGATGCGCGGGCGGGTGACCAATCTGCGGCTGGCAGGTGGTCTTGCTGCCGGTGCCGGCCTGTTTCATGGCTGGGCCTATGGTGCAACCATCATCGGTGCGGAACCGACCCCGATCCTCGCCTATCTTGCCGGGTTCGGTCTTGTTCAGATGGCGATCGCCATTGGTGTGGCGATGCTGGTGCATAAAGTCTGGAAGGCGGTTGACGCCGAGGCCCTGCAACCGCGTCTTGCCGGTGCGGTGGTTGCCGGTGTCGGTGTCACCTACATGGTCGAGATCGTTGAAGGCGTGATTTTCCCGGCGATGTAATCAACGGACCGCCGCTTGCAGGCGGCGGCTGGCGCAGGGGCAGGGTCGGATGGCTCTGCCTTTCTGCATTCCGGAGATCGCTCACCAACCGCATATGACAGCGCATCACGCGTGAAAGGGTTGACAGATGGCTACATCCCGCATACCCGCAACCGTCATCACCGGGTTTCTCGGGTCCGGCAAGACAACGCTGATCCGCAACATCATCACGCAGGCAAATGGCCGGCGGCTGGCGCTGATCGTTAATGAGTTCGGCGATATCGGCATGGATGGCGCGATGCTCGAGGATTGCGGGGCGGAGAGTTGCAGCGCCAAGGACATCATCGAGCTTGCGAATGGCTGTATCTGCTGCACCGTCGCCGATGATTTCCTGCCAAGCATGCAGCAATTGCTGGCGCAGACACCGCCACCCGACCACATCATCATCGAAACATCCGGCCTCGCGCTGCCGCAGCCTCTTGTCCAGGCCTTCAACTGGCCGGATATCAAGTCGCAGGTGATGCTTGACGGCGTGGTGACGCTGGTCGACGGGCCGGCGCTTGCCGAAGGCGGGGTGGCGCATGACCTCGACGCGCTGGAGGCACAGCGCGCCGCCGATGAGGAGCTTGACCATGAAAGCCCAATTGACGAGCTGTTCGCCGACCAGATTGGCGCGGCCAACCTGATTGTCCTGTCGAAGGCGGACCTTCTGGACGCGGCAGCCATGGACCGGGCGCGTAGCGTAGTCGAGGACCAGCTTGAAGCGGCCACACCCATCATCCCGGTGGCGGGCGGGGCGGCGCCGATGGACGCCATTCTCGGCCTCGGGATGGAAGACCAGGCGCATGCCCGTTCACAACACTCCCACCATCACCACCATCACCATCACCATCACCATCACGATGATGACCACCACGAGCATGATGATGACCATCATCACCATCATGAGCATGGCCATGACGAGTTTGCCTCGCGCATCATCGCGCTTGGCGAGATCGACGATGTCGAGACCTTGCAGCAGACCATCGCCGCGCTGGCCTCGGAATTCGGCATCCTGCGGGCAAAGGGGCGGGTTGCGGTAGCCGGCAAGGCTTTGCCCTATGTGGTGCAGGCTGTCGGCCGCCGCGTTGACGGTTATTTCGCCCGCGACCGTGACACTGTTACCGGCAGGCTTGTTGTCATCGGCATGGCCGGACTTGATGTGTCCGCCATCGCGGCCCGGCTTGGCGGCACATTGATTGACGAAGATGCATCTTCCCAGGGTTGAGGATGGCGGCGCGCTCTATGATTCGGGCGAGGCGGTCGATCTTGACCAGCCACCGGGAGACATCATTTTCCTGACTTCAGCGGATACCGAGGTCAGCCTGCTGTCCGCCGCGGCGTCCCGGCTTGCCGAGAAAGAGGATGCACCGGCTGTCAGGATCGCCAATTATCTCAGCCTGACGCACCCGTTCTCGGTCGACAATTACCTGGCCGCCACCATTGCCGGGGCAAAGCTTGTCGTCGTGCGGCTTCTTGGCGGGACCGGTTACTGGTCCTATGGCGTGCAGCAATTGCGGGCGCTTGCTGACCGGACACCACTGCGGGTCGTCTTCCTCGCCGGTGACGGCAAGCCCGATCCCGAACTGGATTACCTGTCCAGCCTGTCGCCCGACCGGTGCCATGCGCTGGCGGCCTATCTTGATTCCGGCGGGCCTGACAACGCCTTTGCGTTTCTGACCGCGTTGCGCGACCTGTGCGATGGCAGCGACCTTGCCCCGCCGCCGGCACCCTTGCTTCGCGCCGGCATCTACCAGCCGGGGCATCGAACACCCGATCTGGCGACCTTGCGGGCGGAATGGCAAGACGGCGCGCCGGTGGCCGCCATCGTCTTTTACCGCGCGCTGATGCAGGCCGCCGACCTGGCACCGGTGGATGCGATGATCGATGCGTGCCGCGAGGCCGGGATGAACCCGCTGCCGCTGTTTTCGGCCAGCCTGAAGGACGGGGATTCGGCCGCTGTGATCGCCGATCTGCTGGCGCAGGCGAAGGCCGATATCATCCTGAACATGACAAGCTTTGCCGTGTCCGATCCGGCGCATGGCGATGCCGGCATGCCGGAGATGCGGTCAGCTGGACCGTTCGGGGCCGTCGACGCGCCGGTGTTCCAGCTCGTTCTGTCGGCAAGCCTTGAGGAGGACTGGCGCGGCTCCAGCGCCGGACTAACCCCGCGCGACCTGGCGATGAATGTGGCGCTGCCTGAACTTGACGGGCGTGTCCTGACCCGTGCCGTCGGGTTCAAGCGGCCGCCGGCACGCCATCCGGTGACGCATGCGATGACCACCGCCTATGAAGCTGTTCCCGAACGCGCATGGTTCGTGGCCCGGCTGGCGGCGAACTGGGCGCGGCTTCGCCAGACCGCTGCCGGTGACCGCAGGATTGCGCTGATCATGGCGAACTATCCGAACCGTGATGGCCGGATCGCCAATGGAGTCGGGCTTGATACGCCGGCAAGCGTCTTTGCCGCCATGCAGGCGCTTGGCGACGCCGGCTACGCTCTGCAAGGGCAGCCCGAGGACAGCGCCGGGCTGATCGCGCAGCTGAAGGCCGGGCCGACCAATGCCGGATGGCGGGGACGCCGGTCCGATGTCAGCCTGTCACTTGACGATTATGACCGGCATTTCGCCGCCTTGCCTGAGGCGGTGCGTCGGGCGGTCACCGCGCGCTGGGGCGCCGCCTCCACCGACCCGATGTGTGATGGCGAGGTCCTGCATCTGCCGCTGCGCCGTTATGGCCATGTGATTGTCGGCATCCAGCCGGCGCGCGGCTACAATATCGATCCGAAATCGACCTATCATTCGCCCGATCTGGTGCCGCCACATAATTATTTCGCGCTCTATATCTGGCTTCGCGAGGTCGCCGGCATCCATGCCGTGGTGCATTTTGGCAAACACGGGAACATTGAATGGCTTCCCGGCAAGGCGCTGGCGCTCAGCGCGGCCTGTTTCCCCGAGGCCGTTCTCGGGCCGGTGCCACATTTATATCCCTTCATCGTCAATGACCCGGGTGAGGGGGCGCAGGCCAAACGCCGCACCGCGGCTGTCATTCTCGACCATCTGACACCGCCAATGACGCAGGCTGACAGCCATGGCGTGATGGCCGAACTGGAAGCGCAGATGGATGAATATTTCGAGGCGGCCGGCATGGACCGGGCGCGATCCGATGCTCTTCTTGGCGATATCCTTGCCACGGCCATGCGGGCCGGCATCGCGCAGGATTGCGGCATAGAGGAATCGGACGACGCGGGCGAACAGTTGCTGAAGCTCGACAATTACCTGTGCGATCTGAAGGAGTTGCAGATCCGCGACGGGCTGCATGTCTATGGCACCTCGCCGGCGCGCGATCTTGCCGACGGTCTGCTGGCGCAGATCCTGCGCACGCCGCGCGGTGACGGTGAGGGGGCGAACAACTCGCTCATCAGGGCGCTGGCGCACGATCTCGGGCTTGGTGATGCCGAGAGTTTCGACCCGCTGACAACGGAACGCGGCCTTGTCTGGGACGGGCCACGGCCAGCGCTTCTTGAAGAGATGTCGGACAGCAGCTGGCGAAACCATGGTGATACGGTGGAACGGCTTGATGCGCTGGCACTGGCATTGGTGGCCGGATCACAGACGCCACCGGGTCCTGCCAGCGCCGCCATCATCGATAGCGAGCTGACCGAAATCAGGGCCCGTCTTGACGCCTGTGGTCCGCATGAGACCGGTGCCATGATCCATGCCCTCGATGGCCGGTTCGTGCCGTCCGGGGCGTCTGGTGCGCCGACCAGAGGGCGGCCCGAGGTTCTGCCGACCGGGCGCAATTTCTTTTCCATCGACAGCCGTGCCCTGCCGACACCGGTGGCCTGGCGGCTGGGATGGGCGTCTGCCGAGGCGCTTCTGGACAGGCATCTGATGGATCATGGCAACTGGCCGCGCGCCGTCGTGCTGTCTGCCTGGGGCACCTCGAACATGCGCACCGGCGGTGATGATCTGGCGCAGGCGCTGGCGCTGATGGGCGTGCGGCCAAGCTGGGATGCCGCCTCGCGGCGTGTCACCGGTTTCGAGATCATGCCGCTGGACAGTCTCGACCGGCCACGGGTCGATGTCTGTCTTCGTTGCTCGGGGTTCTTCCGCGACGCCTTTCCGGCGCAGATGACGCTGTTCGACCGCGCCGTGCGGGCGGTGGCGGCGCTTGACGAGCCTGACGAGATGAATCCGCTGGCGGCGGCGGCGCGCCGGGATGCCACGCGTTATCAATCGGAGGGTCTTGCCCCGGACGCCGCCACCCGCCGGAGCACGTTGCGAATCTTCAGCGCCAGGCCGGGAGCCTATGGCGCCGGATTGCAGGCGCTGATCGATGAAAAGCTGTGGCAGGATCGCGGTGATTTTGCCGAGGCGTTTCTCGTCTGGTCAGGCTATGCCTATGGCGAGAACAGCGAGGGTGTGGCTGCCCGTGAGGTGCTGGAAACAAGGCTCACCGCCTCCGATGCGGTGCTACATAACCAGGACAATCGCGAGCATGACATTCTCGACAGCGATGATTACTACCAGTTCGCCGGCGGCCTGTCGGCGGCTGTCTCGCATCTGTCAGGCCGCGATGTGCCGGTCTATCACAATGACCATTCACTTGCCGAACGGCCGGTGATCCGCACGCTGTCCGAGGAGATAGGCCGTGTCGTGAGGGGCCGCGCCAGCAATCCGAAATGGATCGTCGGGGCCATGCGCCACGGCTATAAGGGGGCGTTTGAAATGGCGGCGACGGTTGATTACCTGTTTGCCTTCTCGGCCACGACAGGGCAGGTGGCCGAACACCATTTCAGCGCGCTCTATGAGGCTTATATCGAGAACCGGGATGTGCGGGATTTCCTGTCCTCCTCGAATGAAGATGCCTATCACGACATGCTGGACAGATTTGACGAGGCGATTGAACGCGGCCTATGGACACCGCGTCGCAACAGCGTGCAGTCTGATCTGGAACGGCTTCGCGCCCGTACCGAGGAGACCCCGACATGACCGCCCCGAATGATGACAGACCTGTTTCTGATTCCGAACGCCACAATACCAAGATGGCGCGCAAGAAGCAGGCACGTGACAAGATCATGGCGACAAAGACCGAGGAAAAGGGGCTGATCATTGTCCATACCGGCAAGGGCAAGGGCAAATCATCGGCCGCTTTCGGGATGATTTTCCGCTGTATCGCGCATGGTCTTCCCTGTGGCGTCGTACAGTTCATCAAGGGCGGCATGGATACCGGTGAGCGCAACCTGATCACCGGCCATTTTTCCGATCTTTGCGATTTCCACACCATGGGCGAGGGGTTCACCTGGGAAACGCAGGACCGTGAACGCGACATCGCCGCCGCCGGCGCCGCCTGGGACAAGGCCAGACAGATGATTCGCGATACCCGCTACCACATGGTGCTTCTCGACGAGATCAATATCGCGCTGCGCTATGGCTATATCGACCTTGACGAGGTGCTGGGCTTTCTTCGTGATGAGAAGCCGGAGATGACACATGTCGTACTGACCGGCCGCAATGCCGCCGATGCGTTGATCGAGGCTGCCGACCTCGTGACCGAGATGAGCCTTGTCAAACATCCCTTCAGGTCGGGGATCAAGGCGCAGATCGGCGTCGAGTTCTGAGGCTGACCGGCGTGACGACGCCCAGCATCATGATCCAGGGAGCCGGCTCGAATGTCGGCAAATCGGTGCTTGTCGCCGGCCTGTGCCGTCATTTCGCCAATGCCGGTCTGTCAGTACGCCCGTTCAAGCCGCAGAATATGTCGAACAACGCCGCCGTGACGCTGGATGGCGGCGAGATCGGCCGGGCCCAGGCCATGCAGGCGCTGGCCTGCCGCACCCCGACAAGCGTCCACATGAACCCGGTGCTGTTGAAGCCTGAAAGCGAGACCGGCTCGCAGGTCGTTGTCCAGGGACAGCGTTTAGGCAGCATGCGTGCCCGTGAATATGGCACTCACAAGGCCGAATTGCTGCCGCGAGTCCTCGATAGTTTCGAGATGGTCGGGCGTGATGCCGATCTGGTGATTGTCGAGGGGGCGGGAAGCCCGGCCGAGGTCAATCTTCGCGCCGGCGACATCGCCAATATGGGATTCGCCGCTGCCGTCGACATTCCGGTTGTGATCGCTGGCGACATCGACCGCGGCGGCGTCATCGCCAGCCTTGTTGGCACCGGTGCGGTGCTTGATCCGGCGGACCGGGCGCTGATCCGCGGCTTCCTGATCAACAAGTTTCGTGGCGACACCTCGCTCTTTGCCGATGGCATGGCAATGATCGAATCGGCAACCGGTTGGGCCGGCCTTGGGATTCTGCCATGGTTCGCCTCGGCCCGGTTCCTGCCCGCCGAGGATATTCTCGACATCGCCGGCAAGGCGGGAGACGCCCGTGATGATGCGCCGATTCATATCGCGGTGCCGGTGTTGCGCCGGATTGCGAATTTCGACGATCTCGACCCGCTGGCCGGTGAGGCGGATGTGCGTTTGACACTTCTCGAGGCGGGGCAGGCGCTTCCCGCAGACTGTGACATGGTGCTTTTGCCGGGGTCAAAATCGACCGTCACCGATCTTGGCTTTCTCCGCGCGCAGGGCTGGGACATCGACATCGCCGCGCATCTGCGGCGCGGCGGCATGGTGATGGGACTGTGCGGCGGGTACCAGATGCTTGGCCAGACAATTGATGATCCGCAGGGTGTCGAGGGGCCGGCGGGCGCCACGACCGGCCTTGGCCATCTTGCGGTGGATACGGTGCTGGCAACCGACAAGACGCTCGCCCGGGTGACGGCAAGCGCGCCGATCTTCGATGCCGCAGTGACCGGCTACGAGATTCACATGGGACGTACCGACGGCGCCGATTGCGCGAGGCCGCTGCTGAATATTGATGGCCGCCCGGACGGCGCGATGTCGCAAGATGGCCTGGTCATAGGCACTTATGTCCATGGCATTTTCGCCGATGACGGGTTCCGGCGCGCCTTTCTTGATGACATGGCGGCGCGGCGCGGGCGGTCGGGCCGGTTTGGCGCGGTTGATTTTGCCGGGCGGGTTGATGCGGTTCTCGATGAACTTGCCGCCCATATGGCGGCGAATCTGGACCTTGATGCCTTTGCCGAGATGGCGGGCCTCTAGGCGAGGGACGCCAGCACCAGCACCAGCATGGCGAACAGCATCTGCGCCGCGATCAGGATCCGCAACGAGCGCAGGATCGCCGCGGCATCCGCCTCGGCGCCGGTCTCATGAAACTTGCGGGCCTGCCGCACCCGGTTGCCATAGCGGCGCGGCCCGGCAAGCCAGATATCGAGCGCGCCGGCCATCGCGGCTTCGGGCCAGCCGGCATTTGGCGACGCATGGTAACGGCCATCCGCAAGCATGCTGCGACAGGCCGGGATGCCGCGCCCCCGCAACGCCGCGGCGCCGCAGATCAGCAGCGCTGTCAGCCGTGCCGGCACGATATTCAGCACATCATCGAACTTGGCAGCCACACAGCCGAAGGCCAGATGGCGGGCGTTGCGGTAACCGATCATGCTGTCGGCGGTATTGACCAGCTTGTAGATGAACAGCCCCGGTAATCCGGCGAGAAGAAACCAGGATGCCGGCGCGATCACGCCGTCAGACAGGTTCTCGGCGCCTGTCTCGATGGCGGCGCGGGCGATTTCGGCTTCGTTCAGCTCGCTTGTGTCACGGCCGACAATCATGCCGACGGCGCGCCGCGCCGGTCCGACCCCGTCGGCAAGGGCGTCCGCGACCGCGCGGATATGCTCATCCAGTGATCGCGCGGCAAGCATTACAGCCAGAATGACCACGGCGACGATCACGCCGCCGAATGACAGCGCGATGCCCAGTCCGGCGACCGCCAGCGCCAGCAGGATGATGGCGATGCCACCGCGCCATCTACGCTGCCGGCCGATCATGCCGCGACGCCTGTTCCAGTGTCGGTCAAACCAGGAAATGGCGCGTCCCATCACCACCACCGGGTGCGGGATATGCCGCCACAGAAAGTCGGGCTCACCGATCAGCCAGTCGAGCGCCAGCGCGGCAAGAAGGATGGCAGCGCGGACGGCCAGCGCCGAGAGGCTGAGCAGGAGAAGTGGCAGGGGGTCGAACATCGGCGCCATAATTCAACTTTGGTCGCATTGGTGCAATTGTTTTTGCGGTGGCGGGGTAATATGTTCCCAAGGTCGGTGGACTTGGCGACAAGATGAAAGCGATCCCGGTGCGGCGGACCCAGACAGGGCGCCAATGCCGGGCCTCGGACCCGAAGGCGGATGGGTGTGCTGCACCTGTCTGTCATCTGCTTGTCGTTTCGCCCCCAAAGTTATGACGGACCCGAGGTGAAACGATGAAAATTCCGGAAATTCGCGTGATCGCGGCCAGTGCGCTGGCTGGTACAACCATGGTGTTCGGCGGTGTGCCGACCGCGCTGGCGCATTGGGGCCATCTTGGCGAGCTGGCGGGGCATGGTCATCTTGCTGGTCTGGCGCTCGGTGCGGCGGCTGCCGTCATGGCGGCCGCGCTGGTGGTGAAGGGTCGTGACGAGGCTGGCCAAGACGAGGCTGGCCGTGACGAAGGGGCTGGTGATCCGGCCTCTGGCGCGGATGGCGAGCCAGAGGGGGAGACAGCCGATGCATGATGCAGCCCCAAGGAAATTCGGAGTGATGATCTGCGGTCACGGCTCGCGTTCGAAATCGGCAGTAACTGAATTCGCTGTCCTGGCGGAAAAACTGGCACCGCTGTTTCCCGACTGGCCGGTTGAGTATGGCTATCTGGAATTTGCCACCCCGGTGATCAAGACCGGGCTCGACAAGCTTCGCGAGCAGGGGGTCAATCACGTTCTTGCCGTGCCGGGCATGCTGTTTGCCGCCGGTCATGCGAAGAATGACATCCCGTCGGTCCTGAACACCTATGCCGCCGAGCATGATATCACCATCCAGTATGGGCGCGAGTTGGCGATCGATCTGCAGATGCTGCAGGCGGCCGGTGACCGCGTTGCCGAGGCCGTTGCGGCCGCCGATGCCGAACATGGCCCGGTTGACCGGTCCGACACCTGTCTTGTCGTGATCGGGCGCGGCGCCTCCGACCCCGATGCCAATTCGAACATTTCCAAGATTTCCCGCATGCTGTGGGAAGGGATGGGGTTCGGCTGGGCCGAGGTTGGCTATTCGGGTGTGACCTTCCCGCTTGTCCAGCCATGTCTAGAACATGTCGTGAAGCTTGGCTTCAAGCGCGTGGTGGTGTTCCCCTATTTCCTGTTTTCGGGGATCCTGATCGATCGGATCTACGGCTTTACCGACGAGGTTGCGGCGGCGCATCCCGGAACCGAATTCGTGAAGGCGGGATATCTGAATGATCATCCCAAGGTCATCGCCACATTCGCTGACCGGGTGCGCGAAATTCTCGGTGGTGACAACAATATGAACTGCGCGCTCTGCAAATACCGGGCGCAGGTGCTGGGCTTCGAGGACGAGGTTGGTCTCGCGCAGGAAAGCCACCATCACCATGTCGAGGGGCAGGGTGTCTCGGCGCCCGGAAGCAATGTCGAGGATTGTCCGCTTTGCGATCATTTCTGCACCGGGGCCTGCCGCCTCGGCCAGGATCACCACCATCATCACCATGATCATGATCACAACCACGACCACGGACATGACCACGGACACCATCATCACCCCTATCCGCATGCCAAACACCCGCTTGGGCCGGAATCGGTCCGCAACCGCAAGCCTAGCGGCAGCTGAGACCGGCTCATGGACGCCTATCT
>Ga0181579_10004622_pt1 | contig 10703 bp, 9 predicted proteins | sample 071ome_24_FD_132996 | JGI IMG/M metagenome (GOLD analysis project Ga0181579, IMG submission 132996) | Coastal salt marsh microbial communities from the Groves Creek Marsh, Skidaway Island, Georgia - 071402CT metaG (megahit assembly) | ecosystem: Environmental > Aquatic > Marine > Intertidal zone... | reverse complement strand
TGGAGAGGTCGCGCTCTAAGGCCAGGGTGTCGGCATCTTTGGTGGCGCGCTTGGGCGGGTTCTTTTTCTTGGAAGCGCGGGCCTCGGCGGCACGCACGTTTAGGCCGTCGGCGACGATTTGCTTGGCGGCGGCGACCGGATTGGGATCGTTCAACAACGCACGGCCGTGGCCTGCGGTGAGCAAACCGGTGTGCAACATCTCGCGCACCTCGATCGGCAGGTTCAACAGCCGTAGCGTATTGGCGATGTGGCTGCGGCTACGCCCGATCAACTTGGAGACCTGTTCCTGGGTATGATCGAACTCGTCGATAAGACGTTGATAGCCCTGGGCCTCTTCGATCGGGGTAAGGTCCTCGCGCTGGACGTTTTCGATGAGCGCGACCTCGAGCGCCTCTTCATCGTTGAAGTCCTTGATGACCACCGGAACCTTGGTCAGCTTGGCTTGTTGCGCGGCGCGCCAACGACGCTCGCCGGCGAGGATTTCGTAGCGGGCGGGGGTGTCGCCGTGACGGCGGACCAAAATCGGCTGCAGGATTCCGTGTTCGCGGACCGACGCGACCAGATCGCGAAGATCGTTTTCGTCGAACCGGTGGCGTGGCTGGAAGGGGCTCGGAATCAGGTATTCGATCGGCAGATCTTTTTGTGACTTCACCTGGTCGAGGGCCGCATAGTCCTCGCTATCGTCGCCCATCAGGGCGGAAAGCCCCCGGCCCAATCCCTTGCGCGGCGTGTCTTCGGCCATGCTGCTCTCCATCGTCATGCCGCCAGCGGCACGCTTTCGCGTCGCAGGAATTCCTTAGCCAAGGCCATATAGGCCCGGCTGCCGGCGCAGCGATGATCGTATAGCAAGGCCGGTTTGCCGTGCGACGGCGCTTCGGAAATCCGCACGTTGCGTGGAATGATGGTCTCGTAGACCTTGTCGCCGAGATGGCCGCGCGCATCGGCCGCGACTTGCTCGGACAAGTTATTGCGCTTGTCGAACATGGTCAGCACGACGCCGGTCAACTCTAGATCGGGGTTAAAGCTACGCTTTACTCGATCGACGGTGCGCAACAATTGGCTCAAGCCTTCGAGCGCAAAGAACTCGCACTGCAGCGGCACCAGCACCGCATCGGCGGCGGCCAGCGCGTTCAGGGTCAGAAGGCCCAATGCGGGCGGACAATCGACCAAGATGAAATCGTGGTCGGTGTCCGCGGCCTCGAGCGCATCGCGCACCCGGTAGCTGCGGCGATCCATATCGATCAGCTCGATCTCGGCACCCAGCAGGTCGACCGTCGACGTCACCAAGTCGAGACCTGGGATCGGCGAATGGCGAATGGCCTGGCGGAGGGTGGCACCGCCGGTGAGTACATCATAGGCCGTGACGGTCCGGTCCGACTGATCGAACCCCAGGCCGGTACTCGCATTGCCTTGGGGATCGAGATCGATCACCAGGACGCTCTTACCTACGGCGGCCAGGGCGGTGGCCAAGTTGATCGTGGTCGTCGTCTTCCCGACGCCGCCCTTTTGATTGGCAATCACATAGACTCGGTGCTTTTTGGTTGCGGCCATTTCCGGAACCGTCGTCGTTGGCATGTCAGACATGGGCGAAAGCCTCCACCACAACAATATGCCCGCTGGGATCGCTTAGGCTATCCTCAAGCCGGTACCGTATGTTCCAAGATTTGGCGGCTTCGGTCAATTCAATAACAACATCTTGTCCCTTAAGGAAAAGGCAATGCGTGGCCGGACCTTGGAACCGGGCGGCGTGGTCGAGAAGGCCGTCCATCGCGGTCAAGGCCCGGGCGGTGACCACCCGGGCGGGTTGGTCCAAGGAGACCGCGTCGAGGCGCGCGGCATGGACGGTCACCGCGCAGCCCATGAGGCGGGCGGCCTCGCGAAGAAAGGTACATTTACGGCCGTTCGACTCGATGAGGTGAACGTCGGGCACACCACAGGCCGCAAGAATGAGCCCCGGGATCCCCGCGCCGCTCCCCATGTCAACCACGGGACCGGGGCCGTCGGGCAGCAGCGGGAGAAGCTGGGACGCGTCCAGAAGGTGACGACGCCACGGGTCCGCTAGGGTAGAGGGGCCGACCAGATTGATCCGGGCCTGCCATTTCTCAAGCAGCGCGACGTATCGGCGTAGGCGGTCGCACGCCGCGTCGGACACGCCCGTGGCCTGCCGGAAGTCCTCGGGGGTCACTGTTTCACGTGAAACATAGGTCACCGATCCTGTCTAATGTTTCACGTGAAACATCAGGCGCTGAGGCGCTGGCTGCCTTTCCGCACGTACCGCAGAAGCGCCACCAAAGCGGCCGGGGTCACCCCCTGGACGCGGGACGCCGCCCCCAGGGTTTTGGGCCGATGTCGTTCGAGTAAGCCGCGGACCTCGTTGGATAGGCCGCCCACCGCGGCGAAGTCGAGGTCGTCCGGCAGCATCAGATTTTCGTCCTTCCTGAAGGCGACAATATCTGCGGTCTGCCGTTCCAAATATCCGGCGTAATGGGCCTCGACCTCGACCTGCTCCACGACATCCGCGGCGAGATCGCCTAGCACCGGCCACACCGCAGCAAGCCGCGATACGGTGATCCCAGGATAAGCGAGCAGCTGAAGCACCGTCCGGGTGGCGCCATCCCCGGTCACCGCCAGCCCCGCCGCCTTAGCGGCGCTGGAGGTCAGTGTCAGTTCCGCAGCGAGCCTGCGGGCCGCGTCGATCCGCGCCAGTTTATCCGCAAACACCTTGGCGCGCGCCGACCCGACGCACCCGCCCGCCAAGCCCAGAGGCGTCATTCGTTGGTCAGCGTTGTCCGCGCGGAGGCTGAGCCGATACTCCGCACGGGAGGTGAACATGCGATAGGGTTCGGTCACGCCACGGGTCACCAGATCGTCGACCATGACCCCGAGGTATCCGGTGGCTCGATCCACAATCACGCCGTCGGCCCGGCTGGCCTGGCGCGCCGCATTGAGGCCCGCCAGCAATCCTTGCGCGGCCGCTTCTTCGTACCCGGTCGTCCCGTTGATCTGGCCGGCTAGGTACAGCCCCGGTAGGCGCCGGGTTTCGAGCGTGGGAGAAAGCTCGCGGGGATCGACATAGTCGTATTCGATGGCATAGCCCGGGCGAATGACGGTGACGTTTTCAAGCCCCGGGATGGTGCGCAGAAAAGCGTCCTGAACGTCCGCCGGCAACGACGTCGAAATCCCGTTCGGATAGACCGTGTGATCGCTAAGTCCTTCTGGCTCAAGGAAAATTTGGTGCCCTGGCTTCTCTCCAAAGCGCACCACCTTGTCCTCGATCGAGGGACAATAGCGCGGCCCGACGCTGTCGATTTGGCCCGAGTACATCGGCGACCGCCCAAGGTTTTCGCGGATGATGTCGTGGGTCGCCTCGGTCGTCCCCGTGATGTGACATGGCACCTGACGTGCGGCAATCGCGCTGGTCAGGAACGAAAAAAAGACCGGCGTCTCGTCGCCGGGCTGGACCGTGGTGGCCGCCCAATTGACGGTGCGGCCGTCGAGCCGGGGCGGGGTGCCGGTTTTCAGACGCCCAAGGTCGAACCCGATCTCTTCGAACCGCGCGGACAATCCCATTGCCGGGGCTTCGCCGACACGCCCGGCAGGGATCTTCTTTTCGCCGATGTGGATCAGGCCCCGCAAGAAAGTGCCGGTGGTGACGACCACGGCGGCGGCGCGATATTGGCGCCCCTCGCGCGTGACGACCCCGGCGACGCGCCCGTCTTCAACGATCAGGTCTTCGGCCCCGCCCTCCGCAATCTCGAGGCCAGAGGTTTCGGCCAGGGCGGTCTGCATCGCGGCGCGATACAGCGCGCGGTCGGCCTGGGCGCGGGGGCCACGCACGGCAGGGCCTTTGCGGCGGTTCAATAGGCGAAACTGAATCCCGGCCGCATCGGCGACGCGCCCCATCAGGCCGTCGAGCGCATCGATTTCGCGCACCAGGTGGCCCTTGCCCAACCCTCCAATGGCAGGGTTGCAGGACATCTCGCCGATGGTCGCGTGCTTATGGGTGAGCAGCAGGGTGCGCGCGCCGACGCGGGCCGACGCCGCGGCGGCTTCGCACCCGGCATGGCCGCCGCCCACGACAATGACGTCGAACGTTTTTTCAGTCTCTCGCGACATCGCGCGTTTGTAGCCCCGGCCTGTGGACAAAGTCCACCACGCCTATTTGCCGATACAGAAGTCGTTGAAGATGACGTCGAGCAAATCTTCGACATCGACGCGCCCGGTAATCCGCCCGAGGGCGCGGGCGGCGAGCCGCAGGTCCTCGGCGCGCAATTCGGGTTCGCGGGCGGCGCGCGCACGGTCCAACGCAGCGTGCGCCTCTTCGACCGCGTGGCGATGGCGGAGACGGGTGAGCGGTGGCGTTTCGGGCGCGGACTCCGTTGCGGCGATCACGCGGGCACGCAGCGCGTCGACCAACGCATCCATCCCGGTGCCCGCGCGTGCCGATACAAATAGCGCGTCGACCGTATCGGTATCGTGCGCCGCACAGTCGATCTTGTTCACGACGACCAGCGTGGCGTCATCGATCAGCGCGGCGGTCGCGTCGTCGCGCGCGGGCCACGTCGTGGCGTCGAACACCGCGATCTTGAGATCGGCGGCGGCCGAGCGCGCATGGCTGCGGCGAATGCCTTCGCGTTCGACATCGTCGCCGGCGTCACGCAAACCGGCGGTGTCGGCCAACGTGACGGGGAGCCCGGCGATATCGAGCTGCACCTCGACAACATCGCGCGTTGTACCCGCGGTGGCCGCGACGATGGCCGCGTCGCGCTTCGCTAACCTATTGATAATGCTAGATTTTCCGACGTTCGGTGCGCCCACGATGACGGCGTGAAAACCATCCCGCATGCGCTCGCCGATGCCTGCATCATTCAAATGCACGGTCATCTCGGCGGTGAGCGCATCGAGGTCACCGCCCACCCCGTCGGCCACATCGTCGGGCAGATCTTCATCGGGAAAGTCGATGTCGGCTTCGAGGTGCGCAAGCGCACGGACTAGGCGCGCGCGCCATGATTCGTAGAGGGCGCCCAACGCGCCGTCGAGTTGGCGCACGGCTTGTCGGCGTTGGCCTTCGGTTTCCGCCTCGATGAGATCGGCGAGACCTTCGACTTGGGTGAGGTCGAGTTTGTCGTTGTCGAAGGCACGCCGCGTGAACGCGCCGGCATCGGCCGGGACGCATCCCGGAACGTCGTTGAGTGCCGCGAGGACGGCGGCGACGACCGCGCGGCCACCGTGCACATGGAACTCGGCGACATCTTCGCCGGTAAAACTTTTCGGCGCGGCGAACCACACGACCATCGCGTCATCGAGGATCGTCCCGTCTGCACTTCTTAGGGTGCGCCGTTGCAACAGGCGCGGCGCGCCGGGTGGCTTGCCGGTAAGGACCCCCACGGCATCCGCCGCCGCCACGCCCGAGACCCGGATGACGGCGACGCCGGCACGGCCTTGGCCGCTGGACAACGCGAAGATGGTGGTCGGATCGGTCATGAGCATGCGGGTGTCGTTTTGGGAGTGCCCTTATAGCCAATTGCCCGTCGAGACGCGGCCCCGGAGGAACCGTTCCTTAGGACGGGCTGCATCCCGAGGCACCGCCCGACCAAGCGCCTGCCGCGAGCATGACGAAAACGACCGGGCGCCGAAACAAAGCCAACAGGCGCAGTTTTCCTGGAGTTTAGGGGTCGAAGGAGGGTGGCGAACGCTGTATTGCCAAACGAACCCAAATATTTCCTTTCTTTCCAGATACTTAGTGTATCTCGATCGCCAGCGAAGCCACATTTAGGCGTGTTTTCAACACCTTAGTGGGGCCTGGGTTGGGGCGTGGACGATCGACCCGAGATCCGGCGATAGATGGGTCCGGCGCCACGCCGCGGCGAGGGCGGGACGGGGATTGTGACCGCGGGGACCGAACATGTGAGCGCCCTTCGCGGCGCGACCCCTAGGGATCGCGGCACGGGTTGACGGGGTCTAAATGTGGGGGTCTAGGGCTTGGGGTCTTTTTGGTCGGGGGTCAGCATCAGGCGGGAGACGACCTGGCCGTCGATGAGGTGGGATTGAAGGATCTCGTCGACGTCTTCTTTGGTCTTGTAGGTGTACCAAATGCCTTCGGGATAGATCACCAGGGCAGGGCCGAGTTCGCAGCGATCGAGGCAGCCCGATTGGTTGATGCGCACACGGTTGATCTTGAGTTCGCGGGCGCGGGTCTTCATGTAGTCGCGCAGCTCGACCGCGCCGCGTTCCTTGCAGCAGCCGCGGCGGTGGCCCGGTTCGCGCTCGTTGATGCAACAAAAGACGTGCGCCTTGTAGTAGGGCTTTTGGGTCGCGGCGGTCTGCTCGACGGTGCGGGTCACGTTGTCGTCCATGCTCAGCTCTTTTTATCCGTGCCGGCACCGGCACCCATTTGATCCCAGAATCCTTTGACCATTTTCTCCCAACCCTCGACGCCGGCGGGCATCCAGGTTTTGAGCAAGGTCTCGGGATCCATGGCGTCGACGTTGGCCATCAAGCGTTCGCGCAATTTTTCCACCACGTCGGCTTGAAGCTTCGTCACATCGGGCAGGCCGAGAAAGGTGCGGGCCTCTTCGGGCGTGCAATCGATATCGAAATGAATCTTCACCTGAATTCCTTTCGGTTCGGGTCGCCTTTTTTATAGCGCGCGCGCAGCGCGACGGCGAGGCACGCTTTACCCCCACGGCGCATCCGGTTTTGTGCGCGCACCTGCGTGCTAAGGTCGCCCCCCGTCAACCGGAACCCGTGCATGACCAATCGCCTCGCCGACGAAACCAGCCCCTATCTACAGCAACATAAAGACAACCCGGTCCATTGGTGGCCGTGGGGCGAGGAAGCGCTGGCGGCCGCGCGCGCGCAGGACAAACCGATCTTGCTGTCGATCGGCTATGCGGCCTGTCACTGGTGCCACGTGATGGCGCACGAAAGCTTCGAATCCGACGAGATCGCGGCGCAAATGAACGAATCGTTCATCAACGTGAAGGTCGACCGCGAGGAACGCCCCGACATCGACACCATATATATGAATGCGTTGCACATGCTGGGCGAACAAGGCGGCTGGCCGCTGACGATGTTCCTCACCCCGCAAGCAGAACCCTATTGGGGCGGGACGTATTTTCCGCCCGAGCCGCGATTCGGGCGACCGGGTTTCCCGCAAGTCCTCGCGGCAATGGCCAAGGCCTATGCCGAGGACAAAGACGCGGTGGCGAAGAATACCGCCGCGCTGGTCGAGGGCTTACAGAAGATGGCCCGCACCCCGGCGGCCGACGAGGTGCCGACGCTGTCGCCCGAGTTGCTCGACAACATGGCGGGCCGGCTGGTCGAATCGGTCGATATGGCGCTGGGCGGAATCGGCGGGGCGCCGAAGTTTCCGCAAACCTTTGCGCTGGAATTTCTATGGCGCGCGCATCGGCGCAGCGGCGACGCGACGCTTGCACAAGCGGTGCAAATCTCGCTCGATCAAATGGCGCAAGGCGGCATCTACGATCACGTCGGTGGCGGCTATGCGCGTTATGCCACCGATCCCGCGTGGCTGGTGCCGCATTTCGAAAAAATGCTCTACGACAACGCGCTGCTGATCGATTTGATGACGCACGTTTGGCAGCACACGGGATCGTCGCTGTACGCCGCGCGCATTCGCGAGACGGTGGGGTGGACGTTGCGCGAAATGGTCGCCGAGGGCGGCGGGTTTGCCGCCTCGCTGGATGCCGATTCAGAAGGCGTCGAAGGCAAGTACTACGTCTGGACCGAGGCCGAAATCGACGCCGCGCTGGGCATGGATGCCGACATGGTCAAAGAGGCGTTCGGCGTCACGCCGGACGGCAATTGGGAAGGCAAAAATATTCTCAACCGTAGCCACAACTTGGCGGTGGGCGACCCTCAGTTCGAAGGCGATCTCGCGCGCGCCTGCAACGTGCTTTACGAGACGCGCGAGCAGCGCGTGCGGCCGGGCTGGGACGACAAGGTGTTGGCCGACTGGAACGGGCTAATGATGGCTGCGATGGCGCGCGCGGCGGCCGTGTTCGACGAGCCGGGCTGGCTGGCCGCAGCGGAACGCGCGTGGACGTTCGTTGTCGACAAAATGAGCGACGGCGACCGGCTGTGGCATGCCGCACGCGACGGCAAGGTGCGCAACGCCGGGATGCTGGAGGACTACGCCAACATGGCGCAAGCCGGGTTGGCGCTGTTCGAGGTGACGGGGGCGGTCGCGTATCTGAAGCGCGCGCGGGCGTGGGCCGCGACGCTGGATGAACTTTTCTGGGATGCCGAGCAAGGCGGCTATTACCAAACCGCCTCGGACGGCGAGCAATTGATCGCGCGGCCGCGCAACGCCACCGACAACGCGGTGCCCTCGGGCAACGGCACGATGGTCGGCGTTCTGGCGCGGCTTTATCTGCACACCGGCGAGGATGCGTACCGTGCCCGCGCGCACGCGTTGATCGATGCGTTCACGCCGGAGATCGCGCGCAACTTTTTCGGGCTGACGACGTTCCTCAACAACGTCGATCTGTGGATGAAGCCGGTGCAGGTCGCGATCATCGGCGATCGTAAAGAGCCCGCGACCAAAGCGTTGATCGCCGAGGCCTATGCGTTGGCCACGCCCAACCTGGTGCTGAGCGTGATCGCGCCCGATGACGCGCTGCCCGCCAACCACCCGGCGGCGGGCAAGGCGCAAAAGGACGGCGTGGCGACGGCCTACCTGTGCATCGGCGAAACCTGTTCGCTGCCGGTGACCGATGCGGGCGCGTTAAGCCAGGCCATGCCCGCATGACCCCCGCGCCGCAGCTTTCGTATCCCTCGCCGGTGGGCGATCTGACGGTGAGCGAGGATGAGGGGGCGATCGTGGCGCTCGACTTTGGGCGCGGGATGACACAAACGCGCACCGCGCTGCTGGATGAGGCCGTGACGCAATTGGCGGCCTACTTCGACGGATCGCTCACCACGTTCGCGTTGCCGCTCAATCCGCATGGCACAGCGTTCCAGAAGAAGGTGTGGGCCCTGATGCAAGCGATCCCCTATGGCGGGACGCGGGCTTATGCCGATCTAGCACGCGATCTAAAAAGTGCGGCCCGCGCGGTGGGCGGCGCGTGTGGGGCGAACCCGATCCCGGTGATCATTCCGTGCCACCGGGTGCTGGCGGCGGGCGGCAAGATGGGCGGCTTTTCGGGCGGCGAGGGCATCCCGACCAAGGTCGCGCTCTTGCGACTGGAAGGCGCGATCGCGCTTTAGACTCAAGGGGTTGGGCGGCCACCGTGACTCCGTGCGGGGGCTTGGCTAGAGTCCGGGTCGAAAAATTCGCACCAAAAAATCGGGAGCACAGCATGGGCCAGCAAATCCAGATCAAGGGCAAAGACGGCGACTTCATGGGGTATCTCGCGACCCCGGCCGGGGGTTCGGGCCCAGGGATCATTTGCATCCAAGAAGTGTTCGGGGTGAACACCTGGATGCGCAACATCGCCGACGACTTCGCCGCACAGGGTTATGTCGCGCTGGTGCCGGATCTGTTCTGGCGGTTGGAGCCAGGCGTGCAGATCAACGGCGAGGGCGAGGAAGATTTCGCCAAGGCGTTCGATCTTTATGGGCGCTTCGACGTCGAAAAGGGCATCGCCGATATCCAAGACAGCATCAACGCGCTGCGCGGCAACCACGGCGCCAGCGACAAGATCGGCACCGTCGGGTTCTGCCTCGGCGGGTTCCTGGCCTATATGTGTTCGGTGCGCACCGATGCGAACGCCAATGTCGGCTATTACGGCGTCGGCATCGACACCATGCTGGGCGAGCAGGGCAATATGAAAAGCCCGTTGATCCTGCACGTCGCGGTCGAAGATCAGTTCGTGCCCAAGGAAGCGCAAAAGAAAGTGCACGACGGCCTGGCCGGCAACGACAAGGTCACGATCTACGATTACGAAGGTCAGGACCATGCGTTCGCGCGCAAGGGCGGCGACGCCTATCGCAAGGAGGCGGCCGAGCTGGCGGAATCGCGCACGCTCGACTTCTTCAAGCAGCACCTGGCCTAGGCATGGTCAAAGCATTGCAAGCGGCCCGCGCCGGCGGGCCGGAAGTGCTGGAATACGTCGATGTCGAGGTCGGCGATCCGGGGCCGGGCGAAATTCGCCTGCGCCACGGCGCGATCGGCGTGAACTACATCGACACCTATCACCGGGCCGGCACCTATCCGGGCTCGGGCTTTCCGCGCATTCTCGGCGTCGAGGGCGCCGGGGAAGTCACCGCCGTCGGCGACGGGGTGACCACGGTCAAGGCCGGCGATCGGGTGTGCTACCCGCTGGGCCCGGGGGCCTATTGCGAGGAACGATTGATCAATGCCGGCATGGTGGTGCCGGTACCGGACGGCATCAGTGACGACCAAGCCGCCGCCGCCATCACCAAAGGCATCACGGTGCACCATTTGTATACCCGGGTGCGTCAGGTGGGCGCGGGCGATTGGGTGTTGTTCCATGCCGCGGCCGGCGGGGTGGGCTTGTTCGCCTGCCAATGGGCCAAACACATCGGCGCCAAGTTGATCGGCACGGTGTCCTCGGACGCCAAAGCGCAACTCGCGCGCGACAACGGCGCGGCCGAAACCATCGACTACACCCAAGAAGACTTCGTCGAGCGGGTGAAAGACATCACCGGCGGCGAGGGGGTGGCGTTGGTGGTGGACGGCATCGGCGGCGACAACCCGACCAAGTCGGCGCAATGCT
>Ga0181579_10004619_pt1 | contig 10707 bp, 6 predicted proteins | sample 071ome_24_FD_132996 | JGI IMG/M metagenome (GOLD analysis project Ga0181579, IMG submission 132996) | Coastal salt marsh microbial communities from the Groves Creek Marsh, Skidaway Island, Georgia - 071402CT metaG (megahit assembly) | ecosystem: Environmental > Aquatic > Marine > Intertidal zone... | reverse complement strand
GAACTGCGGATGCGGGTTTTCGATGTCTACCAGCGGATCGCCCCGCGCGAATACGTGCCGGTGCCGGTCAAGTACGTCGATCTCGACGACGAATCACTCGAACGCATCGGGCAGTGGCCGTGGCCGCGCACCTTTGTTGCCCAGCTCATCGCCCAACTTGCCAATGCAGGCGCGGCCGTCATCGTGTTCGACATCGTGTTTGCCGAGCCCGATCGAACGTCGCCGGAATATATCGTCGACCTGTGGCCGCTGACACGCGAGGTCGAGGCGTTGAAGGAGAACCTCGACAACCTCCCGGACCACGATTCCATCTTGGCTGACGTGATCGCGCAAACCCCGGTCATTACCGGGTTCGTTTTGACCGGCGATCCGAATCTACCGCGAGTGCCGAAGCAAAAAGCGTCGTTTGCTTATGGTGGCGACAATCCGCTCGACTACCTGTTTGGGTTTACCGGTGCAGTCGGCAACCTCGAAATCCTCTCGGAGGCCGCCACCGGGAACGGCTCATTCAACCTCGTCGCCGAACGCGACGGCATCATCCGGCGCGTGCCGATGTTCTTGAGATTGGAAGGGCAGAGCAACCCTTACCCCTCATTAACCGCAGAGGTGTTGCGCGTCATTCAAGGCGCGCGGACCTATGTCATCAAGACCACCGGAGCGAGCGGCGAAATCGGGTATGGCGGCGTCCAGCTCGGTTTGAACAACGTGAAGATCGGCAACTACGAACTGCCGACGGGCCCCCAGGGTCGGATGTGGTTGCACTTCACCGGCCATGTGCCGGAGCGGCGCATTCCTGCCTGGCAGGTGTTCAGCCCCGACTTCAACCCTGCGCTGGTCGACGGACAGATTATTTTTGTCGGGACCTCCGCCGCCGGCCTTTTCGATATTCGAGCGACACCCCTCCAGGCGGCCGCGCCTGGCGTCGAGGTTCATGTCCAAGCCGTGGAACAAATACTGCTCGACCATTTCCTGGAACGGCCGGATTGGGCAGAGGGCGCCGAGATTCTTTATATGATTTTGCTCGGCCTCATTCTTCTGTTGATCCTGCCCCGCGCCGGCGCGCTGGTGAGCGCGATCATCGGTAGTCTGGGCATTGCGGTGGCGATCGCGGCGTCTTGGTATTTGTACAAAGACCAGCTTTGGTTGCTCGACCCGATTTACGCCTCGAGCGTGGTGGTGCTGGTCTACATGTCGAGCTCGATGCTCAACTTCCTGCGTTCCGAAGCCGAGAAACGCCAGGTTCGTGGTGCGTTCAGCCAATACTTGTCACCGGCCCTGGTCGAGCAACTCGCCGATGAACCCGAGCGTCTCGTGCTGGGCGGCGAAATGCGCGACATGACATTGCTGTTCTGTGACATCCGCGGCTTCACGACGATCTCGGAGCAATTCAAAACCGACCCGACGGGCCTGACCAAACTGATCAACCGGTTTCTCACGCCCATGACCGACATGATCCTGGCGCGTCGTGGCACGATCGATAAGTACATGGGCGACTGCATCATGGCGTTTTGGAACGCGCCGCTGGACGACAAGAAACACGCTGCGCACGGGCTTGAGTCGGCGCTGGCCATGTTCGACGCGCTGCATGGCCTTAATGAAAAGCTACGCGAGGAGGCCGAGAGCGAGGATCGGCCGCATTATCCGATCAATATCGGGATCGGGTTGAACTCAGGCGAGTGTTGTGTCGGCAATATGGGGTCCGACAAACGTTTCGATTACTCGGTCCTCGGTGATGCCGTGAACTTGGCGGCACGCCTGGAGGGTCAGTCCAAGAACTACGGCGTCGGCGTGGTGATCGGGCAAGAGACGCGCAAAGAAGCGCCCGAATTCGCCACCATCGAGTTGGATCTCATCGCCGTGAAGGGGAAGACCGAGCCTGTCTTGATCTACGGCCTGCGCGGCGATGCGCAGGAAGCCGCAACCCCTGCCTTCCAGGCGCTCGAGAAAAAGCACGAAGCGATGATTGCCGCTTATCGCAGCCAGCAATGGGATACGGCATCGGCATTGATCGCCGAATGCCGCGACCTTGCCCGACAAACCAACGGTGAGAAGCACGGGCTTGGCGGCCTCGACGTGCTTTACGATTTGTACGCCGAGCGCATCGCTGCCTATCGTGCCGACCCGCCGGGCGAGGACTGGGACGGCGTCTTCGTCGCCACCTCCAAATAAGCTCTGCTGCCCCGCAATCGCGGATAATTGTTCACGGGCCATCCGCAAGACTACGGACTGATGTCGTGTGCCGATTTGACTCATTGGGCAGGCACCGGAATAATAAGGCTTAGATCAAATGTAATCGAGGCGATCACTTAGTATTTCAAGTAATCGCCGATTCAACTTCTTCATTATTTCAGTATCGAAAGACTAAGCCGTTTTTTAATTTCTGGTACTGAGGCCAATATTGGAAGAAGGAACCCTCGTCACTACGATGAACCCGTTTCGGTAAACGGAAACGACCTTCCGGAGGACACGACTCTATGACGCATGACGAAAAAAAGACCCATCCGCAAATCCCTGAATTGGTGAACCAGCTCAAGAAGGGCGAGATCGATCGCCGGCAGTTCGTTCAAAGCGCCGCCGTTCTCGGCGTTTCGGCAGCCTCGGCCTACGCCATGGTCGGCGCCATGCCACGCGACGCTTTCGCGCAAGGCACGCCCAAATTCGGCGGCAATCTTCGCGTTTCGATGAACGTCAAGGAAGTTTCCGATCCGGCGATCTTCGACTGGGGCGAAAAAGGCAACGTCGCGCGCCACGTCATCGAGCCGCTGGTCCAGATCGACAAAAACAACGTCGCGCAGCCGCATCTTGCCGAAAGCTGGGATGTATCCGACGACCTCAAGACGTGGACCTTCAACCTGCGCAAAGGCGTGAAATGGTCGAACGGCGACGAATTCGGATCCGACGATGTCATCGCCAACTTCGAACGCTGGCTCGACCCCGCAACGGGTTCGTCGAACCAAGGTCGCTTTAGCTCAATGACCGAAACGATGGAGACCGGCGAAAAAGACGAGAACGGCAAGCCCAAAATGACGACCAAGATGGCGTCCGGGGCGTTAGAGCGCGTTGACGCCCATACCGTTCGCTTCCATCTCAACCGACCGGACCTGTCGTTGCCGGAATCGATGGCGGATTATCCCGCGTTGATTGCTCACCGCGACTTCAACGGTGGCGACTGGTCCAAGAACCCGGTCGGCACCGGCGCTTTTGAGCTGGATCGCTTCGGCGTCGGCGAGGTTGCCGTGCTGAAAAAACGCAATGCGCCGCATTGGAACGGCGACGTTTACCTCGACCAAATCACCTACGTCGATAACGGCGACGATCCGGCGGCCGAAATTGCAGCCTTCGCCTCGGGTCAGGTCGACACGAACTATCAGACCAGCGTCGAGCAGGTCCCGACGATGCGCGGCCTTCCCAATATCGAGGTCATGCAGGCCGTCACGGCGCAAGCCGGCGTGGCGCGGATGAAAGTCACCGAAGCGCCGTTCGATAATTTAAAGTTGCGTCAGGCGATCCAAGCTTGCTTGGATCGGCCGCGGATTCTCGAAGTGGTGTATGGCGGCTTTGGCGCCGTCGGCGACGACTATCATGTCGCACCGGTTCACCCCGAGCACGCCGTTCTGCCGCCGCTCAAGCAGGACTACGCGAAGGCAAAACGCCTGCTGGCCGAAGCCGGTCATCCGAACGGGTTGAAACTCCGCATCGACTGCGTCGCCAACCCGACGTGGGAGCAGAACACCTGTAAGGCGATCGCCGAAATGGTGAAACCTGCCGGGATCGATCTGGAGATCAACATCATGCCGGGTGGCACCTATTGGGACCGCTGGCTGTCGACACCGTTCGGCTTCACGTCGTGGACCCATCGCGCGCTGGGCGTGCAGGTTCTCAACTTGGCCTATCGTTCGGGCGTGGCGTGGAACGAAACCTCTTACAACAACCCCGAGTTCGACAAACTGTTGGACGAAGCCGGTGGGTTGGCCGACGTCAACGAACGGCGCAAGGTGATGGCCAAGGTCCAGAAAGTCCTGCAGGACGACGCCGTGATCGCGCAGACGTTCTGGCGCTCGGTGTTTGTGGCACGCAACACGCGCGTCAAAAACATCTACGCCCAGGTTGCGTTTGAACACCACTACAATAAGGCGTGGCTCGCCTAAGAGATCGCCACGCAAGTTCTATTTGGGCCGGCACCGGCGCACGCGCCAGCCGGCCCCTTTTTTTTGAAACGAATGCATTTTCTCTGAGTCCAGATGCTCTTATTCATCACCAAACGCTTCGGACTCATGCTCCTGACGATGCTGATCGTGTCGCTGCTGCTGTTCGTCTTATTGGAACTGCAGCCCGGCAGCGTCGCAACCAAGGTCTTAGGCCTCTACTCGTCCGAAGAACATCGGACACTGTGGCTTGAAGCCAACGGCTACCTCGACCCCCTTTGGACGCGCTACCTGAGCTGGTTGGGCGGCATGCTGACCGGCGATTTCGGCGAATCGATCCGCTTTAAGACCCCGGTCGCCGACGTGCTTTGGCCGCGCCTTTGGAACACCGCGATCTTGGCGTTTTGGACCTTTGCCATTTTAGTGCCGTTGTCGCTGACCCTTGGCGTGTTGGCCGGCATGCGGGAGGGCTCCGCGCTCGACCGGGCGATCTCCATCACCAGCATCATCACGACCTCGGTGCCAGAATTCGCGAGTGCGGTGTTTCTGTCGGCGATCTTCGTCTTTTCGCTGGGGCTACTGCCCGGCACCTCGGGCATGACGGACGGCTTCGATCCGCTGCAGCTGTTCCTGCCGGTGATGGTGCTGATCCTCTACGATGTCGGGTACGTCACGCGGATGACACGCGCCTCGATGGCCGAGGTGATGACGACACCCTATATCCGCACGGCGGTCCTTAAAGGGCTGCCGTTCAAGCGCGTGGTGTTCCGCCATGCGCTTCGCAATGCGCTGATCGCACCGTTCACCGTCATCATGTTGCAGGTGAACTGGTTGCTATCGGGCGTCATCGTGGTCGAGTTCTTTTTCGCCTACAAAGGATTCGGCAGCCTCCTTCTAGAGGCATCGCTCAACCAAGACATATTCCTGATCGAGGCTTGCACGATGGTCGCGGTGTTTGTGGCGGTCACCACGCAAACCCTGGCCGACATCGGCTACACCTACCTCAATCCTAGGATCCGACTGGCATGAGTTCGCAAGACACCTCTTCGTCGATTGGATCGAGTGCGGCCGCGCAGGCACTCCTCAGAGGGCTCCGCTCGTTGGCCCTGTTGCGCGAAAGCAAAATCGCCATTGCCGGTATCGCTTTGGTCGGGTTCTGGATCGTCGTCGCGCTGCTCGCGCCGCTCGTCGCGCCGTTTCCGCCCAACGCCCAAATCCAACCTTTCGCAGCCCCCCTGTCGGCGGCGCCCGACGGCGGAATATTTCTGTTGGGAACCGATCAACTGGGGCGTGACATCTTGAGCCGCGTCATGTGGGGCGCCCGGACGGTGCTTTTCTTTGCGCCTTTAGCGACGCTCAGCGCCTATGTCGTCGGGATCGTAATGGGCCTGGCGGCCGGCTATTTCGGCGGCTTGGTCGATGATGTTTTGTCACGCATCAGCGACATCATTTTGTCGTTCCCGGTTTTGGTTCTGTACATCCTGATCATTGCGACCATCGGCGCTTCGGGGATCAACATCATCATTGCGGTGACCTTCGCCAGCGCCCCCGGCGTGATGCGGATCGTCCGCGGCTTGGTGCTCGACTTGCGCACACGCAACTACGTGGCAGCGGCGCAAACCCGCGGCGAGAGCCCGTGGTACATCATGCTGATCGAGATTTTGCCCAATGCCCGCGGCCCCTTGATCGTCGACGGGTGCTTACGGATTGGCTACGTGATCATCACGATCGGCGTCTTGGGCTTTCTCGGCCTCGGCCTGCCGCCGCCCGACCCCGATTGGGGCGGCATGATCAACGAAGCCCGGGCGCTCGCTTTGGCGTTTCCGCATATGACCGTCATCCCCTGCATCGCGATCTCCACCTTGGTGTTGGGGTTCAATCTGCTTGCCGACGGTATCCGAGAGGTATCGCTGCATGACTGAGACGTTGACGGCGAGCCAGGCCCAGCAAACGGACGCACCGCTGCTGGATATTCGCAATCTGTCGGTGTCGTACTACAGCCGGGCGGGCGAAATACCGGCTGTGATCGATTTTTCGCTGCGCCTTGAAACAGGCGAAGCGATCGCCTTGGTTGGCGAATCGGGATGCGGCAAATCGACGGTGGCGATAGCCATCATGCGCTATCTCGGCCGCAACGGCGCCATCGTCGGTGGTCAAATCCTGTTCAATGGACGCGACATCACGACGCTCTCGCCCGGCGCGTTGCGGGAATTGCGTGGCGGCGAAATCGCGATGGTCTATCAGGAGCCGATGTCGGCGCTGAACCCCAGCATGACCATCGGCGACCAATTGATGGAAGTGCCGATCTTCCACGATCAAGCCACCCGCAAGGACGCTTACGATCAATCGCTGTCGGCGCTGGACGATGTTGGATTGCCCGACCCGGCGCGCGTCGCGGCGTCCTATCCGCATCAAATCTCGGGCGGACAGCAACAGCGCGTCGTGATCGCGATGGCCTTGTTGTCCCGCCCCTCCTTGTTGTTGCTCGACGAACCGACGACGGCGCTCGACGTCACGGTCGAGGCCGGCATCGTCGATCTAATCGCCTCGCTTGCCGCCAAGCATCGCACCGGCATGCTGTACATCTCGCATAACCTGGGCTTGGTGCTGGAAACCTGCTCGCGGGTCAACGTGATGTACTCGGGCGAAGTCGTAGAAGAGGCCGGCGTCGATGCTTTGTTCGACACCCCTCGCCACCCCTACACCAAGGGGCTGTTCGATTGCATCCCGCTACCCGATACCGATAAGACGGCCAAACCGTTGACGCCGATTCGCGGCCAGCTCCCGTTGCCCAACGAGCGGCCGACCGGCTGCAACTTCGCGCCTCGGTGCGATTTTTTCGAAGGCGCACGCTGCGACGCCGGACCGATCGCCCTGTCCGGCAAAGACGCCACTCATCGCGTGCGCTGTGCACGGTGGGAGGAAATCGATTTCACCGTAGAAACCTCGGTCAACGACACCGTCGAAACGCGCGAGGCGACAACCGAAGTCTTGCGGGTAACCGACCTCAAAAAGTACTACACGATCAAAGATCGCAGCATTGGAGCGTTGATCTCACGCCAAGGGGCCGTTGAGGTCAAAGCCAACGAGGCCATCACGCTGTCGGCCCAGCGCGGCGAGACGCTCGCGATCGTTGGTGAATCGGGCTGCGGCAAGTCGACCTTCGCCAAGGTTCTGATGGGCTTGGAAACCTCGACCGAAGGGGAGATTCTGCTCGACGGGCACGCCGTTGGCGAAACGCCGGTGCGTCAACGCAGTAAAAAGCAACTCGCATCGCTGCAGATGGTTTTCCAAGACCCCAACGAGACGTTGAACCCGAGCCATACGGTGGGCCGACAAATCGCCCGTGTGGTCGACCGGTTGTCGACGCAACATGGCACCCGCGAAGAAGTCGCCACCCGGGTGCAACAGCTTCTCGATCTGGTCAAACTCCCCGGCGAATTTGCCAACCGCAAGCCCCGGCAGCTATCGGGCGGACAGAAGCAGCGCGTCGGTATTGCCCGAGCTTTCGCGGGCGATCCGTCTCTCGTGGTGGCCGACGAGCCGGTTTCCGCGTTGGACGTTTCCGTACAGGCCGCCGTTACCGAATTGCTGATGGACATTCAGCGCGAACACGGCACGACGCTTTTATTCATCAGTCATGATTTGGGCGTGGTGCGGTACCTCGCCGACCGAGTCGTCGTGATGTATTTGGGCCGAATCATGGAAATGGGCCTGACCAAGGATGTCTTTGCGCCGCCGTATCACCCCTATACAGAAGCGTTGCTATCGGCCGTGCCGATTGCCGATACGCGCTACAAGAAGAAGCGCATCGTTCTGGAAGGCAATCCGCCGAGTGCGCTGAAGCCGCCGTCGGGATGTCCGTTTCATACGCGCTGCCATCGCAAAATCGGCGCCATCTGCGAAACCGAGTTGCCGCCGACTCATGAGACCGAGGACGGCCACCGCATCGCCTGTCACATTCCCGCCGACGAATTGTCGCAAATCGACCCAGTGGTCAGCGCCGCGACCTAGAGCGCCTGCCAATCGCAGGTCAGCTGCATTTGTCCTGCGGTATTGGCCAACGCCGCCAGACACGCGGTTGCGCGATCGGCCGGAATGGCGATCGCGCACGTCGTCAGGTAACGATGCCCTTGTGCGCCCGGTAGGCGTTCCGCGTTCAACCTCACGATATTGGCGTCGAAATCGCTCAAGACCTCGGCAAGGCGCGCGAGGAGGCCCGGCTGATCGCCGCCGCGAAAGCCGATCGAATGCGTGGCCACGCCTGTTTCATCGTGCGTCGCCTCATGGCCGAACGGCGCGACGGTGACGGCGCAATCTGCCAACTCGTCGATGGACGAAAGCGCTTTTTCGATGTCGGCCAGAGCCATATCGGCGGGCGGCTCGGTCACGGTATCGAACTCGAACCCGGTCCCGAGGACCGCGAAATTGGTATCGCCGAGGTTGAACCCGAGATCGAAAAGACGCCCGGCGATGGCCGAAACGAGACCGGGCCGATCCGGCCCGTTGATGGAAATAAGAATCGTCATCCCGACACTATGAAACCCAGGATTGGCGCACGCAATCGGTCTCGGCGCGTTGAAGGAAAAGAGACGAGCCGGTATGGTGCGCGCCGCCATGGAAACCCTGCGCACCCTTGACGACATCGACGTCGACGGTAAGACCGTCCTGGTTCGTGCCGACCTCAATGTGCCGATGGAAGATCTGCACATGACGGACGGATTGCGGATCGAACGGCTTGCGCCCACGCTCCGTGAACTGATGGCCCGCGGCGCGCGGGTGGTGGTGCTGTCGCATTTTGGGCGCCCCAAGGGCGCGTTTCGGGCGGAGTTCTCCTTGCGGCGCGTGCGCGAAGTGCTGGGCACGGCGCTCGGTCGTCCGCCCATTCCGTTCAGCGACGATTGCGTCGGCCCGGCGGCAAAAGAGGCCATCGCCGAGTTGGACCCCGGCGAAATCATCCTAATGGAAAACCTGCGCTTCCACGCCGGCGAGGAAAGCAACGACGAGACGTTTGCCAAGACCCTGGCAGATCTCGGCGATCTGTACATCAACGAGGCCTTTTCGTGCTCGCACCGAGCTCACGCGTCGATCGAGGGCATCACGCATTTCCTGCCGAGCGCCGCCGGGCGTGGCATGGAGGCGGAACTGACGGCGCTGCACAAGGCGCTCGATGCGCCGCAGCGGCCGGTTGCCGCGATCGTCGGCGGCTCGAAAGTTTCGACCAAACTCGGCGCGTTGACCAATCTCGTCACCAAGGTGCAATACCTCGCCATCGGCGGCGGGATGGCGAATACGTTTCTCTCGGCGCAAGGTGTCGCGATCGGCAAGAGCCTATGCGAAACCGACCTTGCCGAAACCGCCCGCGAAGTCGAAGCGGCGGCCGCGAGTGCGGGATGCGAAATCGTCCTGCCGGTCGACGCCGTGATCGCCGAAACCTTGGCGCCCGGCGTGGCGACCAAAACCGTCGACATCGGTGCGGTGCCGGACGACCAAATGATCCTCGACGTCGGACCTGCGTCGGTTACTGCGCTCAACGAAATTCTCGGCCAATGCCGCACCGTGGTGTGGAACGGACCGCTTGGCGCCTTTGAGACGGCCCCGTTCGATCGCGGCACCGTTGCCGTCGCCCAAGCCGTCGCCAAACTCACCGGCGAGGGAAAGACTCTCAGCGTAGCCGGCGGTGGCGACACCATGGCGGCGCTGGCGCAGGCCGGTGTCGATACGAGTTTCAGTTACGTCTCGGCAGCCGGCGGCGCGTTCTTGGAATGGCTGGAAGGCAAAGATTTGCCGGGCGTCGTCGCGCTTGAACGCGCGGCGGCACGCTAGCTACTTCGAGGTCATCACCCAGACGCCGTTCCAGTCGTCGCCGGGCGGTTCGGCTTTCAGGTGTTCGCAGCGTTCGATATAGGTCTGCGAGAGCTTGTCGCTGGGATTGCGCGAAAGCGCCTCTTTGAACTTGTCGATGGCGTCGTCAAAGGTGCCCTTTCGATAATGCTTCATCCCCTCATTGAAGTAGTTGACCACGTCCATGAGGTTGGGGAAGGTTTCATCGTTGTGGTAGTCGAGCACTTCGTAAACGCCAACGGGCTCGGTCTTCCCTTTGACGACCACCATGTCGACATCGCGAATGCGGTAGGTTCCGCGCAAAAGCTTGTAGGTATGATCGCTGATCAGGATGCGGGCCGAATAAGCCTTACAGGCGCTTTCCAACCGTGACGCCAGGTTCACGCCATCGCCGATTAGGGTGTAGTCCATCCGTTTGGGCGAGCCGATGTTGCCGGACACCACGCTATCGGTATTCAGGCCAACGCCCATGTCGCAGGGCGGCTGACCCCGTGCTTCGCGTTCGACATTCCACGCCCACATTTCGCGGATCATGCTGATCGCCGCACGCACGGCGCGATCCTCATCGTCGTCGTGCGCGATGGGGAGACCGAACGCTGCCATAATGGCGTCGCCGATGAACTTGTCGAGCATGCCTTCTTCGCGGCTGATGCAGTCGACCATGATCGTGAAGTATTCATTGAGGAACGAAACCGTCCCCTGCGCACCGAGCTCTTCT
>Ga0181579_10004611_pt1 | contig 10713 bp, 12 predicted proteins | sample 071ome_24_FD_132996 | JGI IMG/M metagenome (GOLD analysis project Ga0181579, IMG submission 132996) | Coastal salt marsh microbial communities from the Groves Creek Marsh, Skidaway Island, Georgia - 071402CT metaG (megahit assembly) | ecosystem: Environmental > Aquatic > Marine > Intertidal... | reverse complement strand
GACCGGCGCCGATTTGGGTTTCGGAGATACTCAGGTGCTCGGTATTCAGCACTTTGACGGTAATGTCGCCGCCGCCGATGGCAGCCTTGGAAAAATCGTCCGGCACGATGATCGCCGCCGCAATATCGCCGCGGTCGATGGCTAAAGTGGCGGCTGCTTCGTCGTCGAGTTCGACCACGGCAAACGGCAAACTTGAGGGCAGTCCATTGATGATCCCGTCTGAGGCCCTAATAGGCGCGCCGGGCACCCCGGCATCGAGATTGACCACGCCCAGCGTGACGGATCGCGCTACCCGACCGGCGTCCAGGGGGGCCGTCATATTGAAGATCGAAAAGATGATCATGATCGCGATCGGCGCAACGATCGCCGGCCGAAAGGTAGGGTTTTCGCGAATGCGGCGGAGCGTGTCGGACATCGAGCTCTCCCGGGCTTGTAATGTGAGTAATCACTTACAAACCTAATTTGACCCTTGCCGATTGTCAACGCGCCGTGGCAAACCCATTTCGCTAGGGGCCGCCGACGTGCGGCGTCCCTGGGCCGCCGAATTGGGCAAAATACGAGGGTTTCTGCGGCTGTTGGCTTTGTTTCGGTGGGGCACTCTTGTCGCACTGTAGCCAGGCTTAGGTGGGTACGAGCCGCGTCCCGACTGCCCGGCGGATCAAAGAAATCTTAGATTTCTGCGGGTGTTGGGTTTGTTTCGGCGGATAGATTTGTCTTTCACGAGGTAAAAATGGCTCAACGGTTGGCCCATCCATTAGCCCCCGGCACTCTGGCCGCGGTCGTCGCTCTCGTGGTTGGCCTGACGGCCGGTCCCGGCGCCGCGTTGACGGTCGCAGGGGTCGCCTTCGGTCCCGTCGACGGTCTCGTCCACCCCGTCCAGATTGCCCCCACGGCGACAGAGATCACGGCCTATGACGGCTTGATGGCCGCCGCCGCCGCGGGTGACGCGGACCGGATTCGGGCGCTTGTCGCCGCCGGCGCAAACACCGATGAGCGGGACGCGCGCGGGCGCACCCCTTTGATGGTCGCCATTTACGGACGCCATCACGACGCGGCGAAAACGCTGATCGCATTGGGTGCCGATGACGCCGCGCTCGACAATCAGCGCTACGATGCAGTCACCATCGCCAGCGCCAGCGTCATCGACGATCCGGTGTCCTTGCGCCTGTTGATCGAGGCCGGGGCCGATGCCGGTCTGATGACCAGCCCGTACGACGGGGCGGCGCTCATTGCTGCGGCACACCTCGGCCATGTCGCGGTGGTTCGCGAACTCATCGCGGCAGGGGCGCCCTTGGACCACGTCAACAACCTGGGATGGACCGCGCTGATCGAGGCGATTGTGCTTGGCGACGGCGGAGCCGCCCATACCGCCGTCGTGCGCGACTTGATCGAGGCGGGCGCTGATCTCAATTTGCCGGACAGGCGCGGCGTGACGCCCCTCGGGCTGGCGCGTGCGCGTGGTTATGACGCGATGGCGCGTCTCCTCCAAGCCGCCGACGCCGCCGAGTAACGAGTAAGAAGTCAGTCCTCAGACCATTCGGCCAGCTCGTAGGTCGATTGGTAGATCGGATAGGCGATCTTGATCGGCAGGATGTCCGGTCCGACGCACCAGAGCTCTTCGTTGGCGGGGTGGGGATCGCCCAGAATGAACGCGAAGTGGTCGGCCTCGAACGTGCCCGCAGGCACGGTCACCGATTCGACGCCGTAATACTCGATCGTCAGGTCGTGACACGCCAACATCGGTCCCGACCCGCCGTCGGGTTGTGGCGATGACATCATGATATTCGTCATGGTCTGCCGCTTCGGCCCGGTCTTGTCGAACTGCGAGAGGTGCCACATGTCGCAGATGATCGGATGCGCCCCGAAAGACGGCGGCCGGTGGCCGGCATCGAAGCGCTGGCGCAGTCGTCCTTCGTTGACGGTATAGCCTTCGCATTCCGCGCCTGCGTCGTCGAAGCGGAACCACGACGAGCCGACGAACCGATCGGCTAGAGTCAATCGAACGAAGGCATCTTGAGGTTCCCACTTGGGGCCGACGTTGTAGGTCACGTCACGCAGCAAGTCGTGATCGTCCATCTCGCACATGGCGCGAAAGCCGCGGCTGCCGTCCTGGTGTTTGGTCACCGTGAACCACTCGCGCCCGGTTTCTTCGCCGTTGCGCAAATAGAGAATCTTGCCGCGCGTCGTAGTGTGTTTCATGGCCTTATAAAATCCGCATTTCGGTGTTCAAACTGGTCAACGGTTCGAAGCCGTCCTCGGTCACCCGAAGCGTGTCCTCGATGTGCATCGAGCCCCAGCCATATTCCTGATAGGGCATGTCGAAATTCAACACCATGTCCTTTTCGATCGTGAAGTCCGGTACCGCGCCCAACCCGTCCGGCCCGATCGGGATGGGATGATCGGTATGCTCAAGACCAACCGTGTGCGCCACGCTGTGGTTGAAAGACGGGAAGCCTTCCTTGCGCATCACCTCCATCACGGCCTTAACGATGTCCGACCCCTTCAATCCGGGCTTCATCATATCGCAGGCCGTTTGCCACCCGATCTGCATGGCCCGGTTGCGCTTCACCGTTTCGGCGTCTGGTTCGCCGATAAAGATCGTCCGTCCGAGATCGCCGTGATAGCGCTTGTAAGTCCCCAAGGCATCGACCAGAAAGGGCTCGCCCCTGACGACCTCGCCCTGACGCATGCCCGGTACCATGCCGAATAGGATGTAAATCCCTTCGCCGTCTTGCTGGGCCATGTCGACCTTGTAGACGCGTTCCAAATCTTCTGCGGTCGCGCCTTCGCCTACCGCGGCAATGGCTTTTTCGACCGCATGTTCGTTTTTTTGCGCGGCTTGCCGCAGCAGGGCGATTTCATCGGCACTTTTGACCATTCGGATCTCGCGAAACACGTTGGTTGCGTCGATCCCAGTTACGTTGTCTAACCCCATCGCGTTGATCCAGCCGATCAGACGCGGGTCGTCGAAACCAAGCCGTGATTTCTCGAGCGCGGCATCGCTCAGGGCACGCTTGAGGCCGAGTGCTGGCGTCCGTTCCAAATAGTCGACCCGCGAGCGTGCCGCGGTGACCCAGTTCCGTTCCCGGTCGCTCAGATGAGCTTCGTCGCCAATCAGAAAGACGCTCAGAGGGTCAAGCCTTTCCTCGCCCGACGAAACATTGGCCGCGGTCGGCGAGGCGCGTCCGGTCACCCCGACAACGTTCTCGATCCAAGTGCCTTCTTCGGCGAGACGGCCGTTCTCGGTCATCCCCATCACCAGCGCGGCCGGCGCGTCCTCGCGGCGCGGCAGAACCGCGAAGGTCGTGAACGTGCGCTCCACCATCAATGTGTGCGACCAAAAGTCGGACAGGTAGTAGATATTCTGTCGGGTTGCCGCGACCAGGCCGTCCAGGCCATGGCGGTCCATAACGTCGTAGGCGCGAGGTTTGTTCACCAACATGTGCAGTCTCTCCACGTCCGGTTGGTCCCGGCGACCGACCGGCAATCAAGTGTCCAATGATGGAACCTCCTCGGCAACCTACTTCAGTGCCGCCGGACCGGGATGCCGCACGGCAGCCGATAACCGGCAATCCCCGGGAACGCGTTAAAGATGTCTCGGCGCCCTGTTTATTGGACCAACGGTCCCTATATGGCTGTCTGTGAAGTACCTTGTTGTTGCTCTCCTCGCCCTGGGCGCGCTGTGGAGCGGGTCGGCGCAAGCGCAGATCGTCGGCCCCGCGGTTGTAGGGCCCGATGCCTCGCTGATCGTGAATGGCCGCCGCCTGGTCCTGGCCGATATCGAGATCATTCCCGCCGGCCGCACCTGCGATTCCAGCATTCGGCCGGCCTTTTGCGGTGCTCCGGCGGCCATCGCCCTGCGAACCAAGATCGTGCACTTCGTCTCGTGCCGCCTTCGGGTGGTTTTGCCTGATCGCGCAGCGGCGGTTTGTCGCCATGGGGCGCTCTATCCCCAAGCGGGCGAGGATCTTGGTGCGTTCCTGATCGCCGAGGGGTGGGCCACCGCAACGCCCACGGCGTCTCCGCTTTACCAAACAATGCAAACCATCGCACGGTCCAACGGGCGTGGCGCTTGGGGCGTCCGCATCGATCAACTGATCAACCCGCCGCTGCAATAGCGCCGCTTGCCCCTGGCCTGCCCGCATGCGAGGAAAGGGCAATTAGAGGAGGCAGCGCATGGACATGTCGTATCGGCGCCTCGGCGCCAGTGGATTGATGGTTTCACCTCTTTGTCTGGGCACCATGATGTTCGGTGCGCAGACCGATGCGGCCGAAGCGGGGCGAATCGTGAACGCCGCGCGGGACGCCGGGGTCAACTTCCTCGACACCGCCAATGTTTACAACAAGGGCGAGTCCGAGCGGGTGACCGGCCAACTGGTTGCCGAGGATCGCGACAAATGGGTCGTCGCAACGAAACTGTCGAATCCGTTCGGGCGCGGCCCTAACCAGCGCGGCAGTGGCCGCAAGGCCGTCATTCAAGCGGTCAACGACAGCTTGGCGCGCCTTGCGATGGATTACGTCGACATCATGTATCTCCATGTCGACGACTACGATACGCCGCTGGACGAGACCGTCAGTGCGTTGGCGCACGTCATTGCCGAGGGCAAGGTGCATTACCTCGGCGTCTCGAATTTTCCGTCGTGGCGAATCGCCGAGATCGTCCACCTTTGCGTCGAAGCGGGTATCCAGCCGCCGATCGTCTGCCAGCCTAACTACAACGCCGTGAGCCGATCCGCAGAAGTAGAGATCATGCCGGCTTGCGCGCATTTCGGTCTTGGCGTCGCCAATTATTCGCCCCTGGCTCGCGGCATCTTGACCGGCAAATACGGCACCGATGGCGCGCCCGATCCGTCAACCCGCGCCGGTCGCAACGATCCTCGCATGATGGAGTCGGAATGGCGGCCCGAGTCGCTCGCAATAGCCGAAAAAATGGTGGCGCGGGCGAAAGAGAGAGGCATGACGCCGGTGCAATTTGCGGTCCTCTGGTGCCTCAACAACGCCATTCTGACGTCGGTGATTGCCGGGCCGCGAACGCTCGCCCAGTGGCAGGACTATCTTGGGATCGCCGACCTCGATTGGCACGAAGACGATGAGGCCTTCGTCGATTCACTCGTCGCACCGGGGTCCATGTCGACCCATGGATTTGTCGATCCGAAGTACCCGGTGAAGGGCCGGGAGCCACTGGTCGACTAAATTGTCGGTGTGAACGTCTCGCTGCGCGCCAGCGCCCAGTATTTTCGAAACATTGGGTTGTCGGTACCCGTTAGGAGCTCTCCTTCAGCCAATAAGGGATAGGCCTCGTTGGCCGGGATGACATCACCGGTCTTTTGACGGACCTGGAGCATGTCGGATTTGACCGCGGCCAGGCTATCTAGCCCGGCCGCTGATACAACGTCGGCCAAGGCTTTCAAGGTATTGCGGTGAAACGCGGCGACGCGTTTGGCTTTGTCCTCGACCACCAACGCGCGTTGACGAACAGGATCTTGCGTCGCGATCCCGACCGGGCATCGGTTGGTGTGGCATGCCTGGGCCTGAATGCACCCCAACGCAAACATGAACCCCCGCGCCGAGTTACACCAGTCGGCGCCCAGACCCATCGCCCACACGATATCGAATGCGGTAATCACTTTTCCCGCCGCCCCGATCCGGACGCGGTCGCGCAAACCCGCACCGATCAGGGCGTTGTGCACGAAGGTCAACCCTTCCACCAATGGCGTGCCGACGCGATTGAGGAACTCCAAGGGTGCCGCCCCCGTGCCACCCTCTTTGCCATCCACCACGATGTAGTCAGGCGTTATGCCTGTCTCGACCATTGCCTTCACGATGGCGAGGAATTCCCAGGGATGCCCAACGCACAATTTGAACCCAACCGGCTTGCCGCGCGACAACTCACGCAGCTGTTGAATGAACGCGACGAATTCAAGGGGCGTCGAAAAGGCGTTGTGGCCCGCCGGCGAAATGCACGTCACCCCGATCGGGATGCCGCGGGCTTCGGAGATTTCGCGGGTAACTTTGGCGCCGGGTAGAACCCCGCCGTGCCCGGGTTTGGCGCCCTGCGACAGCTTGATTTCGATCATCTTGACCTGGTCGGCGGCGGCCTGATCTTCGTACCGCTTGGGATCGAAGCTCCCCTCGGCGGTTCGACACCCAAAATAGCCCGAGGCGATCTGCCAAATGAGATCACCGCCACCCTCGCGGTGATATCGGCTGATAGACCCCTCGCCGGTATCGTGGGCGAAGTTGCCCAGCTTGGCGCCCTTATTGAGCGCGCGAATGGCGTTCGCCCCGAGCGACCCGAAGCTCATCGCCGAAATATTGTAGATCGATGCGCTATAAGGGCTCGCGCAATCAGGCCCCCCGATCGAAACGCGAAAGTCATGGTGGGGCGCTGTCTTCGGACGCAACGAATGGGTGATCCAGGAGAACCCGGCGTCATAAACATCGAGCTCGGTACCAAAGGGGACGGAGTCGACCTCGTCCTTGGCCCGCTGATAGACGAGAGATCGTTTCTCGCGGCTGAAGGGTACTGCGTCGAGGTCGCTTTCGACGAGATATTGCCGGATTTCCGGTCGAATACCTTCGAACAACCAACGCAAGTGACCCAGGATCGGGTAATTGCGTAGCAAACTATGTCGACGTTGCGACAAATCCCAGATCCCGAGTGCCAGCAGCGCGCCGAAGGCCGCCGCGGGTATCCAACTCAGGGGAAAGCTGAAGGCCGCAAACAAAATCGATGCCAGCGTTAGGAAGGCCGCAACGATCAGGGTCAGGTATCGTGCCATGGCGTTACTCTACGGTCGGTTCAGCATGTCAGCGTACCGGTCATGACGGTGACGGCTTTGCCGCCCAGTAATACCCGGTCGCCATTCGTTTCAACCCGGAGAACACCGCCACGTCGCGAGGCTTGGTGCGCAAGCATCTGCGTCTTGCCCAGCCGGTCACCCCAAAAGGGCGTGAGGATGCAGTGCGTCGATCCGGTAACGGGATCTTCGTCGATTCGATGGACCGGCGCGAAGAATCGCGACACGAAGTCATAGGGCGCGTCCCCCGGCGCAGTTGCCAAGACCCCTCGTTCTGCAAACGGTAGAAGAGCCGGAAAATCAGGATCGAGATACCTAATGGCCTGGGCCGACGAGAATTCGACGACGATGTCCCAAGTGCTCTGCCAGACCGCTGTCGGCTTCATCCCTAGGGCGTCAGCCAAACCATCCGGTTCGACGGTAGGTTCGGTCGGCAACGCCGGAAAGTCCATAACGATCCAATCGTCCTCCCGAACGCATGTCAGCAGGCCCGACCGGGTTTGAAAACGCGCCGGTGCATCTTGATCCAGTATCGCGAGGCTCCACAGGAAGTGGGCGGATGCCAGGGTCGCATGGCCGCACAGGTCAACTTCGGCACCCGGTGTAAACCACCGTAGCGACCAATCGTCTTTGTCACCGCGCACGACAAAAGCCGTTTCGGACAAGTTCATTTCGCGCGCGACGTCTTGCATCCATTCGGTCTCGGCAGGGCCGTCCAGCAAGCACACCGCTGCGGGATTGCCGCCGAACGCGGTATCGGTAAAGGCGTCGATCTGATGGATGACGATCGTCACGTGGCGCTTTCTCCCGCGACGGTTCGAAGCAGTGCCACCAACGCGTCGTGTCTTGCCAGCCCGCGCAAGAGGCGATTGCCTACCAGGAATGTGGGAACTGCCGTGACCTGCACTTCTTCGTAGGCTTGTCGCAACAGGGTCCGATGTGTGTCGGCATATGTCCCTTCTCGCAACGCGGTGCTGTATGCCGCGGCATCCAGCCCGATCTCTTCCGCAAGCGACGCCAAAACCTCGATATCGCCGATGTCCTGGCTCTCGCGAAAGAACGCGGTGAACATGCGGTGGGTGTATTCACGGCTGAGCCCATGCGCTTCGGCGAAGAGGTGTCCTTCGAAAGCGAGGCGAGAATAGGGTTGCGGCGAGACGTCCGGGAGTTTGATCTCGATCCCCATTTGCGCCGCCAACGGATAGACCGAATTGGCCCATCCGGTCTGCAAGTAGTCGTCCTCGGGGCGGAGGGTTGGTGTCGGCTCGGGCCGCAGTTCGAAGGGCATCCAGCGAACGTCGGCCTCGACCCCACTTTCCTGGATCGCCTTGGCGAGCGGTTCTTCGGCCAAAAAGCAATAAGGGCATACGTAGTCGGACCAAACGTAAACGGGAACGCGCATGAAGCCTCCGGTATCTGGAGCCGCCAGGGTAGGGCCCGCCCTCAGTCTTGCAAGAACTCTTCTTCCAGGCTTTCGGCTGATTCGGCGTCGATCACGCGGCGTGCGGTGTCGTAGTCGAACCCGGCGCGTGCGACGGCCGCTAGATCGCGGTCTCGGTGCTCCTCCCGCGCGCGTTGTCGGTAGGGGCCGAGGCGTCGGCGTTTGACGTAGCGCAGGGCTGCCGCCCGATCTGGTTTTTGGTGTTCCGTTGACAGGGTCGCAAGGGCTGCATCGATATCTTCAGGGGCGACGCCTTTGCTACGGAGTTCGAGCACCATGCGTCGTTGTGATCGTCCTTGTCGAAACATCGTTTGAACGCGGGCTTGCGCGTAGGTGCGATCGTCCAACATGCCGCTCTTCTGGAAGTCGCAAACAATGGTGTCGATCCAACTTGCCGCCTTCTCGCGGTCTGTCTCGTGGTGGCGTTCGGCGCGCCGGACACGCCGGGTCAGGACTTCGCGCAAGTTCTCCGAAGAGGACGCATAGCGCTGAAGGTAATAGAGCGCGGCATTGCGTAATGTGTTGGGCGTAACCTTGCGCGGCTGGCGACGCTTCCGCTGAGAAGCTTGTTTTTGTTCCGTCATCGAAAAGAAAAGGGCTCGGCAACGGTCTGCCGAGCCCAGGGTCTCCGAGAACGCGACCGGTGTCTATGTGCCGCGCTTGGTGAACAGGTAGAGAATGATTGCCAGCGCGATCAGACCGACGAGGCCGTTCGACCCAAGACTGGCGATGAGAGCGGTGAGATTGCCGATGATATCCGTCGGCAGAAAAGCAACGTCACCGCCGAAGATGATCTGAACGACGATTCCGAGGGCGATCAGTCCGATCCCGAGTTCGGTTAGCCGGTAGATCCAGTTTTTTAGAATGTCGACGTATTGAAGCATGGTACCCCGCTTGCCTCAGTTCTTTGGAAGTAAAGGGAAAGAAACGGACTGCCGATTACTAACCAAATACTGACGGCACAAAGAAAGGGCTCAATTGCGCTCAGAATGGTAGGCAGCGCGGTCAGACGGAGTCAACCGCGAACCCCCTAGATATGGTGTCGCGACGAGCGGAATTCACAAAATACTGTGGATAAGTTGCCGCGGGCCTGGTCTGTATTTGGGGCGGCGTTCCGGTCATGATTTGGCGCCCGTGGTGACATTTGGTGGATTTCGGTATGGACGACGAACAGGCCGTGTTGGCGGCGAACAAGGCCTTCTATGACGCGTTCGAGGCGGGCGATGCGACCGCTATGGCGGCGGTATGGTCGATCGGCCCCCATGTGGCATGCACGCATCCCGGCTGGCCGGCGCTCTCGGGCCGAGATGACGTTCTCGAGAGCTGGGCCGGAATACTGGAGGGGAGCGGCGGACGTGTGGCTTGCCTCGACCCAAGAGCACATGTCGTGGGCGACGCCGCGTTCGTGACCTGTGGCGAATCGGTCGGTAACAACCTTCTCGCGGCGACAAACTTCTTTATTCGCGAGGATGGTCGCTGGCGACTGGTCCACCACCATGCCTCGCCGGTGGCGCGCGCTTATGTGAAAGAGGGGCCGCAAGCCGGCGACCCCGTTCACTAGGTCTAGATCAGGCGGCGCGAATCTTCGCCGACACGTCGTCCAACTCGGGCAGACCAAGCGCGGCATTGGTCTCGTCGAGTGAGGCCATGCGATCCAGCCAACTCCGCGAATCGCCTGTTTCGCGTAACATCGCCATGAACTGCGAAAGCTGGCGCACCATGATCCGGGTCATACTGGAGGGGAAGATCACGATCTTGTAGCCGAGCGCTTCGAGCTCGTCCGCGGACATCAGGGGCGTCTTGCCGGTTTCCGACATATTCACCATGTGCGGGCCGGGCAGTTCGGTCGTCTGACGCTTCATCTCTTCGGGGGATTCGATCGCGTCCATGAACAAGACGTCGGCGCCGGCCTCCTTGTAGATTTTGAGGCGGCGCATGGCCTCTTCCATGCCGAGCGGTGCGCGCGCATCGGTGCGCGCGATGATCTTGAAGTCTGGAGACCTGCGGCCTGCGACCGCGGCCCGAATGCGTTCGGCGGCCTTTTCGACCGGCTCAATGATCTTGCCTTCCATGTGTCCGCATTTTTTGGGCCAGGTCTGATCTTCGAACTGCGCCGCTCCCGCGCCAAGTGCCTCTAAGCCGCGAACCGTGCGAATGACGTTGGCGACGTCGCCGTAGCCGGTATCGCAATCGACGATCAGGGGGATCGAGGTCACCGAGCGGATCGCCCGCACGTTGGCTTCGACTTCGTTGAATGCGATGAGGCCGACGTCGGGGACGCCATAGACGGCCGCAGCGGTCGCATAGCCCGATACGTAGCCCGCCTGGAACCCTGCGAGTTCCGCGAGCCGAAGTTCCAGGGCGGTACCGCCCCCGGGGACAACGACGATGCCGTCACCGGCCAATAGCTGCGAGAGTGTCTTGCCGCTCATTTTTCTTGCCTTTCTCTAACCGTCCGACCAGGGCGACGGT
>Ga0181579_10004604_pt1 | contig 10720 bp, 9 predicted proteins | sample 071ome_24_FD_132996 | JGI IMG/M metagenome (GOLD analysis project Ga0181579, IMG submission 132996) | Coastal salt marsh microbial communities from the Groves Creek Marsh, Skidaway Island, Georgia - 071402CT metaG (megahit assembly) | ecosystem: Environmental > Aquatic > Marine > Intertidal zone... | reverse complement strand
GACCGCAGCACCTTGATCGTCGGGCACGCCTGAGCGCATCAGCGGGTGTGACAACCACGCGTTAGCAAAGGCCTCGCGCTCGCCGTTGTGCAACAATGCCTTGTAATCGGCATAGGGAATATCGTCCGCCGTAGCCGGCAATCCGTCCACGAGCCCCCCCTGTACTATCAAGCCCGCGAGATGGCCCGGATAACGCGTGACAAAGCGCAGCAGTAACCGCGCGCCTTGAGACACCCCGAAGGCATAAACTGGTCCCGGAAACTGGTCGATCACCCGCTGGATATCGTCGAGCTCAAGATGCAGCCCGGGCGCAAGATCATTGGCACCGAAGCCCCTGCGATCGAAGCTGACCAAACGCACGCCCCACTCCGCGAGCACGCCTTGCCTGGCAAAGGAGCTCTGATCAAGCGTCCAGCCATGCACGCATACGAGTGTCACCTGAGCAGAAACCGGCTCCCATACAGACACCGGCAACAGACCATCAGCAACTGCAACTTTATGGCGAGTACAACGCACCGAGTGAACTCAATCCGACTGGTAGGTCACTGCGCCCTCTGCGCCACGCCACAGCGCATTGCCTACCGGGGTCTCAATTTCCTCGAGCAAATGTCCGACGAGACCCGCACATCGGGCTATCAGCACCACGCCGCGCATGATGACGGCTGGCAATCCCGCTTCAAACATGACGACCGCCAATGCCGTACTCACGTTCATCACAAGAGGGCGACCGAGGGCATCTGATAGCGCTGACTCGAGCGCTACTGCCGCCGCCAGCGCGTCGCTGTCTTTAGCCACATGGGCCAGTAGTTTTTCGACCCGGGGATCACGGCCAGTGTGTATCGGATGACCGAAACCCGGCACGGGCACGCGACGGCTACGGTAGTCAGTCACCAGTGCCTGTGCGGCGGCGGCGGTATCTTCTTCTCGCATCACGGCTTCGAGGGCCACGCCGCATTGAGAGGCCGTGCCCGCATAACGATCACCGACCCCCAGCAGTCCGGCTGCCACCGCGCCCTGCAACGACTCAGGTGCGCCATGCAATGTAAGCCGCGACGCCACCACGCTGGGTGTCAGTCCGTGCTCCATGATTGTAACCAGCACCAAATCGATGAGCTCAACCTGTCGCGCGGTCGGAGGCGTCCCCAATGCCTGCAGTAAAAAGGCACTGGTCAGCGAATGCGCCCCCATAACGTCATCAACGAGGTTTTGCCCTCTCAGCAATATCGTGTCAGCGTCAAAGCCGCAGATACCGGTGACGCTCTCTATCTGATCCTTATTCGACACGGTCAAGCTCCTCTGACGGGACCACATTATTGCGAACCTCTAGGTGATCCACCGGGGGCACGATACAGTATGAAGCCTAGTTTCGGAATGTGGTGGTTTTTGCGCATATCGAAAAGATAGCAATGATCTTTATCGCCTGAGAGGACACTCAATGATCTTTACCCGTAACCGCATGATGGCCGCCGTGGTGGCTACCCTAGCGACCGCTGAGGTCAGCGCACAAGCAACCCTTGAGGAAGTCGTTGTCACGGCGCGAATGCGCTCTGAGACGCTGGCCGAGAGCCCCGTATCCGTAAAAGCTTTTACCGAAGCCGACATACGGTCCAGCGGGATACAAACGCCGCAGGATTTTGTCGACCTGACCCCAAACGTGACCTTAGTGCAGACCCAAAGCACGGGGAACTCATTCCTCAATATCCGCGGGATTTCCTCCGCGCGTAACTCGGAACTCGCCGCTGCCGTCGTCATCGATGGCGTGCTGTTGTCAAACCCATCGCAGCTCAATCAACAACTCTTTGACATCGAGCAGGTTGAAGTGCTGCGCGGCCCCCAAGGCGCCATCTACGGCCGAAACGCCATCGGCGGTGCTATCACCATTACCACCAAAGCGCCGGGCGATGAACATGAAGGTGAGGTCCGCATCGGCGCTGAATCCGCCCCCGGCTGGAGTGTAAAAGGCTACGTCGGCGGCCCCCTCTCTGAGGATGGCTCCGTGAAGTACCGTCTCGCCGGAAGTTACATGGACAACGACGGCTACATCGATAACAAGTATCTCGGGGAGGAAGCCGACCCGTACAAAGATACATCAATGCGCGCTCGATTGAACTGGGATGTCAGTGACCGTCTGAGCACAGATTTCAGAGTCAGCTATTCCAAGCTCGAAACTCAGGCGTTCTATTTCATCATCGATGTCGAGGCAGACGATACGGATAACCCCGTACAGGTTAACAACCCCGGCTACAACGAGCGCGAATTTCTCAGTGCGAGCTTTAAATTTGATTACGACTTGGGATTTGCCACGCTCAGCGGCGTTACCGCCTATGATGACCTCGAAGAAACCTCAAGTGGTGACCAGTTCAACTTTTTACCGCGCGAACACCCCTACAACTATTTCAATAACGACGCGTTTGGTGGCTACATCAAGTTTCTGACGGGCGATGCCTATACGGATCTGTCTCAGAACCAGTACCTCGAGGTAGAGTCCGTCAGCCAGGAGATTCGCTTGACCGGTAACAATGAGACGGGCCCGCAGTGGATTGCAGGTGCCTATTTCATAGCGACCGACCGTTATATCTCCACGGGATCGCAAATCGATCGCGGACTCGGCGTCTTTAATGTGCAGAAAACTTTCCGCGACTCCGTTTTCGTCAACCCCGCCGACCCCAGCCCGCAGTTAGGCATCCTCGCTGACGAGCAGGACAACTTCGCCTGGGCAGTATTTGGCCAAGTCGCTTTTGACCTGACGGACAACCTAGAACTTAGCCTCGCTGCCCGCTACGACCATGACGAACGAGAGAACACCGCCCTGACGCCCGCGCTCTACGATACGACTGGCTTGGGGATCGTCTATGGCGAGCAGCGCAAGGAAAGCTGGGATTCCTGGCAGCCCAAGGCAACTTTACGCTGGCGCCCCAACGATAATTGGGTGGTCTACGGCGATATCAGCCGCGGCTTCCGCAGTGGCGGCTTCAACCAGACCGGCGTAGGCACAGCTATTCTCTACCCGGGTATCGACGATATCTTTGACGAACAGATCTCTACTAACTTTGAGGTTGGCGCGAAGGGTGACCTGCTAGATGGAAGACTGCGCCTCTCAGCGGCAGCATTCTTTAACGAGCTCGAGGGCGCCTACTTCTTCTTCTACGACCCCAACACCAATACGCAGAACTTGGGGAGTGTGCCAGAGGCGGAATACACCGGCGTAGAAATCGAGGGTACCGCCTTGCTAGGAGAATACTTCACCCTAAACTTTGGCTTGGGTCTCACTGACAGCGAAATCACAGAGGCGCCCAGCGCCGACTGGATTGGCAATCAGGCGCCGCTGGTGAGTGAAGTCACTGGCAACGTTGGCCTGCAGTTCCGCGCACCCATTGGTAGCGGCGGCATGGAGGTTTTCGCGCGCGCTGATTGGCAGCACCTGGGCGAAACCTGGTGGGAACCCAATAACTACTCTTCGCGCAGCGCGCTAGACCTCCTCGATCTGCGTGCCGGCGTGGAATCGGTTGATAACTGGGCGGTAACGGTTTGGGTCAAAAATGCCACTGACGAAGAGTACAACACCGAGTACTCGCCCGGCCCTGATGCCGCCTTTATTCTGGGCATTCCCGGCGTTAAGCCGCAGTTCAACTTCCTGTGGCCTGCTCAAGGGATACGTTACGGCATTGAGCTGACCAAGTGGTTTTGACCCATATCGTTAGAGAGGAATAACTGCGCATGAATGCACTTGCTCAAATCAAAACCCAACTGCATCACAACGCTTACGTCTGCAAAGACCTAGAGGAGATGCGCCAGTTCTACGAGGAAATCATCGGCTATCGCCTGATCGCGACATGGGCAGAGCGGACCGATCTTTTCGGCAAAGTGCGCACGTACGCCCACTGCTTTTTTGATGTGGGCGACGGTTCATCATTGGCTTTCTTTCAGTTCGCCGATGCGGACGACGCTGCAGAGTTTGGCCCTGAGCTTCAACCAAGCGGCTTTCGCCACCTCGCCATGAAAGTGGATCAGGCCACGCAGGACGCAATCAAGGATCGACTCGAAGCCGCTGGTTATTTCGAGAGCGGCCAGGCCTACCCGCTCAATCACGGCTACTGCTGGTCGCTGTATTGTTTTGATCCCTCGGGGCTACTCATGGAGTGGACAGTGGACCATGAGGACGTTGAGCAGATTAACCGCGACAAGGCCGCAACGGCGCACGCTGATCTGCGCAAATGGCTCGACGGCGATCACACACCCAACAATGAACAATTCCATCGTTAAGCACTGAGGAAATACCATGTCTACATCTCTTGCGGTGGTCTACCACTCAGGGTACGGCCACACCGAAGTTGTGGCACAAGCCGTGGCAGAGGGCGCACGCACCGTTGACGGCGTTGACGTCACGCTCATCGCCGCCGCCGACATTGAATCAGCCGATTCGGCAGCGCTCGAGCAGCTTGACGCTGCTGACGCCATGATTTTCGGTGCTCCGACCTACATGGGATCCGCCTCCGCGACTTTTAAAGGTTTTATGGAGGCAACTTCCACGCGATGGATGGAACAGCGCTGGGCAGACAAGCTCGCTGCCGGTTTCACCAACTCGGGCTCCATGAATGGCGACAAACAGAACACCCTGATTGAGTTCTTCACTTTCGCGATGCAGCACGGGATGGCCTGGGTAGGCTTAGGACAGATGCCTGGCAACAACCACTCAGGCGGTTCTGAGAACGACAGTAACCGACTCGGTGCCTCCATTGGCTGCATGACCCAAGCCAACGTTGACCAAGGCGGCGACGTGGCGCCGCCAGAGTCTGACCGTGAGACTGCTAGAATATTCGGGGCGCGGGTCGCTCGAGCCGCCTTACGCTGGCAGCAGTAATGATTGATCACAATATCTTCGATCCGACAGTTGAAACGCGGCCGGTCGAAGAACAGTTCGACCTAGATCGAGCCAGCTATCGCGAGCAGGTGGCGTATTTATTTGCGCATTCTGAGTTTTATCAGAAAAAATTCGCTGAGGCCGGGTTCAGTAGCCCCGAGCAACTGGGCGACCTAGACGATATTGCAGCCCTGCCCTTCACTGAAAAAGACGAGATCCGGGCTTCTCAAGCCGACTATCCGCCCTTTGGCAACCACGTGGCGGCGCCGCCAGATAATCTGCGCCGGGTCTTCAGCACCAGCGGCACTACCGGTGTGCCCTGCTATCTCGGTTTAACGGCTAATGACCTCGATATGTACGCCACGAATGTCGCCCGGGGGTATACCGCAGCGGGCTTTAAGCCAGGCCAACGGCTGGTTGTGGGCTTTAATGCCGGTCCATTTGTAGCGGGTGCGGTTTACTACGGATTCGATAAAATCGGCGCCAGCGTCATTCCTGTGGGCACGGGCAACACCGAGCGGATGGTTGGCGCGATCCAGCATCTCGGCGCAACCGGCGTGAGCTGCACGCCGTCCTACGGATTATATCTCATCGACTGGTGCCGGGAGCGTAATATCGACACGCGTTCACTTGGCCTCAAAAATATGATTACCGCGGGCGAGCCCGGGGGTGGCGACCCGTTGATTCGGGCGACCATTAGCGAGGCTTTCGGCTGCACCATCCGCGAATCGATGGGCATTGGCGACATCTCACTGTCAGTCTGGGCCGAGGATGCGGACGAATCCGGTATGCACTTCATGGCCAGAGAGTTCGTGCACGTTGAGCTGATCGACCCGGCATCAGGCAAGCCCATACCCTGGGAGGATGGCGCGCAAGGCGAGCTGGTTTACACCGCCCTTAAGCGGGAAGCCATGCCCATGTTCCGCTTCCGTAGCCGGGACCATGTGGTTGTCACACTGCGTGATAATCCGACCGGGAGAACCGGGCCACGGATTCGCTGTGTTGGGCGGACGGACGACATGCTGATTGTCCGCGGAGTGAATCTTTTCCCAACTGCAGTCCGCAATGTACTGGAAGACTTTAGCACCGAGACGTCGGGCATATTCAACATACAGCCAGCATCACACGGCGTATTGCAGGACCCGCCACTCCCCGTAGTGATCGAAGTGGCGCCTGGAGCTAACGCAAATAACCCGGATCTAGCCAAGCGGATCAAGCAAGCCATTAAAAATCGATTGCTGGTGACTGCAGAGATTCAACTCGTGCCGCATGGCACTCTCCCCCGGGAAACCTACAAGTCCAAACTGGTCGATTACTCCAAAGCAAGCAAAGCCGTCGCCTAGCCTTGGCGTCGAGGCGATGGCCGTTCACCACCGCTGAGAGTAAAGCGGTACACTCCCCACCTTTATGTTGGAGTGCATCACATGGCATCGTTGCCGTTGTTTCCGACCTCTCTGGTTGGCAGCTATCCTCAGCCTGACTGGCTTATCGATAAACAGAAGCTCAAAGGCCGTTTCCCCCCGCGCACGCGCGCGACCGAACTCTGGCATGTCGCGCCCGAGCATTTAAGCGAAGCCTTTCAGGATGCCATCCGCCTTGCGGTTCGAGATCAGATCGAGGCGGGGCTCGATATCATTACTGACGGCGAAGCCTGTCGCGAGAGTTACTCCAATCACTTTGCTACAGCGCTTGAGGGGGTCGACATCGATAACCCTGGCGAAGCTCTGGATCGGAGCGGAGAGCCCGTTCCCGTGCCGCGGATCACCGGGCCTATCAAGCGCCGCCATCCAATCAGCGTAAAAGAAGTCACCGCACTGAAAAAGCTGACCGACCGGCCTATCAAATTTACCGTCCCGGGCCCCTTCACCATGGCGCAACAAGCACAGAACGACTTCTACCCGACGACGCGCGAGGCGGCACTGGCTTACGCCGAGGCGGTCAGAGAGGAGGTTCAGGATCTGTTCGCCGCAGGCGCAGACATTATCCAGCTGGATGAGCCCTATATGCAGGCCAGATCGCAAGCAGCCGAAGAGTACGGCATTGAGGCTCTCAATCGCGCGCTGCAGGGAACGTCCGGGACGACCTGCGTGCACATTTGCTTTGGCTACGCCGCCTTGATTCATGAGCGCCCCGAGGGATACTCGTTCTTACCTCAGCTACATCAGGCCTGCTGTCATCAGATTTCGATTGAAACAGCGCAGTCCGATCTCGATTGCAGCGTGCTTTCCGCGCTCAGCGAGCAAACCATTCTGCTGGGAGTCATTGATCTGTCCACCCCAGAATGGGAATCTGTCGACACGATTGTTGGACGAGTCAAGCGCGCACTGGCTTATATCGATAAAGAACGGGTTGTGCTGGCGCCGGACTGCGGTATGAAATATTTACCTCGCGACGCATCGTACTCGAAAATCAGTAATATGGTGGCGGCCGCCCGAATCCTTCGCGAAGAATTTGGTGAGTCACTGGGTTGAGTAATTATCAGTCAGGTGAACGAGGAAAACTTCGATGACGCTGGATAATTTGCGACGGCGGCCGACGCCGGTTTCGTCGCTGGGCAAGGTGCAAATGGGTGCCATCACGGGCGCTCAACTCGCCTTAATGATTGCTCTGCTCGCAGTGTTGGCCGCGGGCGGCGTCGTGTTGTCGGGCGTTTGGCCCCCAGCGGATGAGCCAGCGCCAGCGGTGCGCCCCGCACCTATCTCAGAGCCCGCGCCGGAGCCTGTGGAACCCGAACCAGAGCTCACAACCATGGTCGCGGCCCCACCAATGCCGGAACCCGAGGCAGAGCCGCTGCCAACTTTGGCAGAGAGCGATGAGCCTGTCCGTGACGCCCTGGCGGATATTCCCCTGGGGGTGCCGGGCCAGCAATTTTTGACGCCCAGCAACGTAATTGAGCGCAGCACCAGCCTCATCTATCTGATGGCGCAGGGCGACGTGCCTTACAAGTTACTCCCAATAGCGCGCCCGAAGGCCGCCTTCGCTATTTATGACGATGGCACGCAGGTCGTCGCCGACGCCGCAGGGTTTTCTCGGTATGACGCACTGGCTCAGTGGCTCAATAGTCTCGATCTGGAGCTTCTCAGTGACGCGCTCGCGTGGTTCACGCCCCTCTTTCGCGAGGCATGGTCATACTACGGGGGCGAGGCCTCGGGGTTTGATATGGCAGTGCTGACCACACTCGATCTGATGATCGCGACCCCCGATATCGAGCTGTCGGAAGCGCGGCTCATTCGCAAAGAAGCTGTCTGGGTTTATGAGGAGCCCGCGATAGAGGCCCTACCCCCACTGCAAAAACAAATCCTGCGTATGGGGCCTGACAACGCGGCGACGCTCAAGGGCGTCGCCGGGCGGGCAAGACTCATTTGGGTCGAGCAGCTCAACAGCCAGTAGGTCGCGCGCAAGAAGTCCCCAGCCTCGGCTAACCAGCGCGAGAGAGACGCCTACCGACCGCTCAATCAAGGTCCCCGCTTAACGCTGAGGCTCTGCCCGGCGTCGAGAAACCCTAGAAAGTTACGCGGCGTTGTCTGATCACGAGTCCGGGTTACGAACATCGCCAGTGTCATCAGCACTCACTAGTCGCTGACTCACCTCGGCATCGAAGCCCCGGTACTGTAAAAAACGAAGACGCTTGGCCCGCTCCCGCTGCCTTGCATCCCAGTCTCCCGCGATCGGCGCGCCGCGATACTTCTTGGCGTAGGCCGCCGCCGCCTCCGAGGCCCAATCCACTGGCTGATCGAATGCGCTGTCTAACCCCTCGGGAAGCTCATCCTCAATACCGGATTGACGAAGGCTCGCCTTGATGCGCGCCGGGCCATAACCCCTACCTGCCATTTGCCGTACCGTAGAAGCGGCATAGCGGGCGTCACTGAGGAGCCCCTCGTCGATTAACTGCTCTACGACCGTCGCTATCAGGTCCGGCGCACAGTCCCGCCTCCGAAATCGAGTTGCCAGCTTCGAGGCAAGTTCTTTGGAACCGTGCTCTCGCCTTGCCAACAGATCCATAGCGGCAAGCCGGAGTTCACTTGCCGCTACCGGGTCGCCCCTCTCACCAGCCAACTGCGCCAGCTTCGCAAATCGTCAAGAGGACTTCGCTACCGGCTCCTCCGCAACTTCATCGGATGGCGCTACCTCCGCCACCTCAGGCGTCACTGCCGCCAGCGGCAAACCCATCATCTGGTGACGAATCTGATTCTCAATCTCCCTGGCAGTCGCTGCATTCTCCTCGAGAAACTTCGCCGCATTTGCCTTACCTTGACCGATCTTGTCGCCCTTATAGGCGTACCAAGCGCCCGATTTATCGATCAGATTGAGCTTTACGCCCCAATCAATCACCTCGCCCATATGGTAAATCCCACCGCCATACATAATTTGGAATTCTGCCTGACGGAAAGGCGGCGAGACCTTGTTTTTAACCACCTTGACGCGGGTTTCATTCCCGACGACCTCGTCGCCCTCTTTGACCGCCCCAATGCGTCGGATATCCAATCGCACCGAGGAGTAGAATTTGAGCGCGTTACCCCCCGTCGTCGTCTCGGGGCTGCCGAACATGACTCCGATCTTCATGCGAATCTGGTTGATAAAGATCACCAGACAGTTGGTTTGCTTGATGGCACCCGTCAGCTTGCGCATTGCCTGACTTAACAAGCGCGCCTGCAAGCCAACATGTGAGTCGCCCATCTCTCCTTCAATTTCCGCTTTGGGAGTGAGAGCAGCCACCGAGTCCACGACCAGCACGTCAACCGCACCTGAGCGCACTAGCATTTCGGCCACTTCCAGCGCCTGCTCGCCGGTGTCCGGCTGCGAAACGATCAGATCATCCACTTGCACGCCCAACTTCTCGGCGTATGCCGGATCAAGGGCATGCTCAGCGTCGATAAAGGCTGCCGTGCCGCCGGCCTTCTGCGCTTCAGCGATCACTTGGAGCGTCAGCGTGGTTTTGCCTGAGGATTCCGGCCCATAGATTTCAACAATTCGCCCTTTCGGCAAACCGCCGATACCCAAAGCGATATCCAGCCCCAGCGAACCGGTTGAGATGGCGGGGATGGCAACGCGCTCCTGATCCCCCATTCGCATCACGGTACCCTTACCGAATTGACGCTCAATTTGCGAAAGTGCCGCGTCCAATGCTTTCTGCTTGTTCGGATCCATGTCTCGCTCCTATCTCTGTGTCAGTTTCTGTGTCTGTCAGTCACTTTGTGCCTGTCGGTCTATGGCTACCGACGAGTTTGCGATGCGATACGGTGTTTAAGGGCTTGCCTTTGATGCCTTCAACCCTGTGCATCCCAGCTTGGCCCCGCTGCGCCCCGCTATTCCAAACCACTCTCCGCTACTCCCCGCATTCGCACCGCACTGCAGGCCCCACCGAAAGTACTGTATATATATTCAGCTTTTTTGCCGGCGATTGCAATGCAGTTTAGCGATCAATTTCAACAATGTGAGTGTCGCGTCGGCCAACATGTCGCTAAAGGCGACGCTTCATCGCTGTGACTGGGCACTATCTGGTGCCTTACAAGAAGGCGTCACCGCCATTGGGGCTCAAACACTGGCCTCGAAAATGAGACGCGGCATCACTGGCCAAAAAGACGTAGGCGCCCACGATATCGTCCACCTCCGCAATACGCCCCGCCGGAATCTTTTGGCGGATGCCCTCCAACACCTCTGCGGGCACATCCTCAAGAATCGGCGTCATCGTTGCCCCCGGGGCAACACAATTAGCAGTAATGGGCCTATCGCCAATTTCCAGAGCCAGACTCCGGGTAAAAGACAAAATCGCTCCCTTGGCCGCTGTGTAATGTGCAAAACCCGGCGCACCGATATAGGCCAACTGAGAGGCCGTATTGATGATACGTCCGCTGTTCT
>Ga0181579_10004603_pt1 | contig 10721 bp, 11 predicted proteins | sample 071ome_24_FD_132996 | JGI IMG/M metagenome (GOLD analysis project Ga0181579, IMG submission 132996) | Coastal salt marsh microbial communities from the Groves Creek Marsh, Skidaway Island, Georgia - 071402CT metaG (megahit assembly) | ecosystem: Environmental > Aquatic > Marine > Intertidal... | reverse complement strand
TGGTCAGGTTGTCGTAGAAGGTGGTCCACACGAAGACGTGCGGAATGCCACGCCCGGTGTAGGGGTTGCCTTGCCCGGGCGGGAGGCCGCGGACGCCCATTTTGAGCGTCTCGGCGCTGGTCGGTACGGCGGCGAGCGCCAGACCGGCCACGGCACCGACCGCGGCGATTGTCGAAAGGTACTACCTCATATCCCTGAACTCCTTGTTGGTTAGGGCGTCTGTTCCGTTGCCATCACGATCGGCAGTTCTCGGGCTGGCGACGGCGCGTATCGCCGCGCCGTTTCAGCAAATCTTAACTGCAACGTGAGAGCCGCCATGTTGGCAGGCCGTCTCAGCGGCGCAAGGGCTTCGCCGTGCGGGGCCCGGGAATATGTTTGCGGTTCGCATCGTGACGAAATGTCCGGACCGCTGGTCCGACGGTTACAGCTTGAGACCGACTTTGGGGCCGAGCCAGACCATCGCCGCGTACAGGGTCATGGTCAGGAGGCAGGCCGCGGCAAGCGTGGGCCAGAAGGGGACGCCGCGTTTCAACATGACGGGGATGAGGACGAACATCGGCAGCGAGGGCAGGACGAACCAGAACGTCGCAAGCGAATGGGTCGCCATGCGCTCGGGATCTTCGGTCGCGCGCCACAGCCACATCATGCCGAGGACCGAGATCAGCGGCAGCGAGGCGATCAATCCGCCGAGGCCGGGAAATCTGCGCGCGACCTCGGACACGATGGCGATGATGATGCCCGAGACGAGCGCCTTGACGATCAAGAATGTCATGACGCTGTTTTAGCCGACCCCGGTTGGTGGTTCGACCGATATCCCGAACGGCGCGACGGCGCGAGCGCGATCATGGGCCCCAAAGGGCGGGCTGTTGCCAGGTCGGCGATACCACCAGCGTGCCGTGGAAACGGGGGGTGCGGTCGCCCAGCGCGATCGACTGCCAGGCACCGATATAGGCGTCCGGCAGCGGATAGGGCGGCGTGACGTCGGCTTCGGCGGTAAAGCCCAGACGGGCATAGTAGGCGGGGTCGCTCAGGACGAAGACCTGCCCGACGCCGGATTTCTCGAGGGCTTGCAAGCCGGCCGACACGAGGGCACGCCCGACCCCTTGTCGTTGACGCGCCGTGGCGACAGCAAGGGGGGCGAGGAGGGCATGTTTGGTGCCGGGCGCGCCGCGCACGTGACAGGGCGTAAAGACGACATGCCCGACGAGGCGCCGGTCGATCGTCGCGACAAGCGACAGGACGGGCGGTGTTTCCCGCAGCAGGTCCTTGACGAGGGGCAGCAAATCCTCGTCGGGGAACGCATCGGGATAGAGCGCTTCGACGGCGGGGAGGTCGTCCGGACGACTTTCGCGGACTTCAAGTTTTTCCAAAACATCCTCGGCGATAGAACATCGTCCGGATTATTGGCTGGGCCGGTGTGATTTCAAGGCGATCCGCTCGATTGCGGCGGGCGTCTGCGCGGCCGCCCTCATCGGCGCGGGACCGAGACTTGATTTGGGGCGGGTCACGGCCTACCACATTTGGGCACAAACCAGAGGATGCGCTGAGATGAAATTCGATGCTGCGCGGGCCGCCTTTTTGGCGATCGATTTGCAACAGGCGTTTTGCACCGAGTCGGGATCGGTCGCGGCGCAGGGGCGGGACATAACCTCGTGTCGCAATGCGGCGATGCGCTGCATCGAGTTGGCCGATGCGGCGCGGGCTAAGGGCATTCCGGTGATTTGGACCAAGATTGCCCTGCGCCCGGACTATGCCGACGGCGGCTTGATGATCCATGAAATTCGACCAGGGTTGAAAGAGGCCGGCGGGATCAAAGCCGGCACCGACGATGCGGCGTTGCTTCCCGAAGCGGTGGTGGCGCCGGAGGATTACGTTATCGACAAACCGCGCAACTCGGCGTTCTTTTCGTCGGGTCTGGAATCGTTGCTGCACGCCTTGGACATCCGGTGCTTGATGATGGGCGGGGTGACGACGTCGATGTGCGTCGAGTCGACCGCGCGCGATGCCGGACAACGCGACTATCGCACCTTTGTGGTGCGCGACGCCTGCGGCGATTTTGCCGAGGCGCGGCATGACGCGTCGCTCGAGGCGATCGCGTTCGGGTTTGGACGGGTGATTTCACATAACGAAGCACTGTCGGCGCTGGATGCCGGGGAGGCCGACCTATGAGTGCACGCAACGCAGAACAGTGGGCGGCGCCGCCGGCCTTGGCGCCGGAAAACTACGTGGCGGGCGACGTCTATACCGATCCCTCGGTTTTCGAGGCCGAGCGCGAGCGTATCTTCGGGCACACGTGGCGCATCGCGTGTCACGAAAGCGAGGTCGCCAACCCGTTCGATTTCCGCACCTACGAGCATCTAGGCGTGCCAATGGTCACGATTCGCGGTGGCGACGGGGTGGTGCGCACGTTCTACAACGTGTGTTCCCATCGCGGCGCGAAGCTGGTGCAGGAGGTCTCGGGCAACGCCGAGCGCCTGACCTGTTTCTACCATCTGTGGAGTTACGACGCCGAGGGCGCCTGCATCGACATACCGCGCCCGGAGGCTTACGAACCGGTTGGGTTCTCGAAGGACCAATGCGGTTTGCGGGCCGTACCGACCGAAACCAAATTGGGATTGGTGTTCATCAATCCCGACGACAACGCGGCGCCGCTGTCGTCGTATCTCGGTCACTTGCTCGATCATTTCGAAGAGCCGATGGGTACGGCGCCGCTGGAGGTGTTTCATTTTCACCGCTGCGCGTTGAACGCCAACTGGAAGGCGTGGATGGAAACCAACCTCGACGCCTATCACACCTTTATGCACGTGGTGTTGCGGCGCACGCAGGTCGATGCGGAGCGCGAGATCAAGATTCATCCCCGCGGGCATGCCGCCGGCGAAGGCATTCGCGCGCGCTATACCAATTACAAGGGCTGGGAAGGGCGGCCGGACTCGTTGGCGCTGCCGGGCATGGAGCCGACCGAGATGCGCTCGGCGCATTTGTTTCCCAACGCGATGATTCTGGCGCGCGGCACGGTGATCCGGATCGATACCGTAATACCCGTGGCGCCCGACCGCATGGTGTTGGAATGCCGCGGGCTTGGCGTAAAGGGCGATACGCCCGAACAACGCCGCGAGAGGATGACGCATCACAATATGTACTGGGGTCCGTTGAGCCGGAACATGCCCGAGGATGCGTTTGCCGCCGAAGCCTGCGAAGCGTCGTTCGGATCGGGCGCAGCGCATTTTCAGATCATCGCGCGTGACGAAAACCTGACCGGACAAGACGACGGGATGATGCGCAACTTTTACGGTCAGTGGTCGAAAATGACCGGCTTGCCCGCGCACAACCCGACCAACCGCCAGTCAGCCTAGCGCTGCCGACGACCCTTTCGGGGCAGGATCGCAGGCCCTATAACCGGGCCATGGACATCACGGGCAATATTGCCGATCGGCTAGACTATTTCGCCGCGACGCGACCGGCGCATCCGGCCGTTATCGGTGGCGGCTGCACCATCAGCTATGGCGACCTGGCCGATCTCGTCCGGCGGATCGGGGGGCATCTTGCCGATCGCGGGATCGGGCCTGGCGACATCGTCGGGATGTGCTTGCGCGATACCGCGGCGCATTTGGCGTTGCTCTACGGCGTGGCGCGGTCGGGTGCCGCAATTCTGCCGATGGATGTGCGTTGGACGGCGGAGGAGCGCAATCGAATCGCGACGTTCTTCGCCGCGAAACTGGTCCTGACGGAGCCCGGTGAAACCGTCGGCGACGAGGTGGCGCAAGTCCAAGTCGCCGACGCGTGGTGGGCGGCCGTCGGCGAGGCCAACCCGGATCGCGATTTCCCGAGCAACGACAGTGACGGCTTGGTGTTGTCGTTGTCGTCGGGCACGACCGGTATTCCCAAGGGGCCGATGCACAGCCACAAGCAAATGCATGCGCGCTTTGCGACGCAAACCGTGACGCTTGGCTTTACCGAAGACGACAAGTTTCTGAGTGCGCTGCCGATCTATTTCGGCGCGGGACGCAGCTTTGTCATGGGCATGCTGTATCACGGTGCGACCGTGATGATGATGGGTCTGCCTTACGAGCCGCAGGAACTGGTCGACACGATCGCGCGCGAAGACATCACGGTAACGCTGTTGGTGCCCACGCTGCTGCGGCGGTTGCTGGCGATCGCACCGGATCAAGGATATCTGTTGCCGGGACCACGGTTGATTTTCACCACCGGTGCGATCTTGCACCCCGACGAACGCGACGACCTGTTGGCGCGCGTGTCGCCCAATTTGCACAACTATTACGGTTCGACCGAAGGCGGGGGGCTGTCGGTGTTGTTGCCGAGCGATCGCGGTGATGCGGCGCGGTCGGTCGGGCGCTTGGTCCACAACGCCGAAGCGCAAGTCGTCGGCGACGATCATGTGCCGCTGCCGGCAGGCGAGGTGGGTCGGGTGCGCTATCGCGGCGGGGCCTGTGCGACGGCGTTCTACAACGACCCCGAGGCGACGAAGGAGTCGTTCCACGAAGGTTGGTTCTATCCAGGCGATCTCGGCAAGTTCGACGAAGAAGGGCGGCTCTATTTGGTGGGTCGCGTCAAAGACATGATTATTCGTGGCGGGATAAACATCTATCCGGCCGAAATCGAGCAGGTGATGTTGGGACATGCCGCGGTGCGCGACGTGGCGGCGGTGGCATGGCCCTCGCGCGAACTGGGCGAGGAAGTGGCGGCGTTCGTCGTCGCCGCGGCGCCCGTCGAGGAGGACGCGTTGCTGAACTATTGCCGCGAGAATTTGGCGCGTTACAAGGTGCCGCGCGCGGTGTTTTTCGTCGACGCCCTGCCGCGCAACGGGTTCGGCAAGGTGCTGAAGAAGGATCTTTCGGCGGGCCTCGCGCCGGTTTAGCGCGGTTGACAGGGGCACGGTGTGCCGCCATTGTCCCGCGCCATGATTACACAGACTCATCAGCGGCGACTTACGAGCCCGGCCTTCACGGCGGACCGGGCTGTCGCGTGCGCGCGAGTTATGGGCCCGGTTCCCAAGAGGAGCCGGGATCTTGCCCTAACGCGCCTATTGCTGAATTCGGAGTCTGTTCGTCATGTCTTCTCCTGACCGAAATACCGCTGTCTTTACCATTCAAGCCGCCGCCGATCCCGGTGTGCTGCCGCAGGCCGTCGGCCTGTTTGCCAAACACGGGTTGATCCCCAGTCGTTGGGTGGGCAACGCCCACGCCGGTGACTCGCGCCTTTTCCTGACCATCGAGGTCGACGGGATGGCCGACGATTTGGCGCTGCGGATGGCCAACGGACTACGGCGCATTTTGTGCGTTGAGACCGTGGTCACGGATTCGCGTAGGACAATCGCCAAACGGGCCTGAGTAGGCAGTTCCTGCCGGGCAAAACGTGCCCGCAGGAAACCCGTGCCGACCCGGTTAACCTTAACGGGCGTTAAGAAACCGCCTGGATTCCGCCCTTCGATCGTGCCCAAACCCGCGCGGCGCCTTGGCCCGCGACATGCTTTGTAGTGCCCCAGGAGTGTTGCGCGTGCGCGCAATTCGTTAACGGCAGTGGCGCAAATGCGCTGCCGGGGGAGAGGGCAGTATGTACGTGGTCGCATTGTATCTTCTTGGCGACGCTTGATTGGTTTGGGCGCGGCGCTGGTGCTGACGGCGCTGATGACGACCGGTCAGGCGCAGGCGCAGAGCCAGACGGTCAACTACTCGGCCAGCGTAACGGTGCAAAACACCTTTACCGTCGGTGGCTGGGAGAACGTCACCTTCGGCACCGTGGCGGCGATTGCCTCGCCGACCGCCGGGACGCAGGCGTCGATCGTGATGCAGCCGATTACCGCCGCGACCACGGTGACCCAGGGCTCGGGCGGTTCGGATTCGCGATTGCTGATTATCGCCGCGCCGACGCCCGGCAAGATCATGATCAACAACGCGCCGCCCAATACGACGTTCACCATTACCCCAGGGGGCACGGTGCAACTCGCCAATCCGGCGAACACCATCCACACCCAGTTCGATTTCACGCCCAGTGCGGTGGCGATGGACTACAACCCGACCACCGACGCGAATGGCGACTTGAACATCATGATCGGTGGCACGCTGGCCACACGCCAGCAACAAGGCGCGGGTAACGAGTCCGAGGGATACGCGGACGGCTCCTACACCGGCACCTATAGCGTCACGCTCGCCTACTGAAGAACATCGCCGGGTTCTTGGCCCGGCTTAGGAGGGGTTTCCTCCCAATCCCCTCCCTACCTCCCCCTCAACAGGGGGGAGGCGCCTTTTTTCACACGGGGCTGTGCGCCCAAATCCTTGACGGGCGGCCCGCCCAGGGCGCAGATTGAGCGCGTTATGGTCATGCAGATTCGGATTCGGCGAATTACGGACCCGGCTTCCTTGGGAAGTCGGGCGTTGTCCGTTACCGTTATTCCATCAAATGAGTCTGCAGATCATGTCTTCCTTATCCGATAGTTCTTCTCAAGCCGCCTTTCATCTTCGTGCCGCCGTGGCGCCGGACGTGTTGCCGCGCTGTCTTGAGCTTGTGACCAAGCGCAACATGGTGCCGGTTTATTGGCATGCCGAGGTGATTGGCGATGTCTTGGAAGTATCTTTTGCCCTTGAGGGCATCGACGCGCATCTCGAAGCCTACATGGCGGAGTGCCTGCGCCGGATCGTCAATGTCGAGACGGTGGTGACCAGTCATGCCGCGGCGCGGCAACGGCAGGCTTAAGGGGCCTACCAGGTCAGGATATTGCTGCCCAGGTAGCGGCCGAAGGCCAAGGACGGGGTGACGCTCATGCCGCCGACGAAGCTGCGGCCGGAGAGCGTGCCGCCGCCGAGGGCTTCACCGGCGGCATAGAGATTGGGCACGGGTTGGCCGGCGCGGTTGAGCACTTGCAGATCGGTGTTCACGGTCAGGCCGGCCGGTGTTTTCAGCACGGTGCCGTGGGCCTTGATGGCACGGAACGGGCCCTTTTCGATTTTGGCCGGGAAGTGTTTGCGCCCGAACGAATCGTCGCCCGCATCGACGGCCTTGTTGTAGTCGGCGATCGTTTCTTGAAGCGCGTTGGCGCGCATGCCGCAGGCGTCGGCCAACGCCTCCACGGTGTCGGCGGTCTTGAACGACGGGTGTTGGGCGAAGGCTTGCGCGACCATTTCGGGGGTCCAGTCGGCGCCCGCCAACCCGCCGCCCGCGTCGAGCAGCGGTGGGGCGTTCTTGTAAATGGTGTCGTCGAAAACGATCCAGAACGACATTTCGGGTTGTTCGAGCAACCGGTTCTCGCGTTCGTCGACGCTGGGGTGATCTTCGGCGACGAAGCGACGGCCGTGCAGGTTGACGAAAATCTCCCACGGCGGGCGCACCTGTGGCGTGAGGGACGGCATGCGGTAGAAGTCGACCCGGTTGGGCTGACCGTCGATGCCGATGCCGGCGAAGGTAGGCAGAAACTTGTCGCTGTTGCGGATCGCGCCACCGGCGGCCGAGCCGAGCAAAATGCCGGTGCCGGTCGAGGTCGGCATCCCGGCGGAATACATCGGATAGCCCTCGGTGAGGCGCGAAAACAGCCGCGCATTGCCGGCATATCCGCCGGTGGTGAGGACGACGTTTTTGGCGCTGACGGTTTCTTCTTTGCCGTCGGCGCCGCGCAGTTCGACCCCCGTGACCGGGCGATACCGCGCCTCTTGCACCAAACCGACGAGGCTGGTGTTGATGCGCAGCTCGAGTTTGCCGCGGCGAAGCTGGCGGGTGAGGACGCGGCGTAGAACTTCGAGGATCGATAGGCCGCCGTCGACGCCCCAATAGGTGCGCGCGATCGTGTAGGCCTCGTGCCCGTAGAAAATCATCGGGCAATCCGGGTGCATCGCGAATCCCTCTTTCATCAACCAATCGATGACGTCGGGCGCGAGGTTGACGGCAAGATTGACGAGCGCGGGATCGGCGGTGTTTTTGCTGATCAGCATCGCGTCGGCGAAATGCAGGCGGGGATGATCTTCGATGCCGCGCTCTTTTTGGAGCTGGGTGCCGGCCGCACTCATTTGCCCGGCGGACAAGTGCAAGGTGCCGCCGACATCTTCGTTTTGTTCGACGAGCAGCACACGGCCACCACGCGCCGCGACGGCGGCGGCGCACGGGATGCCCGCAGTGCCGGCACCGACGACAATGACGTCGTAGGGTTCGGTCATTGCGTTACCGGCGCGCAAAACCCGAGGCGCGCGATCGGGCGTGCCGCAGTTGACGGGTTGAGGCGGTCATGGTGCTGCGTCGGCGGCATAGGGTGAGGGGCAGTTGCCGGCGGCGGCTTCTTGTTCCCAAATTTCGACCGCATCGATCAGGGTCGGCCCGCCGCAGGGCAGCAACATGTAGCTCAACGCTTCGGACATTTGCGGCACGGTCGCGCCAGCCTCGAAGGCGCGTTTGAGGTGGATGCGCATCGCATCGTAGGTGCGGCGCGCGCCATGGCAAACCGCGAGAATGATCTCGGCGAGCGCGGGCTCAACCTCGCCGCGCGCGGCCTCGCACATCTTGAGGTAACGATCGGTAGCGACCTCGACGGAGATCCATTCGTTCCAGTGATGCGCGCCGAACCACAGCGCGCGGTGCGCCTCGGCGGCGCCGGCAAGGGCGATCGAGTCGGTGAGGATGCCCTCGCCCAACCCGGCCTTGACGGCGCGGCGCATGTGGATGTGGCCATGTTCTTCGTCCGCGGCGACCTGGAGGGCGGCCCACACGAGCTCGCGCTGCTGCGGGGTGAAGGCCCGCGGCGCGAGGGTCAGGTTCTCGTAAAAGTTGTCGTAGGCGGCGAGCAAGTCGGGATCGGACGAGCCGATCATGCGGTGGTAGGTGAGCAAATACCCGCGTTTACGTTCGACCGCCGTGAGGACATCTTTCGTCGTTGCCATGTCGCACCTATCCTGCTGCCGCTGGGCTGCGAGCCTTGGCCCGCCGCTGAAGCGACTTAATCCGCCAGCAGGGATGCCCCGGTCGCCCCTTAGCGCCTGCGCGCGCGAAATTGCTCTCGCGCGCTCCCCAATCGCAACCTTGGTAGCCCAGATTCCGGCGCTCAGCAAGGGCTGGAGCCGGTGTCGCCACTGCCGGAACGCTTGGGTAGAGTGGGCCACGTTAAGTGCGGCCTGGCGACGTGTCGGGTCGTCGACGTTGCCGCACCCGATCCGAGACGAGGTGCCGTGTTCCGGTGGCCGCATGCGGCGCCGCGCGAATTGGTGGAGATTTATTGATGCGCTTGTGTTCCTTCGACCTAGCGGGCGTGGCCCGGTTCGGCGTGGCGGCTGACGACGGCATTGTCGATTTGACCGATCGCATGCCCTACGGCGACCTGGCCGCGGCGATCGCGGCGGACGATTTGGCCGCGCTGCAAAAGGCGGCGGCGGGATGCGCGCCGGATCTTGGGATCGAGGACGCGGTTTTTCTGCCGACCATCCCTCAACCGGGCAAAGTGGTGTGCATCGGGCTGAATTACGAACCGCATCGGATCGAAATGGGCACCGAAAAAGACCCATATCCGACAGTGTTCGTACGGCTTAACGACACCTTGGTGGGGCATGATCGCCCGCTGACCAAGCCCCACGTGTCGGAGGCGTTCGATTACGAAGGCGAAATCGCGCTGGTGATCGGCAAGCCCGGCCGCGACATCGCCGAGGCCGACGCGATGGATCATGTCGCGGGCTACACCTGTTTTATGGACGCTTCGGTGCGGGATTTTCAGCGTCAGAACCTGATCGCGGGCAAGAACTTTCCCGGTACCGGCGGCATGGGCCCCTGGATGGTTCCGGCGAGCGAAATGCCGACGCCGCACGATACTCGCCTGGAAACCCGTCTGAACGGCGCGGTTATGCAAGAAGGGCGGTTGGAGGAGCTGACGTACTCGATTCCGGAGATACTGGCCTATATCTCGTCGTGGACCGATTTGCGGCCCGGCGACGTCATTAGTACGGGGACGCCGAGCGGGGTTGGGACCGCGCGCAAACCGCCGGTCTATATGGCCCCCGGCGATGTCATCGAAGTCGACGTGCAGGGTATCGGCGTTCTTCGCCACACCGTGACCGCCGCAGGCTAAGCGGCGATCTGTCTCACATTGACACCGGTTGGCCGTGATGCGATGAAACAACGCTGGGACACTGCCGCATTAGACGGCGGGCATCAGGGAGAGTGCTGGGTTTGACGGATAAACCGGAGGAGCGCCGGGAAGGCGTCCTAGAACGATTGTCGCGGCTGTTGGCGTGGGCCGCGGGCGGCGCCATCTTGTTCTGCGCTGTGTTGGTCTCGCTCGACGTCTTCGCGCGCAATATTTTCAACGACAATCTCTTCGAAAGTTTCGAGATCACGATCTATCTCTATGCGGTGACGGTCGCGTTCTCGTTCTCGTTTGCGCTGACCACGAAAACGCATATCCGGATCGACGTGATCTACGCGCGTTTTCCGCGGCTCGGCCGCGCAATTTTGGACCTTATCGCGCTCGCCATGCTGACCGTCTTGTCGATCATCTTGGCGTATTTCGCCTGGACGTTGACGGCGGAGAGCTACGGGCTGCCGGGGCCCGGCAATTACGGGGCGGTGTCGGCATCCGATTTGGCGGTGCCACTGGTCATTCCGCAGTCGGTGTGGTCGCTGGGCCTGTCGTGGTTCGCTTTCGTGTGCGTGATCTACTTGTTGCGCGGGCTTTACCGGTTCGGTCGCGGCGATTTGGCCGGCGTGACGGCTTTGATCGGGATCGAGCAACGCGA
>Ga0181579_10004599_pt1 | contig 10725 bp, 6 predicted proteins | sample 071ome_24_FD_132996 | JGI IMG/M metagenome (GOLD analysis project Ga0181579, IMG submission 132996) | Coastal salt marsh microbial communities from the Groves Creek Marsh, Skidaway Island, Georgia - 071402CT metaG (megahit assembly) | ecosystem: Environmental > Aquatic > Marine > Intertidal zone... | reverse complement strand
GATCGATGCCGAGGAGAAGGCAGCTGGATTTATCAACGGAATCAAGTGGCGCGGCACCGTCAATGCCAGCCAGACCCGCAACATGCAATTTGCCCAGAATGTTTCCCAGGTCTTTCTGGGCATCAATATGAAGTGTGCCAGTTGCCACGATAGCTTCATCGACCGTTGGACCCTGCAGGAAGCCTATGATCTCGCCGCGGTATTTGCCGATGAACCGCTCGAACTGGAACGGTGCGATATCCCAACTGGGAAGATGGCCACCGCCCGTTGGATGTTTCCAGAGCTTGGCCAGATCGATGCCAATGCCACCCGGGATGTCCGGCTCAAGCAACTGGCGGGCTTAATGACCCACCCGGAAAACGGGCGTTTCACCCGTACCATTGTCAACCGGATCTGGGCCAAGCTGATGGGCCGGGGGATCGTTCACCCCGTCGATGCGATGCACACCCAGCCCTGGAACGAGGACCTACTCGACTTTCTTGCCGTCCGCTTCGCCGAGGACAGGTACGACCTAAAAAAATTCATGCGTCTGGTGATGACCTCTCATGCCTATCGCTCCCGCAGCGACCTGCTCTCGGATGAACCGGGCATCGATTATGTGTACAACGGCCCCTTGCCCAAGCGGATGTCCGCCGAGCAGTTGATGGACTCCATCTGGCAGGTCACGGCAAGCAACCCGAAGAACCCCAGAGCCAAAGTAAACCGAAAATTCGACGACACAGAGCCTGTCCCCGAGGAGGTCCTGAGCTTCCCCTGGCCGGAAGAGATTTCCGCCCATTGGATCTGGACTGAAGAAGCGGATCCAAAAATCAAACTTAGCAAGGAAATTAACCTCGATCAAAAACCCAAATCAGCAGGAATCGTTGCCACCTGCGACAATGCCTTTTCCCTCTCGGTGAACGGACGCTTGGTCGCCCGGTCCAACGCATGGGAAAGACCGGTCAAAATCCTACAGCACGATCTTTTTGAGGCAGGCAAAAACCTGATCGAGGTGGATGCAGAAATGTTTGGGGGATTCCAGGGTTTTGTTGGCCAGATCGTTTTGCAATACGAGAACAGGCAGGAGGTCATTGAGACAGGTGCGGACTGGTCGGCTCAGGCTTCAGAAAAGGAGTGGTCGCAAGCTCATATTGTCAAAGAATACGGAGAAGCTCCCTGGAACAAGGTCTTACATAAACAGGCCATTCAGGACGGTAAGACAGGGACGGAACCACCCGTCCGTGCCTCGCTGGTCGCCAACGATTTTTTGATGCGCTCGCTTGGCCGTCCCCACCGCGACCAAGTGGTCACTTCCCGCCCATCCTCCCTCACTACCCTGCAGGCAATCGACCTGGCCAACGGGGATATTCTTTCCAGTACTCTGAGTGAAGGGGCCAAAAATTTATCCCGTTCCCAAAAGCAAGAAAACATCCCCACTTGGTTATACCAACATGCTTTGGGTCGCAACCCCACTCCAGTCGAAGAAAAGACCCTGCTTGCAGTAACGAAAAACTCTCCTCAACAACAGGGCGTGGAAGACCTCCTTTGGATGGTCTTCATGCAGCCCGATTTTCAAATCATTCGCTAAACCATAGATAGAACGCCATGATTTATCCAGAAGCTATCCAAAGACGCGACTTCCTCAAACAGCTCGGCCTCGCCTCCACCGCCGCTCTGGCCGCTCCTGGCACCCGCCTTTGGGGAAACGAATCCATCACTCACCCAAGTGCCCGGGCGGATTCCTGTATTCTAATCTGGATGGCCGGGGGTATGGCTTCTCCCGATACCTTTGATCCCAAAACCTACCTGCCTTTCGAAGAAGGGTTGGAAGTGGAAAAAATCCTCAGCACTTTCCCGGCAATCGATACCAATGTCGATGGACTAAAAATCTGCCAAGGCCTGGAAAACATCGCCCAGGTAATGGACCGGGGCACCCTCATCCGTTCTGCTTACCAGCCCGACCTTGGTGCCATCCTTCACTCCCGCCACCAATACCACTGGCATACCGGCTATGTGCCCCCGATCACCGTGGCCGCTCCCCATCTTGGTGCGTGGATGGCCAAAGTACTCGGACCGAAAAACGGAGTCATTCCCCCCTTCATTAATATTGGGCAGCGTCTCGAAGGAGTCGGTGAAAAAGAAGAACTAAAAGCCTTTACCACTGCGGGATTTTTTGGCTCAGAGCATGGCCCGATGAACCTACCCTTCCCCGAACAGGCGGTGCAGTCCGTGCAGCCACCCAAGGGGATGGAACCGGGTCGGTTTAGCAACCGCTACAAACATTTCAAGAACCTGCTCGATCAAAATCCGAACCGCGACCACATGAGCGACTTTCAGGGCGAGTCCATGATCCGCTCGATGGAGGCGGCCCACCGCCTGCTTCAGTCCGACGAAAAGCACGCCTTTGACCTCACCCGTGAATCTTCAGACTCGGCCAAAAAGTATGGAGACTCCCGCTTTGGGCAGGGCTGCCTGCTCGCCCGGCGCCTAGTGGAAGAAGGGGCACGCTTTGTGGAAGTAACCACCGAATATGTCCCCTTTCTCAACTGGGATACCCACGAAAATGGGCATACCACCGCAGTGCGGATGAAGAAGGAAATCGATCAGCCAGTCGCCCAGCTCATTCTCGATCTGGAAGCCCGTGGTCTGCTCGACCGTACCCTAGTCATCCTCGCCAGCGAATTCAGCCGGGATATGATGATCGAGGGTGTGCCCGGCTCTTCCGCCCCCGACCAGTCGCGGGCACGGACGGACAAGCTGAAGGAAATGAAGCAATACGGCCTGCACAGGCACTTCACTGGCGGTTCCAGCGTGATGATGTGGGGCGGCGGAGTGAAGAAGGGCCATGTACACGGAGCTACCGCAGAAGAACGTCCGCTTATGGCCGTGAAGGACCCCCTATCGATTGAAGACCTCCACGCCACCATTTACACGATTATGGGCATCAACCCCAAGACTGCTTACGAAGTGGAGAAGCGCCCCTTCTACGCCACCAAGGACGGAATCGGAAAATGCGTCAACGGGGTGTTGGCATGACCCAAATGAATCGAGATTGTTTACCAGGTTAAATTTCATCTTTTGTATTTCGAATCGTTACTGGGAAAAGCTAATTCCCCAAAGACAACTAGAAAACTTACACCCTTCCTTTAATCGGTCTTAGGAAGGTTTGTATCGTTCCTCTAAGTCTATTCTATATGATTTTAATTTTTAAATTTTTATTTAACAAGGTAAGTTCCTTCTCCACTAAACTTACAAGGTAAATTATTAATTATATTATTCTTAAAAGAGGGGGGCAATCTAAAACTTTTTAAATTCAAACGAATAACTTTATATTTATTAGGATTTAATGCAAAGTCTTTGGAAATTTCATGTCTTGTATGAAGATGTTGTATCCTTTCTGAATCGGGACAAGGAGATTTTTTTACTGATGATCTACAAAGATGATCAGAAAGATCACAATGGTCAGTAATGTAAGGATCAACTGCATTAATTGTAGGGATTTTGTAAACTGATGCAGAATAAATCAAAACATATTCTTTATCTTTGTTTAGAAGTAAATAAACTAATGGTTTACCATTATTAGATTTAAAAAATTCTGAAATATATTTATCATAAATCCTACCTTTTGCATGATTCATCATTATATGACTACTAAATGCCGAAATCATTCTTTTAGCTTCATGCTCTAGGGCGTGAATTAATTCAAACTTAGTCTTATAATGAACATTATGTTCAGCTTTTACTTTGTATCTATATCTTTTTTGTTTTTTTTCAAAAACTTCCCAAGAATTACCCAAGTGAGGTTTACAACCAATAATTGTACCATACTTATCCGTAAAACTCCAACCATCACTTTCGGGGCAACAACCCAAGGCTTTAATTGATATTAAAAAATATAATAATAATTTTTTCATTGTTTAATCTTTTTTAACATCATTCAATTTTTTCTGAAATCACCTTGTAGTTGTATCTGTCCTCTTTAATTACTTCGAGTTTCCTACCCTCTTTCTTGGCATCCTTTTGCAAATCCCTCATGTATTTACGGGCATCGCTCCATTTTTTAAATCTCTCTTCATTGACCGAATATTTATAAACCTTCGGATCTTTGGTCTGCTCGACAGGGGAATTGTTATACTGTGCACTGTTAGAGTAGGTAGAAGTTGGCGGTTTATATCCGCTCTTACGCATCTTCGGGCATCCCCCATAGACACAAAAGCTCCAAGAAGATAAAACCAATAACATCAATACTCTCATAACAAAACCCCTATTTAGTTTAAGTATTTAATTATATCATATTAAAACAAAGACTGCTAAAAAAATCGTTTATTTTTGACTCCAGCTAATCGGAGTCTCGAAATAAGAGTAAGACTACCAAGGTAAGATTCCCGCCCTCAGGAGAGCGGAACCCAACCACAAGGTAAGCACGAGGTAGGCGATGCTCCAGCCTTTGGTCGCAGGAAAATGCTTGGAAATCCCTGGGACTGCTGAGTCGTACCAGTCCTTCAAAAACCAGGTAACGGTAAAAGCAAAAGAACAGTCGACTGCCAGGGCATACCAAAGAATGGCTTCTAAATTAAATTCCATCCTTTGGCCTAATCAAACACCACCGTCTTGTTGCCATAAACCAACACACGATGCTGAAGATGCCTTCGAACGGCTGCCGCCAGAACCAGTTTCTCGAGATCTCGCCCACGCTCGATTAATTCCTGGGCACCATGCCGGTGGCTCACCCGGGCAACATCCTGCTCGATAATCGGCCCTTCATCTAGGTCCTGTGTGACATAGTGAGCAGTAGCTCCGATGAGCTTGACCCCACGCTTGTGTGCCTGGTGGTAGGGCCGGGCACCGGCAAAGGAAGGAAGAAAGGAGTGGTGAATATTAATCACCGGACAACCGACCTTTTCAAGAAATCCAGCTGACAAGACCTGCATGTAGCGGGCAAGGATGAGAAGGTCGATTTTTTGCTCCGCCAACCAGGCGAGCTGTTCGGTTTCTGCATCCGCCTTGCTCTCCCGACTGACTGCATGAAATAAAAACGGCAAATCATAGGAATCTGCCACGGAACGCAATGTTTCATGGTTGGAAAGCACGCCGATCAGATCCGCCTCCCACTCCCCTGCCCGTTGGCGCAAAGCAAGGTCATGGAAGCAATGATCGGCCTTGGTCACCATGAGGGCAACGCGGGGCCTTTGGTCGCTTCTCGCCAGCCGGACCTGCATCCCCAATTCACCCGCCACCAACTCTCTGAATGAACCGATTTCTTCATCGATTGAATGATTGGAACCAGGCTGCCATTCCACCCGTTGAAAGAAAATATTTTCATCGCGGTCGAGGTGCTGATCTGCATGCAATACATTCCCTCCCCGCTGATGAATCCAACCAGCCGTCCTCGCTACCAATCCAGGTTGGTCCGGACCATGAAGCAGGGCGATGACCGAGACACTCACGATGGGTGGTAGGCCTGAAGCGATTTAACGGAAAACTTCTTTTCGCGAATTGAACGAATGCCCTGCAAGGCAGCGTAGGCCGAACCGAGGGTGGTAATCACCGGCACTCCATGCAGGACCGCCTCACTGCGGATACCATTTTCATCCCGGCGCGGAATCAACCCAAGTGGTGTATTAATCACCAGGTGCACCTTTCCGTTTTTGATCAGGTCGGCCACATTGGGGCGACCTTCACTGATACGCAGGGTCGATTCCGCCTTGATTCCATTGTCGTTGAGAAACTTGGCGGTGCCTTCAGTGGAGTAAAAGTTAAAGCCCAATTGGTTTAATCCCTGAGCAATTTCCAGAGCCTTCGGCTTGTCTGAATCCTTCACGCTTATAAATACGGTTCCCTCCAAAGGCAAGGAAGGCTTGGCGGCCATCTGGGTCTTGGCAAAAGCGATTCCAAAATCCTCGTCCTGCCCCATCACTTCGCCGGTGCTGCGCATCTCCGGGGTAAGCACGATGGGAGAACCGGGAAATTTACTGAAGGGAAACACCGCTTCCTTGATTGCCCAGTGTTTGGGCGTAATCTCCTCGGTAAAGCCGAGGTCCTTAAGCTTCGCTCCCGCCATGACACGGGCACCCAGTTTGGCGAGGGGCACCCCGATTGCCTTGCTAACAAAGGGCACCGTACGGGAGGCCCTTGGATTCACCTCGATCAGAAAGAGTTCCCCGTCCTTGATCGCGAATTGAATATTCATTAATCCAATGACTTTTAGGGCTTTTGCGAGGGCATGGGATGCCTGCCTAACCTCTTCGATCATCGAACTCTCGAGGTCATGCGGGGGAAGAACCATCGCGGCGTCCCCACTGTGGACCCCGGCAAATTCGATGTGTTGGAGCATCCCCCCGACCACGGTGGTCTCGCCATCCGAAATGCAGTCGACATCCAACTCGATGGCTTCCTCCAGGAACTTATCGAGCAAGACCGGCTTGCCTGGAGCCACCGCAAAGGCTTCCTTGACCACCCCATTGAGTTCATCCTCGTCATAGACAATAAACATTCCCCGCCCACCCAAAACAAAGGAGGGGCGAAGCAGGATGGGGTATCCGATACGGGCGGCTTTTTCTGCCGCTTCCCCAGGATGCATCGCTGTTTCGTTCTGCGGTTGCTTCAGTCCGATTTCCTCAAGGATACGCTTAAATTTCTCTCTATCCTCCGCCAGATCAATGCTTTCCGGGGATGTACCGATAACATTGACCCCCGCTTCTTTCAGTCCCGAGGCAAGGTTGAGCGGAGTCTGCCCGCCGTACTGTACGATGGCCCCATCGCATTCCTCCTGATGATAAATTTCCAGAACATCTTCCAGGGTGAGGGGTTCAAAATAGAGACGGTCCGAAGTGTCGTAATCAGTCGATACAGTCTCGGGGTTGGAGTTCACCATCACCGTCTCATACCCTGCATCACGCAGAGCGAAAGAGGCATGTACACAGCAGTAATCAAATTCGATCCCCTGCCCGATCCGGTTGGGACCACCGCCGAGAATCATGATCTTTTTCTTACCCGACTTCTTAATCTCATTCTCGGCACCATAAGAAGAGTAGTAATACGGAGTGAATGCCTCAAATTCGGCGGCACAGGTATCAACCAAGCGGAAAGTGGTATCAATACCCAGGGATACACGCCTGGCACGAACTTCAGTAGGCTCACAATTCCAGTAGTCAGCAAGCTGGCGGTCGGAAAAACCCGCTTCCTTGGCTTGTCGGAAAGCTTCCTCTTCGATTGTATCCAAGCCTGAGGTACGCAAGAACTGACCGATTTGATGAATCTCTTCTAATTGGGAAGTGAACCAAGGATCGATCCCGGACTGAGTGGAAAGATCCTCTGCGGTCATCCCCATATCCAATGCCTTGTACAAAAATGTGGGGCGGTCGGCCGATGGGCGTTTGACCCCTGCCCGTACCGCGGATTTGTCGAGGTCCTGATCGGCCAGCTTGCCCGCCTCAAATCCTTTCAGTCCAATTTCCAGGGAGCGCATTGCTTTTTGGAAGGACTCCTTAAAAGTCCGGCCGATGGCCATCGCTTCGCCCACGGACTTCATCGCGGAGGTGAGAGAAGAATCGGTCTCGGGGAATTTCTCGAAGGTAAAGCGGGGAATCTTGGTGACCACATAGTCGATCGATGGCTCGAAAGAGGCGGGAGTTTCCTTGGTCACATCATTGCGCAATTCATCGAGCGAATACCCAACGGCCAATTTCGCGGCAAACTTGGCGATGGGAAACCCAGTCGCCTTGGAAGCAAGGGCAGAACTGCGCGATACCCGTGGATTCATCTCAATCACCACCATACGGCCCGTCTTCGGATCGGTGGAAAACTGGATATTACTCCCCCCAGTTTCTACTCCAATCTCGCGAATGCAGGCAAAAGAAGCATCACGCATCAACTGGTATTCCTTGTCCGAAAGAGTCATCGCCGGGGCAATGGTGATGGAATCCCCAGTGTGTACACCCATGGGGTCAAAGTTTTCGATCGAGCAGATGACCACGCACTGGTCCTTGTAGTCGCGCATCACCTCCATCTCGTATTCCTTCCATCCGAGCAGACATTCTTCCATCAGCACCTGCCTGACCGGGGACGCATCCAAGCCCTTCTTGACCATCTCGTCGAATTCCTCACGGTTGTAGGCAATGCCTCCACCCGTTCCACCAAGCGTAAAGGCGGGGCGCAAAATAATCGGAAAATCTCCCAGTTCATCAAGATGAGAACGGGCCTCTTCCAGCGAGGTGATGGAAAAGGAACGGGCGACATCGAGCCCGATCTTGAGCATCGCCTGTTTAAAAAGTTCGCGGTCTTCCCCCTTCTTAATTGCCTCGGGCTTGGCACCAATCATTTCCACTCCATTAGCCTCGAGCACACCGGCATGGAAAAGATCGAGCGAAAGATTGAGGCCCGTCTGCCCGCCGAGGGTGGGAAGGAGGGCATCAGGCTTTTCCTTTTCGATGATCTTGGTCACACTTTCCACGGTGAGCGGTTCGACATAGGTCGCATCCGCAAACTCGGGGTCGGTCATGATGGTGGCCGGATTACTGTTGACCAGGGAGACGCGGTAGCCTTCTTCCCGCAAAGCTTTGCAGGCCTGGGCCCCACTGTAATCAAATTCGCACGCCTGCCCGATAATAATCGGTCCGGAGCCAATGATAAGGATGTGTTCAAGATCAGTTCTTCTAGGCATGGGGGAGGAAAAAAATCAAAAAAAAGGCTCCTCGGGGAGCCGGCTTGGAAAAAAATCTGCGATTTTGATGTTCAATTCAGTTGTGGGAAGGAATTGAAACTTCTTTATGCCATATTTTTCCAATTCCTCAAGAAGGAAAGGGAAAATGTTACTCACAATACTGGAGGGAGAGCCGCGCCTCCTACAGCTTGGGCAATTGCATCTTTAATTATCTTGCCCCCCGAAACAATCTCGATCGTTTTTCCAACACAATTATAATTTCGTAGAGTTTCGATTATACAATCGGCCAAATCCTCCCTTGGCAGATACCCATGGTGCCCAAGCTTTTCCCCAGCCTCAATCCGACCTGTCCCTTTATTTTCGAGCAAAGTACCAGGAGCCAGAATCACATAATCTAGTCCGGATGCCCTCAAGGCACCATCGGCCACCCCTTTTGCCCGTAGATAGTGCTGAATTCGAGGGGACTCACTGGCTGGGTCGGCTCCGATGGCACTGACCATAATAAACCGGTTCACACCTTTTTTCTTGCAGTCATGAATCAAACGCACAGCAGCATTTTGATCCACATCTAGGGTCTTTTCTGGACCCGTATGTCCACCCGACCCCGCAGTAAACACCACTGCATCCATTCCAGGAAGAAAGTCAGCAATACCCGCTTCAAGGTCCCCCTCCACCGAGGGAACACCAAGGGCTGTAAACTTAGTCTGCTGGACTGAGTTTCTTATTAAAGCAACTGGAGAAAAATCATGAGCCGCCCACATTTTGCCGCTGAGTATCGTTCCCACCTTTCCATTTGCACCGACAATCAGAGTTTTCATTCGACTTATTTCGTACCCATCATCAAACGGCATGGCAAGGAACGACTGAATTTGATCGTCCTTAAAGAGAACATTTGTATGATTCTTTTTTCTATTCCCTCGTTTAATGACCGCTCCCGTACGTACCCGAATTGCTCCTTCTCCCACAGGAGCTCCGCATTTAGGAACTGCCTACATGGCACTCTTCAACCTAGCCTACGCTCGTAAGCACGGTGGCCAGTTTATTTTAAGAATAGAGGACACCGACCGTCAGCGATCCTCTTCCGCATCCGAACAGGCAATCTTTGATGCTTTGAAATGGGCTGGGATCGATTGGGATGAAGGTCCAGACTGTGGCGGAGATCACGGCCCGTACCGACAAAGCGAGCGCCTTGATTTTTACGAAAAAGAAATCAACCGTCTCTTGGACCTAGGCCATGCCTACCGTTGCTTCTGCTCTTCCGATAGACTCAATGAGTTAAGGGCACAACAAATGGCCGACAAGCAGACACCCCGGTACGATGGCCACTGCCTTGACCTTTCCGCAGATGAATCTGCATCCCGTGCCCAATCCGAACCCTTCGTGGTACGGATGAAAATCCCGGAAACTGGAACCTGCCAGTTCCACGACGAATTGCGGGGTGGGGTCAGTATTGAGTGGTCGCAAGTCGACCATCAGGTAATTCGTAAGTCCGATGGGTTCCCCACCTATCATCTCGCCAATGTGGTGGATGATCATTACATGGGCATCACCCATGTAATTCGGGGGGAAGAATGGATCAGTAGCGTACCCAAACATGCACTACTCTACCAGCAACTTGGATGGCAGGCACCTACTTTTGCCCACCTCCCCCTTCTGCGCAACCCGGATAAATCGAAGCTTTCCAAACGGAAAAACCCCACCGGAATCTTTTATTTCCGTGATGCCGGCTTCCTCCCTGAAGCCCTGCTCAATTACCTTGGCATGATGGGCTATACCCTACCCGACCAGCGGGAAATATTTTCTTTGGACGAACTGGTCGAGACCTTTGACCTCAAACGGATCAGCCTAGGCGGGCCCATATTTGACCTCGCCAAGTTAAAATGGCTCAATGGGCGCTACCTCCGTGAAAAACTGGAACCTGCTCAGGTGGTCGACCGCTTGCTTGATTGGAAAGCCAATCCTGAGTTTCTTGGAAAAATCATGCCCCTCGCCCTACAGAGGCTGGAAACTTTTTCCGACTTTTTCCCCCTCGCCCAGTTTCTGCTCAATGATCGACCCAATTATTCATTGGAGGACCTCACCGG
>Ga0181579_10004597_pt1 | contig 10726 bp, 13 predicted proteins | sample 071ome_24_FD_132996 | JGI IMG/M metagenome (GOLD analysis project Ga0181579, IMG submission 132996) | Coastal salt marsh microbial communities from the Groves Creek Marsh, Skidaway Island, Georgia - 071402CT metaG (megahit assembly) | ecosystem: Environmental > Aquatic > Marine > Intertidal... | reverse complement strand
TCGGACTGTTTTGCATTTTCGAATCCCAATAACTATTGAAATTGAAAGGTCTTGGAAAGAGTTAATCGAAAGGGCTTATTGATCGAGGGACAAATCATGATTGTCGGTTAGGTCAATTTTCATAGATTCAATATCTATATGGAGCAGATTAATTCCCATGTTGAAAAGTTAGCTGGCAAGGTTGTTGTGCTTGGAGTTTCTGGCTCGATCGCAGCCTACAAATCAGCAGACCTAACCAGTGAATTACGCAAGGCAGGAGCCGAAGTCTTTGTGGTTATGACGGAGTCTGCCAAACGCTTTATTACCCCTTTGACTCTTGGGACCCTTTCCAGGAATCCGGTAGCCGTTTCCTTATGGGATGAGGGGCAGGGTTGGCAACCAGGTCACATCGAGTTGGCGGATCAGGCAGATTTATTTTTGGTGGCTCCGGCAACCGCAAACCAAATCGCTAATTTTGCCCGTGGTCAGTGTCCTGATTTACTGGCATCGATTTACCTGGCTACCCGAGCCCCTGTGCTGATTGCACCAGCAATGAATGGAAAAATGTACGAACATGAGGCAACTCAGGAAAACCTGAAAATTCTTGAATCCAGGGGTGTGCATTTTATTGATCCTGTGGTGGGTGAATTAGCCTGTGGGTATGAAGGGGTTGGTAAACTGGCACCAATTGATCAAATCGTCCTTGAATCTGCCGGATTGCTTGCATGAATCCAAAAAAAAGCCCACCCGATTGGGTGAGCTTATGGTGTTAAGTACAGGAAAAACGCTATGCAGCGTGGGGTAACTCCTGCAGGCAAGATTGTTTTCGCTTAACCTTTTTGAGTCTGGATCTTCTACGAAGTCCGCGATCCAGTTTTTCAATGAGGTCATCAATTGATTTATAAATATTATCCGAGGCGGCCGAAATGGTAATGGTAGTACCCTTGAGTTCCAGGTGCCCCTTGGCCACGAATTCATTTTCGTGGGATGAAGATTTCGCGGATCTTTCCAACTCAACGCGTGCACGGATAATTTTCTCTTCGTGTTTGAATATTTTTTCCATTTTCGAAGAAACTACTTCTTTGTGAGTTTCATTGAGGGAGAGATGAAGTCCGGATAGGATCAGATTATTCTTCATATATGCGTTTATATTTTGGGTTATATTCTTGTGCATGATCGCACATGATTGAATTCTAACCAACCACAGGATCTTCTATTTCTCCAATTTTATTTCATATTTTTTAACAAATGGACCTATCAATCGCTACGGACCCGCCTTTAGTTGAGCTGGAGGAATTCAAAAAATGGATCTTATTTGAGGATAACGATTTATTGGTTTTAAATAAACCTGGATGGCTGGTGTGCCATCCATCCAAGAATGGACCATTCTCCAGCTTGGTGGGCGTTGCCAAAGAATATCTGGCTATGGATACCATTCACTTAGCCAGTCGCTTGGATCGGGAAACAAGTGGAGTGGTATTACTGGCAAAGCATCGAAAGGCCGCCAGTTATTGGCAGAAAGGGATCGAATGCAAGTCCGTTCGTAGGTGCTATTTGTCGATTGTGGAGGGAGAGTTAACCGAAAGCAAAAAGGTTTCGACCTATTTGGGCAATGATCCATTCAGTGAGGTATATGTGAAGCAAATGGTTACGGAGAACAGTCGGAAGGCAAAATTTGCAGAAACAATCTTTACCCCGCTTTTTTCGTCTAATCAGTACACCCTATGCTCGGTAAGCACACTTACGGGACGAAAACACCAGATTCGTGTGCATGCACAGTGGATGGGGTATCCTCTGGTTGGCGAGAAACTCTACGGAAGAAATGAAAAGATCTACCTGGATTTTTGTACAATCGGTTGGCGAGAGGAGTGGCGGGATATCTTAGGAATGACAAGACAGGCACTTCATGGTCGAGCTTTGGTCGATTCAACGAGCTTACAGAGTTTTATTGCTCCTTTGCCTGATGATATGACCTGTTTTCTTGAGCTAAAATTAGGTCTTAAGGGTGATTTGCTCCAAGATTGTATTGGTAAGTCCGACGAAAGTTTCCTATCCACTCTGGCGGAGAATTAAGTTGTGCTAGCTAAACGACCATTGCAAAATTAATCGCTTATGTCTGCCGTTCTCTCCAATGCATCTCCACTTGAAGCTTTAAAAGCAGGGTTTCGTCGGGCGTGCGTTCGTCGGTTAGTCGGAGATGAAAACGGGGCAGTGCAGGTTCTTAGGGATGAAATCCCTGGCTTGGTGGTTGCTTGGGCAAAAACCAGCTCCAGCGATCCATCTGAGAAAAAAGCTAAACTGAAGGAAATGTTCGATGACGAGTCTTCTCGTGCAGATGAACTAGCAGTTGCATTTGATCTTTTTGCGGGCCGATTTGAGACAAGGGTTGCAGAAATGCTTCGCCAGGAGGTTTCTTCTTTGACTCAAAGAATTGAGGACATCGGTAGCGGATTAAATTCTGCGATCCAAAATATAGAGTCCTTAGCGACCAAACTTCAAAGCTTGGGGAGCGAGATCAAGCAGGGTTCGATCGAACATATTCCCAGAGAAGTGCGAAGTGTTACCGAAGAAGAACCTGATCGCCAACCGATCAAGGCGGTATCTCCAGTGCTTGATAATATAACCCAGGAACAAGAAATCCTTTCATTACCCGAGGCTCCAATGGATGATCAGGTTGATGAGGATTCCATCGATTTGCCAGCGGATGAAGCTTTTGAAAACCTTGATCCACCTTCAGGTACGGGATTGAGGTTTGACGAAATCGAAGAAATGATTGATGAGATTCTCTCTTATGAATCTAATTAACCTGGTGAAAATTCATATTCATGACTGAAGATCCCAAAGACGAAACGATCGAACAAGAAGAGGGGCACACATCCTCACCTGAATCTTCGAAAAAGAAGCTTCCCCTTGGGCTGGATCTCGGAACCCTCGAGTCTTGCATCTTGAGTAAGCTCAGTAAGCCAGGCTCGGATCAACATCACGGTATCTTAGTTCCAACGGTTGTTGGCTACCCGGAGGAGGGTATTTTGGCAGGAATTTTACCCGGAAATTCTGAAATGCTTCATGGGAAGGATGCTTTGGCCAATCAGCTTCACCTTCGCTTGGTTCATCCTTTGAGTGATGGGGTCATTCAGGACCTGTCAGCAACTAAATCCTTTCTGTCTTACCTCCGGGAACAGGTTGATCCAGAGCAAAAAGGAGAAGCTTTGTGTGTGATCGGTATACCCGGAGTTGCCGATGAGGAGGCCAAGAATAAATTACAGGAAGTGGCTAAATCTGTTTTTGACGGGGTGCTTCTGATACCGGAACCCTTTTTAGCTGCACTTGGGATGAGAGATGAAGAAAGGCTCCAGGATCCATCTTACAAAGACCCGGTAAGTAATTCCCTTTTCGTTGATATTGGAGCGGGCACCACTGATTTCTGTATCATCCAGGGGTATTTCCCCAAACCACAGGATTTATTGAGTATTCCTTTTGGTGGAAATGAAGTGGATGTAATTTTGGACCAATTGATCAGGGAGAGCTACCCCGAAGTAAATCTTCCCATCTCTATGATCCGTGGCTTCAAGGAAGACTTTTCCTATGTGGGCGAGCCTGAATCTGGGGTGCGGGTCAAAGTACCTGTCGAAGGAAAGCCTCGGAAGATTGAGATAGGCAAGCAAGTGGGAGAGGCTTGCAATCGATTGGTGGATGAAATTACAGATTCATTGAAACAGGTCATCGCTTCCGCTTCACCCCAGTCTGTTTTTTCCCTGCTTCAAAATATCATCCTGACGGGAGGGGGAAGCCGAATAAAGAACATTGATCAGGAGATTCAGCAAAGGCTGATTGAAGAAGGGTATGAGAGCCCCGAGGTTCGTCTGTCTGAGAAGAACTATTCTCCATTAGTTGCCATTGGTGCCTTAAAAGTAGCCAAAGCTGCCCGACAAGATCAGTGGTTGCGCTAAGCAACCCGGAAAACTTAGTATTAGAAAATTCCGTTAAGGCTTTGGTTAAGCCTATCGGTAGCGTCTTCAATGGCTGAAATCACTTTTTCTGGGTCTTCATGGTCAGCTAGCAGAATCTTCCATCCCTCTAATTTTTGGTAAGCACCCGACTCCTGTTGTTTGCATTTATTGAGCCCAGGGAATCCCAGTTCTGAGACAATAGACTGGGAAACTTGAATGGCTGCTGCAAGTTTGGGGCTTTCTTTGGCTTTCCCAGGTTCGTCGTGCCAGTGAATTGCGTCTACGATTTCATCCGAAATGTGATGGTTCCAAAGGTAGTAAGCCCCTATCTTGGAGTGATTCCATCCAATCTGTGCCTCTTCCTCCTCTATGACTTCTTCAGGGGAGTCGTATTTTTGAAGATAAATCTTCTGAAAATAGTCCGGAAAGGTAATCGCGAGGATTAAAATGCCCAGGTTATGGAGTAGTCCGGCAACATAATCTGCTTCTTCCTCATAACTAATTTCCAAAACGGAAAGAAGTTCTCTGGTTAAGATAGCAGTACCTATGCTGTTCTTCCAAAATTCTTCCCAGGGAAAAGACTCCGTATTCTTGCCAAGTTCAAGGATTTCTTCAATTACAGGAGTTGCAAATAGAAGCTCCCGAATCCGGTTAAAGCCAAGAAAGATAGAGGCTTCTTCCACCCCGCTTATCCTTTTATTATCTTTACTCCCAAAAAAGATAGAATTGACCAAGTCCAGCACTCGGGTCGTAAGAGATGGGTCGAGGCGAATCACCTCGGCAATCTGAGCTAAAAAACTATCCTCTGATTCGAGGAGGGAACGCAAAGTATCGTTAATACTTCTCAGCGAGGCCAGTTTCGGGCACTGATTAATCCTTTCGATTAATAAAAAATCTGAAGGAGGTTGCATAAGATAGGGGCAAAAAGTGCCCGTGCCTGATTATCCAGTTAAAATCGCAGAGTTGGTTCTCTCTGGATTTAGATTCTTCCCAAGTTCAAGGGAACCGTGCAAAAATTGATCTGCTTTAGCGAGCAGGGGAGAATTTTGATTCAAGGTAATGAAATCACCGGATGAGGACAGGATGCGAACCGATCCGTCCGAAAGTTGATCCACCGAAATTGTACATTCCGAGTTATTGGATAAAAAATTCTTTAACTCGGGGGAGTTGAGGAGTTCAGTTTTGACTGCTTGGAGATCCGTGCTGCTGATTGGGTGGTCTTGGAAACTCTTTAGGTTAGACTCAAAATCCGCTTTGGAAACTGAGGGAGTCGCAACCTGAGGTGAAAAGGCTTTGTTTACGATATTACTGCCTAGATTGATAAGACTGGTTGCTACAACTGGATTCATAAAACCCAAGTAAGCAAATATGTTGCCAAGTTATTAAAATATTTTCCTCAGGCAGTTCCTTCGGATCATTTCCTCGGCAATCTGAATCGCGTTCAGGGCAGCACCTTTCCATAGTTGATCTCCGGTTACCCAAAAAGCCAGACCGTTGTCCGATGCATGATCCACTCGTAATCTACCAACTTGGCAGTTTTCTTTTTCCGAGGTGTAAATGGGCATGGGGTACACATTTTCACCAACTTTTTCCACAAAATCCAGTCCGTTAAATGAGCTAAGGACTTTTTTGGCATCTGGCAGATTCACAGGATCAGAAAATTCTGCATTAATGGAAATGGAATGAGCCCGATAGACAGGAACACGAACGCAGGTGCAGGATACCTTGAGGTTGGGTAAAGAAAGAATCTTTCTGGCTTCATTGCGCATTTTAAGTTCCTCTTTGGTATATCCATCTTCGCGAAATTGATCTACATGAGGAATCAAATTAAAGGCAATGGGGTGGGGGAAGACGGATGGCATGGCATTGGGAACGGGGGCACCGGTAACCATCTCAGTAACTTCCTGATCCAAAGAGATTGGACCCATGGCCCCAGCACCCGAAACAGCCTGGTAAGTCGATGCGAAGAATTTTTTTAATCCAAATCTTTTGTGCAGTGGGTAGATTGCCATCAATGCGATCGCACTGGAACAGTTCGGGTTGGCGATGATGCCTTGGTGCTTTTCTAGGTCACCTGCGTTAATCTCAGGGACGACAAGGGGCACCGAGGTATCCATCCTGAATGCGGAACTGTTATCAATGACCACGCAATCTCTTTTGACCGCCTCATGGGCAAACTTGACTGAATTATCGGATCCTGCACTGAAGATTGCTACATCAAGGTCGCTAAAGGATTCGGGCGTTGTTTCCTTAATTTTATGTACTCCACCCAAAGCTTCCACTTCTGTTCCAGCCGATCTGGATGAGGCTAAAAGTTTTATTTCGCTAGCAGGAAATTCTCTTTTTTCGAGAAGTTTCAAAATTTCTTGGCCAACTGCTCCGGTTGCACCTACGATGCCTAATTTAAATTTTTTCAATGAATATACAGGTAAGAAATGAATGTCTTAAAACACTTGAGGTTCTCTGTCTTAAGGAAACTTACAGCATGTTGTATGTTTCGATAATTCAGCAGAGGATGTATCATTATAAAGAAGGAAATTGTGTCAAAACATATGTGATTTCCAGTTCAAAGAAACCTCCCTGTTGTTTTGAAAACTCCCTTGGGACACCATGGGGCTTGCACCAAGTGTTTGCAGTGATCGGAGGCGGGCAACCACTGGGAATGGTTTTTAAGGGCCGAAAACCTATCGGTAAAGTCTACTCGGATTGCGATGAAGCTATGCAGACTGAAAATTTAATTACATCGAGGATTCTCCAACTTGATGGGTTGGAGGATGGGGTCAATCGGGGAGGGTCTGTGGATACATTAAAAAGATTTGTGTACATCCATGGCACCAATCACGAAAGGAAATTAGGAACTCCGTCGAGTTCCGGTTGCATTCAGGTGTCCAATAAGGATGCGATCGAGTTGTCAGAAGTTATTTCTGTGGGTACTCTACTCTACATTTCCCAAAATCATTGATTTATTTGCGAATCTGGGAGATTGCTTCCTGTAAAAACTTTTCGGGTTCATTTTCAATCCTCTGACGAACCCGGGCGCGAAGGGCCTTGTTGGCTTGCTTGAACTCCCTGGAGGAAATTGGCAGCGATCCGGATTGGGTTTCTCGAAAAATCGTCCTCGTTTTTTCTAAGACTTTCTTATCCAGGCTTTGCGAAGCATATACTTCTTCTATTGCATCATTCACTTCCTGAGATAATGCAAGTGGGGTTTTGTCGCTTTTCAGGATAATCCTGAAAGGGTTTGGCGACCGTCTGCTTAAAAGAACCTTCAGGTCTTTTGCGGAACACTCCTGCCGGTTTTCTTCCGTGATTAGGACAAAGGGTTGCAGGTGGTAACCTAGCCGGATAAAATTATGTAAGAAGTCGCAGGTAAGCATCTCAGTTTGCAAACCTAAGCTGAGATCGAGCTCGCATGGATCCGTGGATAAAAAAACAACACGAACAGAAAAGGAAAAGGCGAAATCAGCAGGTTCTGATAACCAGGAATCCAATTCGATTTCATGTATACGATCTATGGGGTGAGACAACTTAGGGGAAGAAGGAGTCATGATATGAGGGGTTAGGGTTGTGAATAAGTTATTCACGGGTGTTCTTTTCGTCAACCCTCACTTGGCTAAGGTGCTTTATCGGTCACCTTAATATTGAATCAATTAATTCTCCGAAATTTGTAAATGTTTGCTCCCCGTTGAGGTTGGTTAGTTCTTCGAGACTATGGGTGCCAGTTGCTATGAGGAAGCATTGAAGGCCAGCACTTTGAGCCGTTTCAAAGTCATAGGGAGAGTCTCCTACATAGGAAGTCGATTGGGCATTACATTTTAATTTATCTAAAGCGTAAGTAGTGAGGCTTTGATCAGGTTTCTTCCATGGAGTATCATTGGCTCCTAGGGTAAATTCTAGTAGTCTATCAATTCCGAGGTGCTGGCAGGCCGCCCGGGCATGTGGGCCAAATTTATTGGTAAGGACGGCACATTTAAATTGGTTAGCTTTTAGTTTTTCGATTCCTTCGGTTACTCCAGGGAGGAGCTTTAATCCGTTAAACATGTCTTTTTCAAAGATTGATCGATGTTTTTGGGTGGCTTCCTTTGCCCTCTCTTGGCCGATTAACTTGATCATGGTTGATTCAGTGGCACCTCCCACGGCGCGTTTTACCTGATCGTAAGTGGGGGCATCGAAGCCCATGCTCACCAATGTTTTTGAGAAGGCTAGATGAATTGCGTCAAATTGATCGATTAAGGTTCCATCTAGATCAAAGAGGACCGCTCGCTGTTCGATTTCGGGGTTCATAATATGAAAGATTGCAGGTCTGGATTATTTGTGAATATAAAAAGTGGCCTGTCTTATGACGCTTAAACCTAAAATCCTTCAAATAACACAGAATCACCAATGTGTCGATTTAACCTTGTCTGGGGATTGGGTGATTAGGATGGAATCTGGTCTGGTCCAGGAAAAGTGGAGTAATTTTATTTCACCAAAATCATTTTTGTTCGAGAAGTGCAGATTCCAAATAGATAGCAAATCGAAGTGGGACTCATCCCTTTTGGTCTTCCTGCTGAAAGCCAGAAAGGAACTATCTGAAAGGAACATTGTCGTAGATTTTTCAGGTCTGCCAGAAAAGATACAAAACTTACTTTCTTTTGCCGATGCCCGTAGTACCAACCGCAGAAACTTCGGGAACGATACACTCGATTATGAAAGTAATTCTTTGGGCCTGTTTTTGCTTTCCCTTCAGCAATTTTCTACTTTCTGGGGGAAGTGGTTGTGGTCCGTAACTCAACTACTGATGGGCCGGTCCTACATGCGGTTTACCGACTTCTTTGTTGCTTGCCGGGATTGCGGTGCCAGTGCCTTACCCATTGTTACTTTAATTGCCTTTTTAACCGGCTTAACCATGGCTTTCGTGGGAAGCGTTCAATTGGAAAAGTTCAATGCCACTATCTATGTGGCTGACTTGGTTTCTTTGGCGATGGTACGAGAAATGGGGGCCCTTATGGTCGCAATCGTGATGGCAGGAAGGACGGGAGCTTCTTTTGCCGCGGAGTTGGGATCGATGAAATTGAGAGAAGAGATCGATTCGCTTCGGACATTTGGGATTCCTGCAATGGATTTTCTTGTTTTGCCAAGAACTCTCGCCTTATTTTTTATGACTCCACTTCTGACTCTTTATGCAGATGTGGTTGGGATATTAGGTGGACTTACCGTAGGCACTCAAGTGATGGATTTCTCTTCCTTGCATTACTTTGAGCAGACCCAGTCTGCACTTACGAACATGTGGGAAGTTTATTCCGGGCTGATTAAGAGCTTAGCTTTCGGTTTAATTATTGGTCTCATCGGGTGCTACAAGGGCATGTTTACCGGCAATAATTCGACCTCTTTGGGGAAGTCCGTCACTTCATCGGTTGTGGTATCGATCACCTTGATCGTGATCTGCGATGCTTGCTTTGAAATCTTTTTCAGCTTTATGGGTTATCGATGAGTTCAGACCCTGACAAGAACTGGATCCTTAGGGCTGACAGTCTTCTCTTGAAGTATGGGCGAAATATGGTTCTTAAGGATGTTTCTTTTGAGCTAACCCAAGGTGATTGTTTGACCATTATGGGCTCGAGTGGATGCGGTAAAAGCACTTTGCTTAAATCCATGGTTGGTCTTCTTCGACCATCTAAAGGCAATATTGAATTCAGGAATGGTTTGCTTTGGGGGAAGTCTGATTTGCCAAATCAGGAGGCTGTGGCCAATTTCGGGGTTCTTTTTCAGGGGAGTGCTCTTTGGGGTTCGATGAATCTGTTGGAAAATATCTCACTACCCTTGGAGACTTTTTCCGAACTTAAAGCAGCTGAAGTTGAGGAGATTGCTGCCTACAAACTTAGCTTAGTCGGTCTTGCTGGTTGCGAGCATCTTTATCCTTCTCAGCTAAGTGGTGGTATGCAAAAGAGAGCTGGTTTGGCTCGTGCATTATCGATGGATCCCCAGATCCTTTTTTTGGATGAGCCTTCGGCTGGTTTAGACCCGATTAACTCCCGGCAGTTGGATGAACTAATTCTTGAACTTAAACAGTCTCTGGGCATTTCCTTCGTTGTGGTAACACACGAACTTGAGAGTATTTTCGCAATTTCAGATGACTCAATTTTCCTAAGCCCCTCTGAAAAAACAATTATTGAGCGTGGGGCTCCCGGGGTGCTTAAGTCATCCTCTAACAACCCTGAAGTGGTAAGATTTTTATCCCGAACCGCTGCAGAGGATCAAAATACCGCGGGTTGACTTCTTGGGTTGCTGTTTGTTGAAACTTGAAGATACAATCATCATTAAATGAAAAATGTGGCTAATAGTACTTTGGTCGGTGCCTTCACTCTCGGAGGTTCTTTGATTTTTCTTGGTTTTCTTTTTTTTACCGGGGGGCTTGCTAGTTGGAGGGAAGGCAACGAAAGGTTTGTCTTGGTCTTCAATGAAAATGTTTTTGGGTTAAATGAGGGGGGGAAGGTGACCTTGAACGGTGTTAAAATTGGTCGGGTTGAGCGTTTTTTTATCGGAGATGCGATTGAGGGAGGGCCCGTCCCTGTATTAATTGAAATTAACCGAAAACTGGTGGATAGGCATAAAGTTTCGGTCGGAAACGAAATCTTCAATGAAGATGGCTCATTTAGGAAAGATGTCTTACCTTTTTTGGTTGGCCAGCTCGTCCAGGAAAGCTTCGTCACAGGCATCCTGTATGTGAACCTTTCCACAGATTTTGAAGATGCAGACAGCAATGAAACCCTAGAGGAATTATACGGTTATCCTGTGCTACACAGTAAGGGGTCTAT
>Ga0181579_10004595_pt1 | contig 10727 bp, 4 predicted proteins | sample 071ome_24_FD_132996 | JGI IMG/M metagenome (GOLD analysis project Ga0181579, IMG submission 132996) | Coastal salt marsh microbial communities from the Groves Creek Marsh, Skidaway Island, Georgia - 071402CT metaG (megahit assembly) | ecosystem: Environmental > Aquatic > Marine > Intertidal zone... | reverse complement strand
CGCCACGAATGCTTGATCGACGATCCCAATCGGGAGCGAGGGCTTAATGTTGGGGAGAACATCCTCAAAAAATTCTTGTGCTGACGAACCGGTCTTCGGTGAGTGCACATCGTCTGCGAACTCGTGAACCGATGCTGCTTGTTCAGAATCAAGGAGGATCCTGTAGATCTCCGATGGCGAGTACTCACTCAACTTTTCTTGAAGTGCACCATCAAGAGAGCCGTTGTAGAGGCTCTTGACAAAGCCCCAACGCAAGCCCTCTGCGGTCCCTTCAAGAACGTCTTCGATAGCAGGCGTGCTGGGACACGTCTCAGGGCGTGGTCGCTCCTCGAAGGGAAGGTCAGCAGCCAACACCTGCGGATCGTCTGCGACATACGTCGTGGCAGCTTGCCGGTACTGATCAGTGAGCCAGCCAGGCCGAACCATCAGTGAACGAAGGCGGGCAAGCAGGATCTCGTCGCCGTGCTGGGTCAAACGAAGTTCTGCCACTTGCAGCTTCAACAACTCGGCATCAGCTTGCATCGCCGCTGCGTCCCGATGCCCGACCTCCGTCACTTCACCGAGCGGACGCCACACGATGCGCGAGAGTGCCGAGGCGGTGCCAAGCCACTGCGTCATAAAGAACTTGAGTCGCCTCCGCGCTCGAGAGGCCCGGATGGCTTCGTCCGCCGCAAAATTGAAACGGATGCCCCGATCCCGGTTCCGGAATTCGATACGAACCCAAAGGATCGACACGACACCAATTCCCGCAACGAACATGAACCCGCCGAGCACAAGGCCAGAAATCAAGAGTCGTTGCCTCGTTGCATCCGAGATGTGCTCTACCCGATCTGTGTGCCGGTCAAACCAGCATCCCAGCGCCTCGAGTGTGCCGGGCTCCGGCGGGCTCTGCTCGCAATCACCGAGTCGCCCCGTCACTTCCGCAAGTTCGGTGGTTCCAACATTTCCCTGTTCCGCCAACTCTTCGAGGTAACGGCTTTCGGTTTGCAAGAAACTGTCTGCCTGGCTCGCGATCACGACCAGCCATGAGGCCAAGAATGCAACTGTGGCGATGCCGATGAAACGAGAGAGCGCGGAGCGCCACTCGCCCACCTGCCGAGGGACGACGAGTCGAGCGGTTACGCCCGTGATGGCAACAGCGATCGTTGCGAGCCAAAGGACGTAGAGTCCTGCGCTCGAACCAAAGAGCGACGATACGAAATCAGAATCCCGGATCAGCGGGGCAAAGCCCAAGACGAGAGCAACGACGAGAACGATCGCTGTCGCGATCGCAGCCACCCGTGCCTTGCCTCCGGAGGCCGCAAGAACGACCCAAGACGAGGCGACGATCGCAACGGACGCAACGAGCCAAAGAAGCACCTTGCCAAATTCACCCAGGAAGCTCAGGTCAACGATCTCTGCAGCCGGGGTGAAAACCAGACCGGCAAAGACGGCCATCAGGAAGCCCGCCACAATCGCCCACTGCGCGACAAGGGGAACGCGTCGCCTCTGATCATCAGCGATCGATTCGTCCACGAGCTGAATCATTTCTCGCACCATGGACTCGAGGTGACGGTCAGCACGCCGCTTCTCGCCGAGGATGGTCGAACTCATGAGCCCGAGCAGCCCGCCGTCAAGCTGGCTGGGCCCAGACTTGGAACCTAATTCAGCGATGAGGTTCTCAGGCATCGTCTTCCTCCTCCGCTTCTTGTTCGGAGGGCTCTGCAGTGGGCGCCTCCGTGAAATCGGCGCTCTCCGTTTTTTCATCGTCTGATGAGTCGCTGGAACGAGGCGTGTCGCCGTTCATGTGGGACCCGTCAGTGTCCAGTTCTTCAGCTGGTTCGGCGACAGATTCCGTGGCGCCGTGGGGTGTCACTGGCGGGTCAATTGCGGTCAACAGCCCTGCGATGGCGGTCTCGTTGTCGACATAGTTTCCGCCGGCGAATGCCATCGGATCAGCAACGAGATAGCGCCGTTCCCCAGTCTCGCTCATCGCAGCTTCGGCTGTTTGCGATCCGTCGGCTACTGCGAGTGGAAGTTCAACGAGCCGTGTCCAGATGTCGTCGGGGAGACCAACGAGAGCGGGCATTTCGTCGCGCGTTTCGAGATCGTCGATTGCATCTCTCGCCTGTTCGGACCACGGCCTGGCGTCCGATTTGACCTGGCGATCTCGGTAGTTGATTCGCAACCAGGACGCTTCGCCGCCGACGAGATCCTGCAGGCCGTCGCCTTGTAGGCTTTCGAGGTCCCGAGAGAGCCCATCGCGAAACACGCGCGGAAGGCTGCGCACGGTTTTCCAGATCGCTCTTGGAATTTCGCGTAGAGCTTCCCCAAGCGGGATATTGACGTGCCGATCTGGGGCCTGTTGCGGCCGGAAGCGGAGCTCATCGGGAAAGACGGCGTCGGCGACAGCACGGACGGTGGCTTCGGGATTCGGGCTCGGCAAGAAGCCTTGCGGCATCGGGACAGAGCCCTCCTCAACAATGCGGTCAACCGGTAGCGGCGGGCAAATGAGGCTCCGCACGACCGATCGAAGAAACACGATCGAAGGCCCCTCCCCGCTGGGGGGCGTGTAAGCCCAATCATCGAGAAACGAGCCCTTCATGGAGGACCAGGCTCCGAGCATGCTGCACAACTCAACGGCAATATGGGCGGCGAGGCGATCGATCTGATCACCATCGACGTATCGCGCAGCCGCTGCATCAGAGCGACGATCGTGGGGGATGAGAACGATGTTGGCGCGAGCTTCACCAGAGAATGCAGGCCGCGCGACCTGGAGGGCATCGGCAGGGGGTGCTTGAACCCGAATTTCCGCAACCTCGGTCGCTGCGCCCTTCGTTTCGTTGATGACATCGATGATCTCTCGAACGGCGTCGTCAAGCTCACTCGCGTAGCCAACACCGGCTGAGGGGCAGAACAGCCCAACGACTCGCAATCGTTCCAGACGTCGAACCTCAGCGAGCACCTCAGTAACGCTCGCAATGGTCTCGCTTCCCCCGATGATCCTCGCTTGCGGCGAGGCAGCGCGGTCATCAGCCCAGACATGAAGTAGTGGGTCGACGGCTCCCGATTTCACAAGATCTTCGATGCGTGTGATTGCGAGCTGTGCGGCAACGTCCTCTCGGTGAGCTACGACCAGATTGATCGAACTCTGGTTTCGAAGCAGCGTCATCGCGCTCAAAAGCCCGTATTGTCGGTGTCGGCCAGAGCCCGGCGACTCGTCACTACGGTTTCCAAGTCTTCAAGCGCCTTGAGGATATGCCAGGCAAGGCCTGGCCACCAAGGCCGATCGCCGAGCTTGAAGGCGTTCCTTGCCCAGTCGTTTCGGAGGTCTTCGTACTGCGTGCCGTAAGTACCCCGGGCCGTCTGGAGCTCCTTGATGAGCAAATCCATGCGCTCGATACCATTCGTGCCCCCCACCACAAGCGGGGTAGCAATTCGACCAGGGGCCTCGCCGGTATCAATCCACGCTTCGAGCTCATAGCCAAGCTGGCTGTCAGTCATTTCGTAGACATAGGGGTCTCGATCAGAACCTATGCGATTCGTGCCCAGGTCACGGAGGCGTTGGTACGCCTCAAGAGGACCAAAGCTCCGCTCCCGGCTGACTAACACGTACGCCAGCGAGAGAGACTCGAGCACGACGGCAAGTTGATCCCGCTGCTCGGCGGAGCTTGACAGAGCAGGATAAGGGAACGTGGCCGGCGTATTATCAGGTCTGCTGATCGCGATCGGTTCGTTGGTCTTCCGGTCGATTAGACCCAGCGCAACCCCGACAAACCAGCCGCGGCACATCGCGGCGATGTGTTCTTGCGGAGCTGGGATGAATTCGCTCAGCACACGGGCGCGACGCCGACTCCAGAAGTGATTGCGGGCTACCGCACCCGCTTCGGCGGCGGCCCAGTTCTCGCTGATTGGATCAAAGAGCGAGCTGATGATGAGAGGAGAGACGGCTCCCTTAAAGAATGACAGGAACGTGATGTGCGTTGTGCTCGTGTCGTCGTCAAGCAACTTCTTGGCTGCGCCATCCCCCAGCTCGGCGTTCAGAAAGTCCGTGACCGACGATTCGAGTTCGTGGTTGAGGAACGGCAGACGACTGGGCTTCATGATGATACCAAAGGCCCTGTGCAGTTGGCCTGTCAGTTCGGGGTCGGTGCCGATGAGTGGTTCAGCCACCGAAAGCATTTGTCGAAGCTTTGCCTCAAAGCGTTGTTGACGCTGACGCAATGTCTCCGGATCGACTGCGCCCTTGAAGACGGGATCGTCGCCGAGGTAGCTGCGCAGATTTGACGAAAGGAGCTTGTCAAACTCGCAGTTTGGTTGGCGCATCCAGGCGCAAGCCCGTTTGCGAAGCTCATCCGGAGTGAGCGCGACCTGGAATATTGCCTCCGATTGCGGTCGAAGCTCATCGGGGTCTATTGATGTTCCGGGCGACCAGTCGATCGAAGCTGAGATTGTCCGTTTGTCGGAAACGTCGATGTCGGAGTCGTCGCGCAGGAAGGAACCTGAGGTGATCTCTTCTCGAAGACGCCTGCGGCGGTTCTCGGCTTGGAGGTCGTCGCGGTAGGTCTTGGCGACAAGGTCGTCAAAGGTTGCGGCGAACTCGTCGGCTTCAATCAATGTGACTTCGCTCAACGGCGGCTGCAGCTCACGGGGCGGTGGGCCGTCTGTCCATTCGGCCCAATTAGCGGCAGATCCGCGCAGCTCTGTTTCAAGGTCGCGAGCTTCTCGCTCGAGGGCCGCGGCAAGCGGGCGGAGGAATCCCGTTGCGAAGGACTCCGCTAAAGCTGCTGCCAACTCGCAGATGTGTGCTTCACCTACGAAGGCCATAAGGTGCAGGCCTTCCTCGGCTCCGTCGACGAGCGCTTGATGCGAGTTGTCGATTCTTGAACCAAGGCCGTTTACGGGTGAAACGACACCAAGCCGGACGGTTTCCTCAGCTGACCACGATCGGTACTGCCTCAGCTCGTTGTCGCCGCGCAGTTCCTCAACAACGCCGTGAGGTCCCGTGAGGTAGGTAACCGCAAGCTTCACGGTCTTGGCGGTAACAACAAGACCGTGGCGACTGATGAAGTCTTCGACGGTATTGAGCACTAACTGGGGGTGGCTTTCGACCCAACGGTGAACGTTTGCCTTGAGCGCGTTTCGATAGCCCATGCTGTACGCGCGGGCAGCTTCCTGGACGCCATGACTGAGCCTTTCGCCCCACACCGCCTCGTTTGCGGTGCCACCGCTGCCCACTTCGCCGAGCCGGTAGGCGGTGGATCGGGCGTCTGCAAGCAGCTCATCTCGTGTTGCTTGATCAGGCCGAATTGCATCCTTCAGTTGGTTTCTGTCGGGCCCACGTTCGGAGAGGCCGGCAAGCGTTAGAAAGTGCTCAAGCTGGCTCTCCGCGATGTGGCCAGCGATTTCGTCCGGGTCGTTACTTCCAGTTCGTTCCGCAACAAGCCGGGCCTCGGCTGAACGAACGTGAGCCAGTGCTGCGTAACGAGCAGCGTCCTTTGCGATCCGCTGAGCGGCGTAATCTTCGAAGAAGTTGAGCCCGATGCTGAGTCGGCTTGTCCCGAGACCCTGGAAAGCTCCGATGCCTTGATTGTCGATGTGGCCAGCGTCTTTGTTGGAAACAAGCGCATCCGTATCTTCCGTTGCGGATACGGTCATGTCGCTGGCGAGCTGCTGCCAGTTCGCGATCAGATAGGCGAAGAAATCGCTTTGCAAGCTTTGATCGGTCATGGTTGTCGCTAGGCCCGAACCGATAGCTCTGAAGAGCTCAACAGCGTTTGCGAACGACTTGCCAGACGCGTTTCGCATACCTACCAGGAAGGGATAATTCGGTCCTGAACCATCAAGGGCCTTTGCGCCCCCAGCTCTCGTCAAGTCGGCATTACGACGAGAAGGCACGCGGCCGACATCGGTGCTGCCGTGTAGCCAGTAGCCGTTAAGGATCTCAGAAATTGCCGCAAGTGAGTTGGCGTACACGCCTTCACCCACGCCGCCCATTGCTCCGAAGACTTCCGGAGTGTAGAGGAAAGCGAAGACGCCCTCGGATTCCTCTGTCTCGCGAATGATGTCGCAAACATTCATGATCAGGCCGGCGCCGGTTCCGCCCGCCAGGGACGAGATCACGATCACAATCGGTTGGGCCGGAACGTCTTCTATGGGCTCATCAGGGTACGTGTGAGTGAAGAGTTCAGTGAGTTCCGATCGTGCACCGGGGTCAGCCGTCCGCCGGAACGAAGCCCGTAAACGATTTCGAATCTCCCTACCTTGGGCCATCGCAACCGTTCGCCCAACGGCCCGGAACTGGCCTGCCCCGAGGCCAATCGGAACGGAAAGGTGAGCTGGGTCGATCCGCCACCCAACCATTTCGTCTCTCAGGTCAGGGCTACCGTCCAGTGCAGCTTGTACCCCGGAAAACCTGACGCCATCTCCCACAAGACCGAGGTACTCATCCAGAGCTACTTGATCGACGACATCGTTGAGTTCGTTCCCGTCCGGAATGGTTGGGGTATCGATGTGCAAGAACTGCCACGCCGCCGGAATGCCACCGGCCCAGCCCATCTCCTCGAGGCGCTTTGAGAGCGCTTTCTTAGCGAAACGGATTGTCTTTCCGCCGGACCCACCGAGTCCTACAAGAACGAATGATCGATACATAACTTTTCTTTGCTCCCTTTGGTGGTTGCAGAGTCAGGGCACTGTCTGGGACAGGCTTTCAGGTCCAGCTGTGCCTTGAGCTCATGTCCGCAGATTAGTGAAGGACAGGACATCTCGCTGAGGTTCCAATCTCAACGATGCTTAGTGGTGGGTTGTTCTCAGATTTTGCGTCTCGGCGGGGGCTGGTTAGGTGTTTCAGGACCATCATCGGGCTGGTTCGGAAGTGGTGCGCTAACGCCTTCGCCACCGGTAGCCGGCCGTTTCGGTGGCGGGGGGACACTACCACCGCCGATGGGCGGCTTTTCCTGAAGTTCAGAGGCCGTCTTGTTGGTCGTTCGGCCGGGAGGGTCATTCGAGATCACCGGTCCCTTTGGCGCAGGGTTGGAGTTGCTTGACGCCTGAGCGACCAGTTGCGCAAGCATCCTGTCAATGTCGATTTTGAGCTTTGGGGCTTCTGGCGGGTGGGGCTTTGGATGAAGAACGATGACGCGAGCGGCGAGTGTGCCGGCCTCGTCAGGGGAGTCGTTGGTTGCCAACAGAATGAGTTCTGAGAATGATCCCGGGGCTTCGCGCGGGCCTACTGCAGTTGAGGTGCGAATCGTGTTGAACCCTGTCGCTTGAGTCGTGGTGTTCTTCCACGGCTTAAAGAAGGGCGGAACTCGGCGCTTCAGCGTCACGCCGTCTGCGATCAAATCGCGCCCGGGTCGCAGGGAGTTCACGACCAAAGCCTTTTCGAGTTGGTCCTGGTCTGCCCATTCGAAACGTGGTGCCCCAGAGTTCGCGTTGGTGATCTTTAGATCAGCTGCGCGGGCGAAGAACGCGTCGGGCCCAGGGATCTTGACGAGTGAGTTCATGAAACGGAACAGACCGAGCGAAACGAGCACGGCAAGTACCGCAATGAGCAGGGTGAGTAGCAGCGCAAAGCCCGTATCTGAACGGGCGAGCAGATCGACCGGAACCTCCACGGTGACAGTGTCCTTGTAGCGGTCGCCGGTGCCCGGCCGATCCCAGGTCACCTTCACCTCGAATGTTCCGCTGGTGTTCCACGTCCGATTGTCGAGCGCCTCTGGAATCTCCAGGTGGAACGTCAAGGGCGCATCGCCTGGCCCCAGAATTTCGGTATGGCCCGGATCGAAATTCCCTGAGCTGGTGGCAAATACGAAACCCAGGTCTTCGAAGGAGTTGTTCCCGGTCTCGGAGAGGCTGAATTCAACGATCGCCACATCGTCTTCTGGCGGGGTGACGACGCACTCGATGGAGCTGACGAACCCTTCCTTCGGGACTTCACCGCCGTTGAGACCGAGTTCCTGTATTTCTCGGCTCCCAGAGCCGGTTGTGCCATCGGAACAGACGATTTCGGGGGCCCCCGCTGGTGCAGTTACTTCGATTGTGGGGATGAGTATCCCTCGGAGCGGAACCCGGCTAGGTGAGTCGCTGAGGCCGGTCTCGATCGCAATCCACAAATCGATGAACTCGACCGTGCCCGGCGACGCCGGTTTGAACGTCAGCTCCGCAGCTGCCCCGCCGCCCCACGAAGCTGTCCATTCCTCGCGGTACCCGTCGCCAACACCAAAGTCGACAAGTAGGGTCTCGGTGCTCCGACCCTCACTCTGTGCCCTTTCAATGATCGGCACGTCCGAGAGATCAACCGTGAAGAGCGAGGCGTCCTGGGAGGCTTCCGGGCTGGCCTTGTACCCGTCCTTGAGTTTCACATCGACGTCTGCGGCACCGACGCGTTCTGGATCCGGATGAGAAATGCAGATCTCCATGTCTTCGGGGCCCTCAACCTCGATTGTCCAGCGGGCAGCGAATTGTTGGAGTTGTGTTGAGTCGATGATCTTGTCGTTGAGTCGGAGTGGTTTTCGTTCACCTCCGTCAGCGGGTCTGGCAAAGACAGAGAGTACTGGATCTTCTTCGCCGTTGAGGTTGTAGATCTTTATCTGGTCCAATAAGAGGCCGTCGGGTAGCGGCTCTGAATCGACAACGAAGCGGCCAGGTTCGCCGGTGGGCCTGAGCGCAGGCGTGGGGCACTCGATAGGAAAAATGTCTCCAAAGAACTGCGCCATCAGAACGTCGAAAATGTCATCAAGGTCGCCGGCGTTGAGGAGAACTTCTCCCACTTCAGTTCGGTCTTGCGTGAAGGGGGAACAAGCTGGATTGACTTCGTATTCGCGCTCCGTGAGCAGATCGGAAATCTCTCGCTCTTTCTCACCTTTGGGTTCTTTCTCACCGTCAGCGCCGCCAGCAACATCACGGCTACCAGTGATTGCCTGCATCGCCGAAAGCGACGCCTCAAGCACACCATCGGAAGTGAACTGTCGTTCCCACTTTGCGATGTCCCAGTCGTTGCTGAGGATCACGTAGCTGCGAACATTGCTGTCTCGAAACCATTGAGCGAGGGCGTTCTCGCTCGCGCAGACTCCCTCGATCACTGCGGGTGCATCACCGGAATCTTTTCCGTCTGGACCGATATCGAACTGGCCGTCGGTGAACCAGAACAGCAATCGACAGTCAGCGGTGCTGCCGCGAAGTTGTTCGCGTGCGCCAAGCAGACCCGAGCGGTAATCCGTATTCAGGTCATTTGCGGTATACGCGCTTCTTGCCTCATCAAGGCCTTGAGATCCCGACGAAATGGGCGTAAGGGGAAGCAGGACGCGGCCGGCCTCGAGGGACTCTGAGCCAAAGCCGACGACAGCCCATCGAACCTCAACCCCTAGGTCAACCAGTTCCGGGAGACGGCCCCCGACGATACCGATACCATCTCGTACCTCCTCGATCGCGTCGCCCCCCATCGAGCTCGACTGATCAAGCAGTAAGACAACGTCAACCTCGTCGCCAGCCCGGAAGTTTTCGCAACCGCTTTCAGCGCCCGGTTGAGATTCTTGCGCTGACACTCCAACTGCGGCGAAGAGTGCGGCAAGGATGGATCCGCAAAGCGCAGCAGCGCAACGGCGAGCCCAAGATCTGCTCACCGCGACCACTCTTTTGCGACGAAAAAGACGTTGAGAAGACCGATGAACCATCCGAACGATGTCAGCACGACCGCAAGGTGTCTCGCCCGGAACTGCCAATCGGAGTACCGCCCACCCGCACTCAGCTGAGCCTCTTTCATTCGGAAAAGCCCGAGCAGGACCGGAGTGACCAACAGGCCGCTGACTGCCACCACACAGTTCACGGAATACCCACCGCGCACTGTCAAGGCGCTCTCCAAAAGAGCGACCAACGCCAGCACGACCACCCAGAGGGGATCGGGCTTTGTGTTTGCCATTGAAGACTGAGACGCGCCAGTCCTTCGAGGGGGCCCTTGCATGGCCCGAGTCGGCGAGGTCACGTCAACCCTCCCTGCTGCAATTAGCGCTCACCAGAGGGACTTCTTAACACGATGAGGTGCGGTTGGGTACTCCTGCGCCAACTGAACCGGAATAAAGAGCTTCGACGACACACGTTCAACCTCGGCGGTGTACGGGGCCCAAACGTCATGTTCGATCCCCGGTATCGGTCAGATGTGACAAGACAGCCAGCGCCCTTCACTCGTTGTGAGTAACGGCAATCGTGCTCGGCGTGGTCCTCCCGGCAAGAGGATCCGCAAACTTCAACTCCAGCCGTCAGCGAGCTCGAGTGCGTCCGACCAGAAACGAGGCTCGTGCACTGAGAGCTGGGTGACAGCAATGTCGCCGCCAGGCCCTTGAGGTCCGTCTCGAGATTCGAGAGCCTCGAAGTCCACATCTGGGAAGAGGTTCTGCAGCTCCCCCATGTCGCTCAACGCCCCGGACTTCGTTTCGTAACCGCGAACGCGGGCGCCTAGCTCGACGAGTTGGTCGCTTTCCGCTTGCCGAAGCGTCACCCAGAGATCGGCAGCGCTCGTAAAGACGAGGGTCACATCGTGAAGGTCCATATCTGATCCGTGGCTTTCCCACAGACGTCGAACTTGGTCGAAACGATCGGTGACGCCGGAAGACACGTGGAGATTCAGCAGATCGGAACGATCAATCGTCAACTCCCCACGAACGGGCTGCGCAGCAAGCGGCCCCGTGTGAGCGCCATCGATGGCGACAACCCTCACAGACCGAATTCCGTCGTGCGCTGCGAGAACTTCT
>Ga0181579_10004594_pt1 | contig 10727 bp, 9 predicted proteins | sample 071ome_24_FD_132996 | JGI IMG/M metagenome (GOLD analysis project Ga0181579, IMG submission 132996) | Coastal salt marsh microbial communities from the Groves Creek Marsh, Skidaway Island, Georgia - 071402CT metaG (megahit assembly) | ecosystem: Environmental > Aquatic > Marine > Intertidal zone... | reverse complement strand
CGCAGATGAGGATCGCGATGATGGCGAGGATGAACCAGGAGGGGGGGCAGCCCGGACATGGGCCAGGCCACGGGCACTCGCACTAGCTCCGTCTCCAACGACAACGGCACCTTTGGAACGGAGGAAGGTACCTTCTTTGAAGTGTCCCACCGTTATAACACTTAAACTAACACGACAGCGAGTTCGGCATCCCCGCCCCAACCTCCGTGATCGCCGCGAAGCTCCCCCTGCACTCCTGCACCCCGACGCTCCCCCTGTACGAGTAATAGTCCGCGCAAGAGTGCACGCTGTAGGCGATCTTCACCGTCGAAGACGACGCCTTGAAGCTGAACCCGTCGTTGGTGAACGAGCTCGAGCTGGCACCCTCCACCGCGCTCACGTCCTTGAACAAGCTCGCCGCCGGCGCACCCGACGTCCCGGGCCTCGGCACGTCGTCCCGCTCGATCGTCGACGTCGCGTCCCTGAACGAGTAGCACACGCCGGGGACGCAGCCGGTCAGCGTCACCACGCAGTCGGTCTCGCCGAACGCCATCGAGACGCGGCCGCGCGTCGTGCCGTAGTACGAGTCCAGCTGGCACGCGCCGTCGGACTCTGCCTGGGACGCGATCAGCGAGCACACGTTCCTCGCGTACCTGAGACGGGGACGGAAATGGGGGGTGTATCGCGGGTCAGTCGTCGTCGTCGTCGTCGTGGGGCGCCTGGCTGGGAAATGAACGGGGGCGTTTTTTGGGGAGGGCCCGGGCGTGGACGCGCGCGCACCTGTTGGGGAACGCGGAGGTTGGGCTGAACGACACCGTCGCCTGCGCGCGGGCGCCGAGGAGGCACCCGAGGAGCAGCGCGATGAGCAGCGGGGCGCTTCGGGTCCGCATGGTGGTGCGCCGGTCGAGTGACGAGGCGATAACGGTAACATCGGCTCGGGACGAAATTTCGCGGTAGAAATTGTCAAGGCGGAAAGACGTGACTGGGGAAAAGTCGAGGCGTGACCGCCCTTGAAGGCGACACTCTCACGCACCGCACGCGACATCGTCACGGATAAGCGAGCGCGCGAATGATCGAGGTGGTGCTCAACGACCGCCTGGGCAAGAAGATCCGCGTCAAGTGCAAGTGCGTAACCACCAACCCACCCCGTCGAGTTGCCCCTTCCCCAGCCCCCCATTTTTCCCCCACGGTGGGCACCCCCGAACCCTAGCCGAACTCAACCCGCTAACTGTCAAGCCTCACTCTCCAACCAACAGCGAGGACGACACCATCGGCGACCTCAAGAAACTTGTCGCGGCGCAGACCGGCACCAAGCCCGAGAAGATCAGGATCCAGAAGTGGTACAACGTCTACAAGGACCACATCACCTTGGAGGATTACGAGATTCACGACGGCATGGGTTTGGAGATGTACTACAACTAGAGGACCCCGACGCGACCACTGATTCCCGATGAGCTTGATCTTTATGTTCGAGGATCTGTGGCGGCGGCGAGACGCGACGGCGACCCATCGCGGGGGCGGTCGCGTCGGCGTCGAGAATCCGAGGAAGTATTGGTTCACCGCGGCCGCACGAGGGGAAACCTTGGTTCTCCCGGTGGGGCACGGCAGAAGCGTCGTGTGTGAAACGAATGTTCTGGAGGCCCGGATTAAGGGGTCCGTAGAACGTCCGGTGAAGTATACGGCGGATTTCAGGTTCGCCTCGAACGGAAGTTTCACGGAAACGGTCGAGTTTGAAGTGTCAGACGCCGTCTCGGGTAGACTCGCCCTACACTCAAAGCCTCAAAGCCTCAAATGGAAGTTCGATCTGGACTACGAGGGTTCAGACAGTGAGGCTCACCTAAAACTCGGCCACGGACGGTTTGGGGGTGTCAAGTACCTTCGAAGTGTGACGAAAGCCCTCTCCCTCGGCGCCGACGCATTCTGCCTCGCTGAACAGGGCAGCGTAGGCTTTGAGGCGCGATACAAGGATAAGAGATCAGTTGCGACGGCGCAGTTGGCCTCTGTCGGCCTTGCTTTTTTGACATACACCAGGAAGATTGACGAGGAACTCATGCTGGCGAGTGAATTCATGTGGAATTGGCACACTCGAAAGGCGCGTATGAGCGTCGGCTGGGACATCGTCTCTCCGACGGACAGCGGGCGGTGGCGAATCGACAGCGCGGGTACCGCCTCTGGGTTTTACGAGAGACACGACGTGCTCAACTTTGGCTCGACTTGGGCGTCCACTGAGGTTAACCTCCCGAAGCGAAATTGGAAGCTCGGCGCCGGGATCACGGTGCAGGCGATGTGAGGAAGTGTCGGGACTCATCGTGCTCTGCTATCTTAGCTACGATTCAACATAGACTAATGTTAGGCGCGGCGTATCCGACGCGCGCGACGGTCACAGGAGCTGAAACCCGCCCAGAGCCGCGCGCTCGAGCTCCGCCTCGGCGCCGCCGGCGTCTTCCAGCCCCACCCCCAACAGGTTCATCGCGTCCGCCAACAGCCCCGCCTTCACGCAATGGTGCGTCCGCGAGACCCGGCCCCCCAACTTGGTCCCCGCCGCGAGCGTCGGCGCGCTGTTCACCTCCAACAGCCACACGCGAAGGCGACTGTCCACGAGCAGGTCCAGGCCCAGGAGCTCGAAGCGTCGAAGCCCCCTCCCGTCGTCGCCAGCTCCCTCGGCACCCGAAGGCACCCCCTGGGCACCCCAATCGCCCCGTCGCGGCAGCGAACCCAACGCCGCTCTCGCGCACCGCCTTACCCCGTCCCACACGCGCTCGTAGCTCCCAGCCCCGAGCTCGGCGTCGAGCTCGGACGCCAACGTCTCGAACGACCAGTTGCGCTTGAAGTGCGCGTCGGGGTCCCACGTGTCCGACGTGTCCGACATGTCCGACGCGTGTCCGACGCCTTCGTGTATTCGCGCCGTCGCCGCCGCGTTGTTGGTGAGGTGCACCGCGAGCGACGAAACATCCGCCGGGTCCCACGGCGCCGCCGCGAACCGGACCAACCCGTCGCGGTGCACGTACCCCCGCGTGCGCGCGCCGTCGTCGCTCCCCGGGTCCCACCGCGTGAGCAGGACGTACGCGCGCAGGTCAACCTTGCGGCCCAGGAGCGTGAGCGGATCTCGGACGTAGCGCTGCGCGACCCACGTGTCCGTCCTCCCGTCGACTCCCCCGTCGGCCCGCCGCGTCTGCTCCAGAGCCTCGCGGGCGGTGCGAGTGACGACGGTGCCGCGTCCCTCGCCGCCGACGGCTCGCTTGACGATCCACCCGGCGCCGCGCTCGATCCCGTTCGCGTCGTCGTCGTCGTCAAAGGCGGCGGCGTCATCGGCGTCGAAGGCGGCGAACGAGTTCGCCTCCGCGGGCAGCACGAAGGTTCTCGGCGCGACGGCGTCTCCCTCGGGGTGTCTCCGCAGCATCATCGCGAGCGTGTGCTTGTGCGTGATGACGGTGGTCCCCGGGAAGTGGTTGACGAACGCGTCGGGTGGTAGGTTCGCGAGGAGCTGCCCCGTCGGGTACGCGCATCCCCAGAAGAGTCGGCATCTCGAGACGTCGCGCGTCGGCTCGAACACGCCGTCGCGCTCCAGCACGCGCGCGAGCAGCGAGCGGCCGGGGTCCGCGCCGAGCTGCGCCCGCGACTTGTGCGTGAAGTACCTCAGCGGAACCCGGGGTTCGTCCACGGCGCCGTCGCGGCCGGACGTCGACGTCGTCTCGTCCGATCTTTCGACGCCGGGCCGAAGCCCCCGGGAGGAATCTGATGCGACGGTGTCGTGCAGGTACGCGCAAGCGTCGCCGAACGCGCACTGGCCCTTGGCGAAGTTCCAGCACGGCCTGCCGGACAGGCGCCGCCCGCCCTTCGCGGCGGACGCGCCCGTCTGCCGAGCGGGCTCGGGCGCGCGGAACATGTGGGCGACGTCGCTCCGGGTTCATCGTTTTCGCGAGCGAGTGTTAACAAGAGTTAACAAGAACCAGTCACATCCTAACCCCCGCTCAATCAAAACTCCTCGTCGGTTCCCTGCGGAGGGTACAGCGGCGCCGTCCCCGTCCACTCGTCCGCGCACGTCGCGTGCATCTCCTCGATGAGCCGCGCCAGACCGAGCGCCGAAGACTCCACCAGCTTGGCCCCCTTGGCACAGCTGGCGTCCGCCGCGTCGCCGACGACGCCGTGCGGGTTCAAATCCTGACTCGCCCACCCGGTCTTGACCCCGAACCCCGTCGCGTGCCTCTGCAGCGTCTTGCCCTTCGTTCGAGGGGTATTGGCGGAGGAGGCAAAGTTTAACGCCTTGCCGGCGTCCACGAGCTCGGGCCGCAGGTGCATCATCACGCTCGTCTCCAACCCGCCGCCGTGGATGCCGAACCGGAGCTCATCCTCGGGGAAGAGCGACGCGGCGCATCCGTCGACGTCCATCGCGAGGTTCAGCGCGAGCGCCGCGATCATGCGATGTTTGAGACGGAGCCGGCGGGCCACCACCTCCGCCAACGCGTGGTTTCCCCCGTGCGAGTTGTACAGGATCAGCTTCCGGATGCCCGCGCGCGCGACGCACGATCCGATCTCCTCCCACTGCGTCGCCGCCGTCTCCGGGGTTATCCCCACGGTTCCCGCGAACCCGCCGTGCTCGCAGCTCACGCCGATGTCCAGCGGGGGCAACGCGAGGACGCGGACGTCGTGGCGGACGAGCTCCAGCGCGCGGGCGAGCAGCGCGGCGTTGTGCATGGAGTCGACGCCCAGGGGAAGGTGCGGGCCGTGCGCCTCGGTGGCGCCCAGGGGCAACACGGCCACGGCGTCGCCGAGGTCCGCGGTGGCGAAGTCCTCCGTGGTCCACTCCGACCACAGCCTGCTCATCTTCATTTCTCGCGTCGTCGTCGTATGCGCCGCGTTCGACGCTTCGTTCGTCCGGTTCGACTCTTCGTTCGTCTCTTCGTTCGCCCGCTCCTCCGTCGAGTTCGGGTTTGGTTTTTGGTTCGAGTCTTTGTTCGCGGATGCGCCGTCGCTCTGCGCGAGTCTGTACGCCGCGGAGAAGGACCCGCGCGGGTCGGACGCCTCCGTCGTCGCCTTGCCCTCCTCCCACGCTCGCATCTTCCCCGGGTTCAGCACCCCGTTCGGGTCCGCGCCGGACTTGAACCCGAGCTGCGCCCAGTCCGTCTGCTTCATCCCGCCGTCCTCCAGCACGTGCGTGTGGGGGTTAAACACCGGAATGTCGTTCTCCTCGTGCCATCGCATCACCTCCTCCACCTTACCGACCGCGGCTTCGGCGTCGGTACCGGGCCTGAGCAGCGCCAGCGACGCGAACCCGATCCCACCCCCGAACCTGACCACCTCCAAGTGCTGCACGAGTTCGTCGACGTCGTACCGCCTCTCCACGGCGCTCACCAGGTCGAGAGCCTTCCCGGGCATCATCGCCGCCTGCAGGTACGTCACGGACTTGTCCCTCTTCAGCGCGTGCAGGGTGGTGTGATTCCACGCGTACTCGTACAGCGGGATGCCCAGAGCGAGGTCCTCGGACCGCGAGGGTTCGAAGCAGACGTCGCCGTCGTTATCCTTCGCCAGCCTGCGCGCGGGTCCCAACGACGGCTTTGCCATCTGCGCGAGAACCACGTGTCGGGATCCGGCGCCGACGTCCCGAAGCATCCCGCCGAGCGCCGTGTGCGCCAGCTCCCTCGCGAACGTCGGCGACTGGTGGACGCTCACCTCCCTCGCGACGATCGCCGGCGCCTCCCCGAGCTCCAGCGCGAACTTCGCCGCGTCCCCGAGCGTATTAAACGCGTAGGCTCCGTCCCACCAGGGCTGCGCCCTGGCCAGCGGCACCTCCACCTCGGTCACCACCCCGTTGGTCCCGTAGGCGTGCACCACGGGGAAGACGTCGCGGCCGCGGAGCTCCAGGGTCCGCGGGGATGGTTCCGCGGTGACGACGCGGAGGCCCAGCACGGCGCCGTCCTCGGCGAGGCCGCCGTGTACCATCGCGCCGACGCCGGTGGACCCGCCGGCGACGAAGCCGCCCAGCGTCGCCGTTCGCCTGGTGCTGGGATGCTGCCGGAGCTCCCACCCCTCCTTTCGCGTCTCCTCCTCGAGCCGCGCGAGGTTGATGCCGGCGCGCGCGCGGACGATGCCGTCGCGGGCGTCGAAGCTGACGATCTGGTCCATCGGCGAGAGGTCCAACACGATGCCGCCTCGCGTCGGCACCGCCTGGCCGTAATTCCCTGTGCCCGCGCCTCGAGGCGTGAGCGGAACCTCCCTGCGCGCGGCGACGCCGGCGGCGTTCACGACGTCCGCCTCGGACCTCGCCACGACCAGGGCGTCGCCCTTCATCCCGCGCAGCTCCCTCTTGAGCTTGGGGGAGTACCAGTAGAAGTCCCTGGACGCGAGCGCGACCCTTCGCGCCGCGTCGTCCGAATCCGCCGAGTCGACAACCTCCACGCCGCGCTCCCTCAGCTCCGCGACCGCGCCGGCGACCGCCTCGGGAGACACGCGCGCGCCGCTCGCATCGAAGGCGAGGGATCGGCGCGCGAGATGCGCGCGCCCGACGAGGCGAGCGACGACGGTCCGAGCGTGCGAGCGCATCTCGATGTGCCCTCGTCATCCGATGCAGTGACCTTTCGCGCGCCAAAACGTCAGCCAAAACGACCGCGTGGCGGCACCCGAACCAACGAACGCGCGACACACCGCGCGACGCGTTTGGCCGACGACCCTCGATCGAGGGGTGAATGCGACCGCCTCGAGCGCTCGTCGACGCATCGTTCGCGGCGTTCTCGCGGGTCTCGCGCTCGGGATATTCCGCTCGCGAGCTCGGACTCGCGCCCCGTCCCGTCGCTGACGCGCTTCGTCATTCAACAACGGATTCGGGACCCTTCGCTGCGGGGCGCGGGATCCACGCGACGTCCGCTTCGATGTCCGCCCCGGTCACGCGCGCGGTCGCGGTCGACCCGGACGTCCTCGCCCCGCCGTTCGCGCGATACAGTCACGGCTGCGAGGTCTCCTTCCCGCCCGAGCGCGCGACGCGCATGGTATTCGTCTCCGGGCAGCTCGGGGTGAGACCGGACGGCAAGTGCGCCACCGACGCGTACGCACAGGCGGTGCAGTGCCTTAAGAACGTCAAGGCGGTCCTGCACGCGAGCGGCATGGGCGTGGAGAACATCGTGCGCCTCAACGCCTACGTCAAGCACGACAGCCACCTGAAGGACTACATGCGAGCCAGAGACGAGTGGCTGGAGGGCGCGGACACTCAGTGGCCCGACGGACCCCCGGCTTCGACGCTGATGATCGTCAGCGGGTTCGCGCGGCCGGAGTTCAAGGTGGAGGTGGAGGCCACCGCGGCAAAGTGACCCGTCAGGTCGATGGCGTCGCGAGTAAGTAACGTGGTGCTAAGCGTCATCAATCATCGGCTGTCGTCCCCCGAGCTGCCGTAATCCCCCAACAACCCCAACCCGCCTCCGCCGCTGTCCTCCCCATCCGACTCCTTCGTCTCCTTCGTCTCCTCCGCCGGCTTCGGCACCGCCTTGGGCCGCACCACGAGCTTGGGCTTGGGCTTGGGCTTAGCCGCCAGGAACGCGGGCTTGGCCACCTTGGGCAGGACGGATGACCCGTCGCCGCCGCCGAGGCCATCGCCCTGGGATACCCTGGGACGCTTCGCCCCCGCGCCGTCGCTGTCGCTGTCCGACTCCAGCCTTCGCACGAACCCCGCCGCCGCCTTCTGCGCCTCCGCGAACACGGCCTTGGCCTGCGCCTCCTCCGCCTCCTCGGCTCGCTTCCTCTCGGCGTCGATCTTGCCGTGGATGGCGCCCAGCGCGTCGTTGAGGGACACCTTGGCGTTGCGCGCGTTGAGCGACCGCATCTCGTCCAGCGCGGCCATGATGTCCATCTCGCGCTTGCTCTCCTTCGTCCTGTTCTCCAGCGCTTTCATCGCGTCCCCCTCCTCCTCCTCCTCGCGCTCTCGCTCCGCCTCCTCCTCCTGCGTCGCCTTGTCCCGCCACGGCTCGTAGTTTCGACTCGCGCCGCTCTCCACCGTGTAGTCGCTGTTCTTCGGGTCCGTCTTCATCGTGATCTCCGCGGAACATCTGTTGCACCGGAAGAAGAACCTGAAGATCTGGATGCCGAGGTAGTCCTCCCCGAGCGCGTCCTCCTTGCGGGAGTTGAACTTGGTCCCCTTCGAGATGTAGTTGCCGCACGTGTTGCAGCAGATGCTCATGGGCAACATCATGCGCACCTTCATCTCGTTGCGCTTACCTCCCTTGCGCGTCCCGCGCGGGATCTTCGACGGGTCGAAGTCCGGCGGGATATACTTGTTCAGAACCTTACGCTCGCCCATGGTGGCCGCCCGGTCTAACCCGCGGTCCGCGCGCGCGGTCGAGCGGGGAAAACTGACCCAAAGTGTTAGGGTTGCGTCGAGCAAGATGAAAAATGTCAATATTTGCACATCGCAGACGGCTATCGTAACTCCCGAATCACACCGGCCTCCTGGGCGCCATGCACGCCAAGATCCCCTTCTGCCACCAGGGCTTGTCCCCGTACTCCGCCTCGGACTGCGCGTCGACGATCTTCCGATCGGGTGCCCACGCTCCCACGGCGCCCGAGTGCTGCGCGGCGATGGCGGCGGCGGCGCATCCAGCCATGAGCGCGGCGCCCACGTCCAGCCCCTGCGACCAGACGCGCAGGAACCCCGCGTTGAAGGCGTCGCCCGCGCCGTTGGTGTCCACCACCCTGGACACCGTGCACGCGGGCACCGCCCACCTGCGACCTGAGGAGTCGCCCGCGAGGACCCCCCGCGCGCCGCGCTTGATGACGACGAGGCCGACGCCGTCGGAGGTTGACTCGGTCGATCCGGTTCCCGGTGCTTGAGCCGTGCCGCCGACGAGGACCTCGAGCGCCTCCTCCGCGGTGTCCTTGCCGGTGATCTCGCACGCCTCGACCTCGGAGGGCATGAGCACGTCCACCGCGGCGGGGCCGCGCACGGCGGTCATCATCGCGGGCGGGGTCCACTCGCCGGTGGCGTCAAAGTTGGGATCCATGCTCACCTTGATCCCGCGAGCCTTCAGGCGCTTGACGCACGCGGCCAGGCCGCCGTGGACGCCGCGGCAGACGTAAAAGCCCCCGATGTGCACGTGCGTGGCGTCGAGGGCGTCCGCGTTGCCCCCCGGGAGGAGCTGGTTGAGCGTCGCGGTCTTCGCGGCGCCGTACGTCGAGACGAAGGTGCGATCGACGCGCGGACCGTGCATGGCGACGCAGGTGGCGGTGGCCTGGTACTTGAGCACCGCGAGGGACTTGGCCGGGTCCGTCACCTTTGACTCGTTCTTGAGAGCGGCGGTGAGCACCTGCGCCATGCGATCCTGGCCCACGGCCGCGTGCAGCGTGGCGGGGACGCCCTGCGCGGCGAGATGCCACGCGGTGTTGAGCGCGGATCCGCCCGGGCCCTGCGACACCGTCTCCACCTCGACGTCCGCGCCGGGGGAGGGGAGGGCGTCGAGGGGGCCGACGGAGATGTCGACGAAGGCGTCGCCGATGACGGCGAACTTGACCTGGGTGGCCATGATCGCGCGGATGGGAGGTCGACCTGCGGGCCAATCTCTGCATTATCTTCATGCGCGTCCTTTCAGGGCGCGTCGTACCGCGGACATGTTCGACCTGAGGAGGACCGGGTTGGTTTCAAAAAACGTCATTTGCGTATTTTATTCGTATGGTCGTGTAGTTTAATTTTAAATCGCTTAAACGTAAATAGTGCCGATTTTGAAAATTCCTTCCTCGCGCTGACGGATATGGGCGGGACCTTTTCGCGAGCGATTCTCCACAGACGACGGAGAGGCCCGACAGGTCTCGCGGGGTGCGATCCGCGAACGTAGCCCGGGGGATCTTCGTCCGGGGCGACCCACCATGGCGTTCTCTTGGGACGCGCAGTCCCTGCGGGCCGCGATAGACGACCCGCAGCGCTCGCTCGCGGCGCTCCAGGTTGCAAATCAGGGCTCCGGACGGCACGAGCTGACGGGCGCCGAGGCGGTCGCCTTCTTCACCGGATCGGGGCTCCCGCAGGAGACGCTCAGCTCGATATGGATGGCGAGCACCAAGGGTGCGCCCGAGATGGGCCCCCAGATGTTCCTCGAGGCCCTCAAGCTCGCCTACGCCGCCCTGCACGGCGGTGATCCGTCGTCATCCTCCGGCGCGGCGTCCGCGTCGCGGGGCGGACCCGCGTCGTTCTCGTCGCACGGCGGCGGCGGCGGCGGCGGCGGTCCGACCCCGGAGGAGCGGCAGAAGTACGCCGCGCACTACGGCACCCTACCCGGCGCGAACGTCGGGCGGGTCTCCACCGCCGACGCCGCGGACTTTCTCTCAAAGGCGAAGATCAAGCGAGAGCTCATCCAGGACATCTTAGCCAGGAACGCCGGATCGGGCGCCGCGACCGTCACGCTGGACGCCTTCGTCCAGTCCATGCACGAGACGTACGAGGCCCGCAAGGCGAAGAAGGAGAAGAAGGGCCTCAAGAGCGCGGCGAAGGCGGCGATGGCGTCCGGCGCCTTCGCCAAGAGCGCGGGCTCGTCGTCGTGGCGATCGGCGCCCGTGCCCCCGCCGCTCGAACCGGCCGGCTCGAAACCGACCGCCGTAAGGTCCGGACATTCCAACGATTCCGTCCCGTCCGCGTTCGCGAGCTTCGACGCGCCGCCTATGCCGCCGTCGGGAGGAGGAGGAAGTGGCCGCCGAGGAGGAGGAGGAGGTGGCGGCGGAGCGGCGTCGAGCGGAGGAGGAGGAGCGTGGGGCGGGGCGGGGGGAGACGGAGCGGGAGG
>Ga0181579_10004592_pt1 | contig 10730 bp, 10 predicted proteins | sample 071ome_24_FD_132996 | JGI IMG/M metagenome (GOLD analysis project Ga0181579, IMG submission 132996) | Coastal salt marsh microbial communities from the Groves Creek Marsh, Skidaway Island, Georgia - 071402CT metaG (megahit assembly) | ecosystem: Environmental > Aquatic > Marine > Intertidal... | reverse complement strand
GCAAACTCAAGAAGTGCTTGCATAGTTTGTGACGTTAACTTGGGCAGTTGAATCTGATGCGCATCACACTTGTGGCGGTTGGCCGGTTTGGAGCAAGCCGGGGCAAGGTAGGGGCCGAAAAAGCGTTATTTGAAAATTACACGCGAAGAATGTCGAATTCGATTGTGCTAAAAGAAATCGAAGAGAAAAAATCATTAACCCCTGAAAAATTGAAGCAAGCTGAAGGTAAAAAATTGTTATCGGCCGTTCCCTCGGGAGCCGTTATCGTTGCTCTCGATTCACGGGGCAAGGAACTGAGCAGTGTGGAGCTAGCAGACAAATTATCGGGATGGCGGGACGAAGGCATCCGGGATGTGAATTTTGTGATAGGCGGCGCAGAAGGGCTCGATCAAAACGTTACAAATGCAGCCCATTTGGTTCTGAGCCTGGGGCCCATGACATGGCCCCATTTATTGGTGCGGGTGATGTTGGTTGAGCAATTATACCGGGCTCAGTGTATACTGTCGGGACATCCATATCATCGGGCTTAAGTAGAGAGATAAATGCCAGATCAAACCCAAGCAGAAAGAAAACCCCGCCCGGTCGTTTTATGCATATTAGACGGTTGGGGCGAGCGTGCTGAAACTGACGATAATGCGATCGCCATTGCGAATACGCCGAACTGGGATCGGTATTTAGCCGAAGCGCCGCATGGCCGTTTGAATGCATCAGCCTTGGATGTCGGTTTACCTGATGGTCAAATGGGAAATTCCGAAGTCGGTCATATGACTTTAGGTGCAGGCCGAGTCGTTTTGCAGGACCTGCCGCGTATCGATACGGCTATTAAAGATGGTTCTTTAGCGGCAAACCCGGTGCTTGAAAGTCATATTGCTACGCTTCGCGAAACTGGTGGCGCTTGCCACTTGATGGGATTGATGTCACCGGGCGGTGTGCATTCGCACCAAAACCATATTGCCGTCTTGGCAAAAATTATTGGTCAAGCCGGCGTTCCTGTTGTCATTCATGCTTTTTTAGATGGTCGTGACACACCGCCGAAAAGCGCTATCGAATACATGAAACAGTTTATGGATGATGTTCAGGATGTTCCTGGTCTTTCCTATGGCGTTGTCAGCGGCCGGTATTATGCGATGGACCGTGACCAGCGATGGGAGCGAACGGAACAAGCCTATAACGCACTTGTTTCATTGGAGGGGGATGCCGCACCGGATCCCATGACAGCGATCAAGACGAGCTATGATAACGACATTAATGACGAGTTTGTTCTACCGACGATTATCGACGGCTATCCCGGCATGAAAGATGGTGACGGTATTTTGATGGCGAACTTCCGGGCTGACCGGGCGCGTCAAATCCTGGCGGCCTTATGTGATCCGGAATTTGACGGCTTCAAGCGTGCTAAAATCATTAATTTCTCTACCTGTGTCGGCATGGCGGAATATTCCGAATCCCATAACCGTTATTTTCAAACGCTTTTTCCACCGGAAGTCTTGCACAATATTCTCGGACAAATTGTTGCCGAAGCCGGCATGAGGCAATTGCGAATAGCCGAAACGGAAAAATATGCGCATGTAACTTTCTTTCTAAACGGTGGTCGTGAGGATGTTTTTAACGGCGAAGAACGGATACTCATACCATCACCAAAAGTTGCGACATACGATTTGCAGCCCGAAATGTCGGCTCCCGAATTAACGGACAAGCTTGTTCAGGCTGTTAAGTCAGATGCCTTTGATTTGATTGTCGTAAACTATGCCAACGGCGATATGGTCGGTCATACGGGTATATTGGATGCCGCTATTAAGGCGGCGGAAACAATCGATGTGTGTTTGGGCCGGCTTGAGGCTGCGGTTCGGGGAATTGGCGGCACGTTGTTGGTCACGGCAGATCACGGCAATTGTGAAACCATGCGAGATGCTGAAAGCGATCAGCCTCATACGGCGCATACCATGAATATGGTGCCTTTTATTGTCCTTAACGGTTCGGCAACGCTAAAGGGTGTACAAAACGGTGGTTTAGCCGATGTTGCACCGACAGTGTTAAAGCTTCTCGGGCTGCCGCAGCCGTCTGACATGTCGGGCCGGTCTTTGATTATTGAAAAAGAAACAGAGACACTTGCCGCGCAATAATTTGTCCAATCGCTTCAGCAAAGATCGATACATTCATATTTATGCCTTGTCGATGGCATGCTTTTTGGGAGTTGCTATCACATCTGGTGATGTTGCGTATGCAAAGACCGAAGGAAGCCAAACGGGGCATCAACTAGAATCGATTGAGAAAAAATTAAAACAGCAACGTGATCAAAAGAAGCGGCTGGAGATAAAAGAGAAGAAGTTAAGTGCGGATCTTGAAAAACTAAATAGCGAGATTGTCAGCACCGCAAAGTCGATACAGCTTTATGAATTAGAAGCGTTGCGGCTAGAAGCGCGCCTAAAACAGTTGAGACAAAATGAAGCTCGCAGTGCATCCCGTTTAAAGAGCGCACGCAAACAAACGGCACATGTGTTAATGGCCTTGGGGCGCATGGCAAGAAATCCACCCGAAGCATTGGTGGTTCAACCCGCGACACCGACACAAACTGTAAGAAGCGCGATTTTGCTTCGAGCCGCTATTCCGGAGATTGAACGGCGTGCCCACCGGTTGCGCGTCAGGCTTGACGAATTAACGGCCGCTCAAGAAGCCGTCTCGTTACGGCGATACCGGCTTAATGACGTCATGGAATCTTTGCGTGAACAACAGAAACTTTTAAATGCGTTAACGGCCCAAAAGAAAAAAATTATTGCCAAGACTCAAGTAGACAGCGCTGTTCTGGAAAAGCATGTTGCCAAATTAGCAAAAGAAGCGAAATCATTAAGAGAATTAATGGAACAATTAAGCCGTGTAACGAAAAGGCGTCCGGCAAAGCGTCAACGGTCTGATCAGACAGGGACGCGAATCCCGGCATCGAAGCGGACGGAGAAACTGGCCCGACTCAGCAGGGGAGAGCCTTTAGGGCGCTCTATCACAAAATCGCGAGGGACTTTAATTCAGCCTGTCGTGGGCCGGATTGTCGGTCGCTATGGGCGCCCCTCGTCGGCGGGTTTGAGGCGAAAAGGCCTATCGTTTGAAGCCCGTTCAGGTGGGCAAGTGGTAGCGCCATTCCGGGGAAAGGTTGTTTTTGCTGACCGATTCCGGGGGTATGGACGACTCTTGATCATTGATCACGGCGAAGGATATCATACCCTCCTGGCGGGTTTTTCCCGGTTGGATGCTCGAGTCGGGCAGAGCGTAGTCGCTGGCGAGCCCGTAGGTGTATTGGAGCACTTAAAAAACAAAAATCCAGTGTTATATGTTGAATTTCGCCGCAAGGGGCAACCGATAAACCCCTTGCCCTGGCTGACCACTCAAAAAGCTAAGGTAAACAAATGAAAAAACATGCCGTACTGATTATCTTGATCTCGCTCCTGGTGTTCTCTCCAGATGCATTTGCCGCAGAGAAAAAGAAAAATTCTGCTGACACATTTCGATTGCTTCATTTGTTTGGTGATGTATTTGAACAGGTGCGGGCAAAATATGTAGAGAGCCCTTCAGATCAAGAACTCATTGAAGCCGCAATTACGGGCATGTTGACGTCTCTTGACCCGCACTCAAGTTACCTCAGCGCCAAAAATTTTCGCGAAATGCAGGTCCAAACACGCGGCGAGTTTGGTGGTTTGGGAATCGAAGTCACTATGGATAACGGCTTGGTTAAGGTTGTCTCCCCAATTGATGATACACCCGCCCATAAGGCCGGCATTGAACCAGGAGATTTAATTTCTCACCTCGACGGTAAGCCCATTGTCGGCATGACTTTGTCTCAAGCCGTTGAAAAAATGCGTGGTAAAGTTGGCAGTGATATTATTTTAACGGTTCGGCGTGCCGGAAAAGAGCCGTTTGACGTTACGATTACACGTGCGGTTATCAAAATTCGGTCGGTTCGTTCCAGGCTGGAAGACAAGATCGGCTATATTCGTATTACGACTTTTAATGAACAAGCTGACAAAGGCGTTAAAAAAGCGCTGAACAAATTTAAAAAAGAAATCGGTGATAAACTTCAGGGTATTGTTTTAGACCTTCGAAATAACCCTGGTGGTTTGCTTGATCAGTCCGTTTCCGTATCTGATATTTTTCTTGATAAAGGCGAGATTGTATCGACACGCTCACGCAAGGAAGGGGATACGCAGCGGTTTAATGCCCGTAAAGGTGACCTGGCTAAAGGGTTGCCGATGGTCGTACTGATCAATGGCGGTTCGGCTTCGGCCTCCGAAATTGTTGCTGGCGCCCTGCAGGATCACCGCCGTGCGATCGTGCTGGGAACAAAATCATTTGGTAAAGGGTCGGTGCAAACAATCTTCCCGCTTTCAGGCCATGGCGCCATGCGCTTAACGACCGCCCGTTATTACACGCCGTCCGGGCGTTCAATCCAGGCGGTCGGCATTGAGCCTGATATTAAAGTCGAGCTTGCCAAGATTGAGGCCGTTACTACGGGCTCAAACCGCCGGGAATCTGATCTTCGTGGAGCACTTGATAACACGGATAAGAATCAAAACGACGGCAATAAAAAAGATACTGACAAAAATTCGTCTAAAGATAAAAGCACGACAAATGATAATAAAGCAAAAGCAAAGAAACCCGTGGAGGATTATCAATTATCCCGGGCCCTCGACTTACTGAGAGGGTTAGATTTGCTTGCAAAGCGTGATCGGCCACAAATCAATTAATTGGCCCGTCAATCGTTCAAGCATGAACGGCGAATCGGGGCTGAAGAGTCGTTAATGGAACCGGTTCATGGCTGAAAAAGATGAAGATACAGAACTAAGGAACGATCAGCCTGAGGATCAGGAAGAAGACCTTTCTGATGCCGATATTGAAGATATTGGGGATCTTGAAGTCGGCGGCAGTTCATCCGAGGGTGGTGAGTCGGATGCGGCTGAGTCGTCATCTGACGGTGAATCCGAAGAAGAAGATGAGGAGTTGGTCGGCGAAGAGTATGACCTTGATGTCGACAACATCGATTTCAGCGATAATTTTGAAGATGACGATGACGACGAAGAAGGTGGCGGGCTAAATAAAATCGTTATGATCGCCGCCGCTTCCGTTATCGGACTTGCCGTGCTGGGCGGCGGCGGATGGTTCTTATTTTCCGGCGAAGATCCCGTACCGGACAATTCAGTTGGTGCGGGGGGCGTGCCGCGAGCCGGTATGTTGTTGCCGCCAAAAGGCAAATCAACAGGGATGTTGGCACCGCCAATTGGCCAGGCTGGCGTTGCCGCAGCCGGTGCCGTGGCGGGAGTGGGCGCCTTGAAGAGCGTCGCGACGCAGACGGCGGCATCCGGTGTTATTGTTCCCGCCGTTACGATGGCGGCGTATTCTAAGCTGCCGGAATTGCCGCCGAGTCAACCGGTCCGCAGTCAGGTCGACCCAGCCCTGACAGAAACAACAAAAACCGGGGTGTTGCCTAAAATCAGTGCCGATGGCCGCAAACCCTGGAAAGAATACGCACGGGCCTTCAATGGCAAAGACGCCCGTCCTCGAATTGCCATCGTGGTTACCGGCATGGGACTAAGCCGGGCGGCAACAGAGGCGGCCATTTCACGGCTGCCGGGGCCCATAACCTTAGCCTTTACACCTTATGCGCAGGCCCTTGATGATTGGGCGTCCATTGCGCGCCAGTCCGGTCATGAAGTGATGCTGTCGTTACCGATGGAGTCGGCAACATTTCCAATTGAAGACCCAGGGCCGATGGCGTTGCAATCTGAGGCTCCCCTTAAGGAAAACTTACGCCGCTTGAATATGGTTCTTGGCCAAATGGGAGGGTACGTCGGAGTCATCAGCCATATGGGCTCACTGTTGAGTAAAGATGTGCAAAAACTGAGGCCGATATTAGAAACATTGAAAACCCGGGGCTTGATGTTTGTCGATAACGGCGCAACGAAGAAAACAATTGCGCCAAAGCTTGCAACATCTGTTGGTGTGCCTCGTGCCATGGTTGACGTGGCTTTAGACCGTGTGCTGTCACCGTCGGCAATCGATGCAAAGTTAACTCAACTCGAACGGCTTGCCCGCGAACGGGCAGCAACGGTGGCAACGACGGGCCCCTATCCATTGGTGATGAAGCACTTGATCCGGTGGAGCAAAACCTTAGAGAAGAAAAAAATTGTCCTTGCGCCGATTTCGGCCCTCGCCGATGTGCAATTCATTCAATAATCTCGGCGCGGTACCATTGGCGCTGTCATCATGATTTCTTCCGCGATGCTTAAAAAACTTTCTTATCGTCCGTGTGTCGGTGCCATGGTCTTTAATGCCGGCGGCAAGGTCTGGGTCGGGCGGCGCTCCGATGTTGAATCGGACGAAAACGCGTGGCAAATGCCGCAGGGCGGTATTGATGAGGGCGAAACACCATATGAAGCCGTTATTCGGGAATGTGGCGAAGAAATGGGTACCAACAATGTTGAGTTACTCGCTGAAAGTAGCGCGTGGTACACATATGACCTTCCGGCAGAGCTTATCGGTTCGGTTTGGAAAGGAAAATTCCGGGGGCAAAAACAACGATGGTTTGCGTTACGATTTCTTGGTCATGAAAATGAAATTGATATTCATACGACCAAACACTCTGAATTTAGCGATTGGCGGTGGGCGGACATCGAGGAGATACCGAACCTGATTATCGCTTTCAAGCGCCCTGTTTATGAGCGTGTCGTAGAAGAATTCCGGCCTTGGGCTGGAACAATTTGAAATTGAACGAAAATAATAAGGAAAATCTGCCGGTTACATTGATGAAACGGCGGCTCAATATTGGTTGATTCATCCTGTTCCATTCCGTAGCATGTGCCGAAGTCCGGCAAAAAATTGGCCGTTCCAAGCGTTCATAAATTTGACGCTTGGTCATGCAAAAATTTGTTGAAATTTGGAGGCAGATGATGACTGCTGAAGCCATGAAAAGCGCCGTTTCTTTGGATATTTCCCCGTTGACGCCGACATTCGGCGCCGAAATCAGCGGTGTGGATTTATCCCAGCCGATCTCGGATCAATTGGCCGCAGCCATCGTTGATGCGTTTCATCAATATTCTGCGTTGGTTTTTCGGGGACAAGACATGACACCGGCTGAATTCAGCCGATTTAGCAGCATTTTTGGCGAGCTCGATGTGCATCATTTAGCCGAGCATACATTTCCCGATCATCCGGAAGTCCGGGTGCTTTCGAATATGAAGAAGGATAATAAGCACGTTGGCCAATTCCGAGGCGGTCATTTTTGGCACACGGATATTTCCTATAAAAAGAAGGTTGCGCTCGCGACCATCCTTCACGGGAAAATTTGTCCGCCGGTTGGTGCGGATTCGCTCGTTGCCGATATGTATGCAGCCTATGAATCGATGCCGGAATCGTTGAAGAAAAAGCTTGAAGGCAAAATGGCTATCCATGACCGGAATTTTCGATATGAATTTTTATATCCGGAGCGCCCGCCTTTAACACCGGAACAAATTTCACATGTTCCGCCGGTCGAACATCCTTGTATTATTGCCCACCCTGAAACAGGCCGCAAAGCCGTCTATATTGTCGAACATTTCGTGTCGCGGATCGGCGATTTAGATGAGGATGAATCGCAAGAGCTTGTAAAGGAAGTCATCCAATTCGTAACACAACCGCAATTTGTTTATGCTCATAAATGGCAGGTTGGTGATGTAGCTATGTGGGATGACCGGTGTACATTGCACAGCGCAACATCGTATGAATATGATAAATATGACCGTTTATTGTACCGGACCCAAATTAAAGGGGGAGAACCGTTTTATCGGGCCTAACGGCGGTATATAAATTTTTAAAGGGAGATGCGATCCATGTCTGGACAAACACAATATATTTACGACTTTGATGAATTGGACGAAATGCCGCAGGGTCCAACCAGCGGCAAGGTTTCTCCTCGGAACTTCGTGTCCGGAAAATCTTCCTCTTTTGGGGCCGCTATTACAGGCGAAACCATGCATGTTGGTCTTATCCACAAAGCTGCCGGGACGGGATCAAAGCTGCACAATCACCCGAATGAACAGTTTAATTTCGTTTTAAAGGGTACGCTGCAAGCTGAAATCGACGGACAGACCGTGTTGGTGCCGGAAGGACATGTGATCCATATCCCCGCCAAGGTCTATCATAGTATTTGTGCGACGCCCGACGAAGACGTCATTTTTTACGTGGTGAAGGATACGCGCCACGGTCTGGCGGGTCCGCCCGTTGACGGCAAGGAAGACGGCCCACGCGTTCTGAGCAAAAGCGAAGTCATTAAAAAGGGCAAATCGAAATCCAAGCCGCGGTTTTCGATTGATTCCAAAAAAGCGAATAGGCCCAATCCACACATTAAAGACTAATTCAGCCACGAATACTAACTGGGCCATCGCCGGGCATACTGGTTTGGCGATTATGAAGAAGGGAGCGCTATGCCTTATTATCGTTTTGAAAATATGGAGCAGATTTGCACCAACCCCCATTTATCAACGGGGACAGGAGCCGTCGTCGACGGCCAATACATAACGCTTCGAAATAATAATAAAGCGACGGGGACAGGGTCTCAGCTCCATTATCATCCGAACGAGCTTCTCATTTTTCTTATTGCCGGAAAATTAAATGCCGTCGTCGGTAAAGATCAAAGAGTCGTGCATCCGGGAACGTTCATTCATGTCCCGCCCAATGCTCGTCACCAAATGCGGGCCACCGAAGATGGTCCGGTCAGTTATTTGTATTGCAAGGACAACACCTGGACGATGACGGGGATTGCTGCCGATGAGGCGCCGCCGGAGAAGGCGCCGACGGTTGAAGAAATTCAAAAGAAACACGCTGCGGGTGTTTGGGCCGGCCAAGAAAAGGATGAGTCAAAATCGGAAGCCATCATCGAAGGGCTGGATGAGTGCTATTACCATGTGATGGACTTCGGTGAGCCTGAACACTCTGGGCGAATCTGCTCGATGTTTAATGGTGAGCGCCTATCTTTCGGCTATTTTGAATCGCCAAAAGGATATGAAGAAACAAGTGATTCACTTGAACATGAACAGTTTATGTACGTTATGACCGGTTCATTGGATTCTTCAATTGATAAAGAGAAAAAGGAAATTAGTTCCGGAGATCTGCTGCATGTGCCGAGGCATGCGAGCATGTCGTTTCGCGTGAAAAGCGATTCTGCGCGTTATGTCATCTTTCAAGCAAATTCATACCTTGAGTCAAAAATTAAAGCTTAACCTAACCAGAGGAGGAGACCATGGAATTTAAAGATATCCTTTATGAAGCGAAGGATCACGTTGCGACGATCACCCTAAATAAACCGGAGGTCGATAACGCAACGACTGGTGCGACATTCAAAGAACTCTATACGGCTTTTAAAGAAGCTGACGCTGATACATCTGTTGGTGTTGTCGTATTGACGGGTGCCGGTGATACGCACTTCAATGAAGGCGGGCAGGTTAAGCAGCACCTGACGAAAAAACCTGGTACTCACCGCATGCACTTTGTTCAGTTGTTGGAATGTGCTCAGGCCATTCGAAATTGTGGCAAGCCCGTTATTGCCGCCGTCAATGGACGCTCCATCGGCAGTGGCAACCAACTTCAAATGTTGTGTGACTTGGCAATTGCTTCTGATAAAGCTGTTTTTGGCCAACATGGTACGAAACGTGCCGGTGCGCCGTTGTTCTGGGGCACGACATTGATGTCCTTGCTTGTCGGTGAACGGAAAGCGCGGGAAATCATTTTCTTGTCGCGGGAGTATTCCGCTCAGGAAGCACTCGAAATGGGTTTGGTCAATAAAGTCGTCCCGCACGATAAACTTTATGACGAAGTTAAAGATTGGTGTGATGAAGTTTTACGGATGAGCCCTACGTCTATGCGGATCTTAAAAACATCCATGAACTTTAAGTCGGATTTGTTGTATCCGGCTTTGTTCCACGCCAGGGAAATGCTCGATCTGTTTTCCGATTGCCCCGAGCGAATGGAAGGCACGAGAGCATGGGTTGAAGGCAAGACACCCGACTTCAATCAATTCCGGAAACGCTTGGATTAATCTCGGTTCAATTAACGCTGTATTAATCCAACGCCGCCTGTACGGCCGCAGTGAAAACATTCCGCAAAATGTTTAAGCGGTTCGTGCAAGGCGGCTTTCTATGTGCTATAGCCGGTCATCAGCGTTGACGAACGTGCCGGATTAGAGAGATTCCATGGAAGCATTTATCGGCTCAGAGTTAAAGGCATTCCTGCTGGTGATTGCCATCGACCTGGTGATGTCGGGAGACAATGCCATTGTTATCGGCATTGCAGCGAACAGCCTGCCACCGGAACTCCGTAAAAAAGCCATTTTTTACGGTATTTTGGGTGCGACGGTTTTACGTATCTTATTTGCCTCTATTACCGTTCAGTTGCTCGAAATTATTGGCCTGACCCTTGCCGGCGGGTTATTGCTCACGTGGGTCTGCTGGCAGATGTGGGTGGAAATCCGCCAGCATAAACCCCTTGCAGAAATCGAAGCTGAAGCGGAAGCAACCGCCGCCGCCACTGGGGAAAATTCCACCACAGAACAACCCAGCATTCGCAAAGCCATGCGCAATATAATTTTGGCAGATCTTTCCATGTCGTTGGATAATGTCCTTGCCGTTGCCGGTGCTGCGCGTGACCATCTTGAAATTCTGATCTTCGGGCTTGTTCTCTCAATTGCCTTAATGGCTGTGGCTTCGACCTTCATC
>Ga0181579_10004590_pt1 | contig 10731 bp, 8 predicted proteins | sample 071ome_24_FD_132996 | JGI IMG/M metagenome (GOLD analysis project Ga0181579, IMG submission 132996) | Coastal salt marsh microbial communities from the Groves Creek Marsh, Skidaway Island, Georgia - 071402CT metaG (megahit assembly) | ecosystem: Environmental > Aquatic > Marine > Intertidal zone... | reverse complement strand
GGTGTAACTGCTGGTGCAGTGGGTGTAACTGCTGGTGCAGTGGGTGTAACTGCTGGTGCAGTGGGTGTAACTGTCGGTGCAGTGGGTGTCGCGACCACAGGTGGGGAACCTTCTGACGGAGGCGGAACTACCACGCCAGTGTCCCGGTGGGCAATCAGCGTCATCAACTGAACAAATTTCCATATGGTGGCCTTTGTTTCCGATGGAACATTAGGGTCCATCAAGATGAGTCCAATATCCATCTTCTGAACCAACCCGCCAGCCTTCTCAATCTCCGGTAACACGGGGATAATGTCCCGTCTCATAATGGCTTCGACGATCGGTTTCGTGAATTCGGCCCATGTAATACGTTTCATGTTTGACGGAACCATGCCCATCATCTGTTGTGCCATAGAAAGATCTTGGTTATCCGGAAACACGGCACAGAGACTAGTCATGAATTCAACACAAGTTTTCTCGAAGAGTGCATCATGTTTCACACTTTCAGTGGTTGCTTCAGTAGTTGCTTCAGTGGTCTGCATGGTTACTGGATTTCTTGGTTGTTTCTTCTTTTCTTTGTATCTATTTTCTGAACCAGAAACAGACTACAAGTGGTGTAACTCCAAGGGCAGAAAAATAAAATAATTTCATTTTTTTAGACACTTTGTTTTTTGGTTTCCGTTACTTACAAGTTTTTTTTTCTTCTCTTTTCGTTGAGAAACATACAATTGATTATTCAATTTCGTTACCAACCACCACCACCCAGGGAAAAAAGAGAATACACAATGGCACAAACTTTTGTTCTTTCTGAAGCCGACGCTTACACTGAAAAGGTGGCCCAACCCCTCCGAACCCAAGACCATCAACCATCAGAAACACAGCAACAGGTGAACAACATCAACACCAGCACCACGGATAAACTGAAACAGGCCCATGACAAAAGCCAAACGGCTGGGTACTTCCAGTCTCACCCATATTCACAAATGTTCACCTCACACTCCCTCGCAGTCGATGAGGCTACACTGAATAACCGATATATGAAGCTTATCTTCGGTGGTGCACCCGACCCGGAAACCGATGCCATCCATATGGCCTACACCCATTCTGCCAAACAGAAGGCCGAGGCACCCATCTACAAGGAAAACACCTTGAACGAACTGAACCCCTCGAAATTCACCGAAGGTGAGCAGGCCACGAAGGAAAGCCTGATGAAGACATTCAAGGAAAGCCGTCAGTACTACAAGGGTGTCATCGACTCGGATCCCGAGCGAGCCATGAAGAACCGAGCTGGTCATGAACTGACGCAGACTACCTATTATGGCAAAGACCAGAACCGGTTCCATCACCTCACGGGCCAACACGGACATTTGCAGAACCGACCGGACACATCGAGACTAACAAGCTGGCAAAACCTGTCTTCGAGAACTGCAGCCCCAGACGGATTCGGCGGAGAGGTTCCTTTGGTTATCCAAAACTACTTCGGAGACGACCCCAGGACCGTTCCATTGACCGACGAACCACGAACCACCGCACCCGCTCCGGCACCATCGAATGATATGCTCGGTGCATACTCTGGAAACGATGTTGATCGGTTCGTCCAAACGTATACGGATAACAACCCGAATTTCATTGGTTTGTTCAGTGATGCGAAACAACGAAAATTTGTATAATAAATAAAACAGGTCTTATCATTGAGTAACTTCTTGGCTTTGTTTTGTTGTTATTGTTATTGTTATTGTTATTGTTGTTGCCTCATAGCCCTTCCTGGAGTCTCACTGGTAAATCCTGTTTCTTCATGACCACTGCCCCATTGTACTGAACCAGTTCATAATGAACGTTCTCAAGTGATAATATGGCAAACCATTTCTCTTTTTCTTCGTCGACTTTGAAGCGTTCCATTTTCTCGACTTTGTTCCCAGAGGCCTCCAGTACAATACAATGGATGGGGTACTCCGCCTCAAGGGCCCGGAGCGCCATGTCGTCCCCGAAGTACGCCGATGTTTTGACCACGTCCTTCAAGTCGGTGACACATGTGACGTTTGACATGAACCCGTAGTCGGCCAACAGGGACCGGTCGCGGTTTTTCTTGGCATTGGTGAACAAATCGAAGAGAAAATCGAACTTTTCCTTTGTAATACTGTCGGACACGATACAGCGCAGTTCTCTTACGGTGCTTTTGATTCCAATCGATTGGAGGATCTGGACCCAACAATGGAACAAACAATCACCCGCGCCGTCATTCGAAATGATTTTAAATTCGTCTCGGTTCCCAATTGGGTTCCTAATTGGGTTCTTAATGATTGAGTTCTCGATTGAGTTCTCTACCGAGTTCTCCACTGGGTTCTGGATTAGTTCGTGATTTGGTTTTGATTGGGTTTCAGCTCGATGACTCGTTTGGCTCCGTGTCCTGGGTCGTTTCCTAGTGTAGCTGGGCCGGTTTCTTATCCTGGTGTTCTCGCCATACAAGTAACGCCGGTGTTCATTTGAAATGTTTATTTTTTCCATATGGGACATACTTCGATGATGGGGGGCAATCGCAGAACCATAAGAGACCTTCTTCGACCCCGTTTGGCTTCTCGTCACGGCGACCATTGCAACACCAACACAAATAAAGATAAAAATGTAAAACCAACCAGATGTTGCTTCTTCCCCTTCGTTTTCAGGTGGCGTATTACCAACTACCAATTCGTTCTCTCTTTTACTAACAAACGAATTTAATAGAGCCCGAATAAAACTATACCGAAGGTATCTTTTCTTTCCTCTCTCCATTATTTCCCAGAGTATACGTCCCAGAGTATATGAAACATTAAAAAACACAGTCGAAAATTTTTGTTTGTTCTTATTTAAAATGAATTATATATTTACATCCTTTTAGTATTTAATGAAACACACGACAACATCAAAACAATCACGTGACACGAAAAAAACACCAAAAAGAAAAATAATTTGTTCGTCGTGTAGAGCGCCCCTAGGGATTGTTATGTCTATGTGTCGTTGTAAACGGTTGTTCTGTTACGCGTGTATTCAGCCCGAGGTTCATTCATGTGAGAACCTACAGGATTTTGCCGATGCTGCCAGGAAACGCCTCGAGGACGAGTTGATGTCCGTGCGTCGGAAACCGACACTAACAATTGATCAAATTTGAGTTCAATTGCGGATAGTGCTGTTCGCACTGTATCTAAATCAAAGTCAAAAAGAATCATCAATCTCAATAAAAATCGACTTGGATCCTCGAGTTGCTCCTCCATTGCCTCAATAAACTCATCTTCTGTTTCTAACATTTTGGATTTTTCTGTGTTACAATTCGATAGATTACTACCGCCTGTGCCTGTCCGTCTTGCCAATTCCTCTTGCCCTCCAATATGCGACGTCTTTTGGAATAGCCAACTTACTTTATAGATGATAAATATATTATCTCGTTGTATACTAGTACGACGAAGACAGATTTATATAGTTTGTATTTTTTTGTTTGTATTTCCCATCTATTATGTCACGTACCAACCAAGTTAATTACAATTATTTCAGAGAGGAACCAAGGCAAGCCAGCGGGAACTGGGGTCGGAATTGTTTGTTTGCTTTCATTGGGTTTGTGGTCTTCTACATCCTAGTATGTGTGGTGTTGAACCTTGTAACAGATCCAGAGGGAGCAGTAGCGAGTAAGGTAAAGGCCAAGGTTAAGGCCAAGACAACCATGGAACCGAAGGGGAGTGTGGCGAAAACCGGTGTTCCTATTGAACAGAAACGGTTCCCGGAGACACCACCAGTTTCAAAGAGAACCAATACCGTGGTTCCTCGCTTCACCACGACTGATACCACGGCGATCCAACGGGTACCGGAGAACATGAGCTTACGGGACATGAAACAGGGTATGGTTTCCGCCATGGTTGCTACCACGGGGACAACGACCCTTCTCCCCAACACGGGTAAATCCAAAGTAGCTAAAGTCAGAGCACAAGATGGCCGTCATTACCTCGTTGCCGCTGATCTTCCTAACAAAGCCAAAGCCGCTCGGAAGTTGGCGGAAATTACCAGGCGGTCACAGACTCTCCTTCAGTCCATTGATGAACAACTTGATGGTAACCGACGCATCGTCTATGACGGACACGACATTACCGACAACATGAAACAGTTGGTGCGTCGGCACTACGAGAAAGAGATCCCGTTAGCAGAGTTCCACGACCCAAGTAGTCTCACAGTCGGCAGCAACACCGATAAGGGCCTCATGATCGAAACCTGTCTCCGTGGCAAATCCAACCCAGAGGAATGGAACTCCGATAACACCCTGTTCCGTGTGCATACCCATGAGTTGGCTCATAGTGCCGACTTTGAATTCAGGGGCGATGGCGAGAAGGCGCACGGGCCTGTCTTCAAACGTCTCCATGAATATCTCTTGTTTGTTTCTGAAAACCTCGGGCTCTACAGTTGTAGTGAATATAAGGCATCAGGCCGAAAGTTCTGCGGATTAACCCTAAGTGAAACTTATTGTGGCAAATAAAACAATTAAAAAAATAAATAAATAAATCACGAATATCGAACATACAAGAATAATTATCTCCTCCTCAATGTAAATAGAGACACGGTGTTTTTTCGATACCACGACCAAAAAACAACAACATAATATATAATTATGGCAACCCAATTGAGTCACTCGTTCCATGGAGACCTATCATCGGGCGAAGGACCCGTCCCAGGAAGTGGTGGTAACCTTAACTCGGTTTACGAAGGCAGTGGCACGCTCGAACCCGAGGCCAGCGACGAAGGGTATGGAGTCGGTGCCATGCCAGTGGGGCAGTTAGCCTCCGGTGCTGAGATGAACGAATTCCGGATCTCGGACTCTACCGCGTTTAACAACCTCCGGGGGATCGCCAAAACCAACTACCCCTTTGATCCATACCCAGCCCAGGATCACCCCAACCAACAAGCGACCTCTCTTACCGATAACTTCGAACAGAGCGACGTCTCCGGGGTGTCCTCTCTTTTGCCTGGTAAGTATTCCTACAATAACCAACAGGGTAGTCTCTCGAATGAAATCTTGCGTGAATTTGATGCTGGCAGTAGCACCTACAATTCTCTTGAGACCGCGGTGACGGAGAACGCCTTGGATAACACTGATGCGGCCACGCGCGTCGCTAGTCGACAACAGGCAGCCCAGAGTGGGATCGCCCAACAGGCTCAGGAAGGAATCAATCCCCAGAGTGTGTCGGAACAACATAAGATGGCGTTCTCCTCTGCTTCGGTACAGGACGTGCCGTTGACTCCGTTCCACCGAACATATCCTAATTTTGGTACAGGTCACGTCGATTATGGATTCCAAGAACCTGGAACCGATCGTATGTCCGACGAGATCATCCGTGCCTACCATGCCGTCTTGCCACAGGGACAACTTGCAGGTGCCAAGAAAGACTTGATGCCTCAGTTCTCCGGAGTGAATCAGGAAGCCATTGAACAACGACCCATCTTACAGTCCCTTGGTAAAATCAAGAACACCTTGTATCTCGGAGGCGTCACCGAGCTTCCTGACGAGATCAGAATTGACCCGAGACAGGCATTGCATTCCGGGAGCAACATTCCCGCGGATCTTTGCCAATCTGCTGGGGAGTTGGCGTCCGCGTTGAATTCACTCAAGTACTACGAGACCGACAGTTTGTCCACAAGCAATCCTTATGGAGCTCCTCTGCCTGGTTCGGCTACTCTTGCTGGTGGATCAGCGGGTAAAATGGATCCACAATTCTATGGCCACTTGAACTACGCATCCAATGAACCATTGACTTTCGCCGGCCGGGGACACGAGTACACCTCAAATGAGGGTGTGATCATCAATCAATAATGTAGCACATACCAACCAATAAATAAATATTAGTCACGGAAACCCAAAATAAGACGTTCCGAGAAAAACAAACCGGAAATTAACATAATGTGTTCCGTTCCTTGAGAAAAAGGGAAAAATAGAAATAAAGACAGTTTTATATACCGGTTATGAGTTCTGCTATTCGACTCCATTTTATAACAGGTCAATCAAAAATATATATAAATAACGGCTACACACACATGCTAAAAAAATGAACCAGTTCACCATAAATGGGAAGAAACCGTTTCCAAAGAAACAGTGCGCCGCAGACAAACCAAAACGACTTTCCATTAAAGATATCAAAACAAAAACAAACAAAGCACACAGGGAAAAACAAGGCCCGGTTAAATTTAGGGTGGAATCGTTCCAGCGACACCGCAAGAAACTAGAGGACAGAAAGAAATTCCTCGAAGAGAATGGACCACAATATGTACCCAGTGTGCCCGAGATCACCGAGGCCAAGAACAAGGTTATCTCAGACCAAGCCAGGAAGAGACACAAACCCGCTTATCCAAAGACACACGTTGGCTTCCCCGGTGGGGTGCGACAGGTCCTACAGGAACGACAACGGCGACACGACGAAATGGTGTCACGGGGAATGCGACACAATGGGACAACCATCAAGACAATACTAGATAAAAAGATAGTGCGTTTCTATTCACGGGGTAAAACAGTAGAAGAGACAGACACTTTCTACACCACCAAGACTGACCTTTGTTGCATGTGGTGCACGGAAAAGTTCGAATCTGTTCCGATCCCGATCGCCAGAAAATACGATAAAATAAATAGGGTCTTTCATGTCGGGGGCCAATACTGTTCCGTTTCGTGCGCCTTGGCCGAGTGTCGCGCCGAAAAGTCCATGTCCCTGTTGTCGATTGAGTCGGCCACGAGGCTTCTTTTCTGTAAGATGTTCGGCAGCAATGCGATCACGGATTGTACTTGTGCCCCGCCGCGTAGACTATTACAGAAGTTCGGTGGCCCCATGACGATCGAGGAGTTTCGCGCCACAGGGCCAATGGGTATCACTACAAGGGAACTTAGTTTGCCCATAATCCCCTACACTTCTGGGGTCGAGGAGATTGAGCACCGGAAAATAACGATATCAGACCAATACAACGAAAACGGGAACCAAACACTCGAGGAGTTTGTGGTGTCCAATATGAGTCTGCAACACCTGGGCCGACGAACGAACCCCGATATTACAGAAAACCATCAAGACGCACTGGTTGTACGGGTACACAAACAACACGGCAGGAAACCGTCAATCAAAGAACAATTGGACATCTCTACCAAACGGCTCCAGATTCAACGGGACACAATCTACAAGAGCGAGAGAAAACCCAAGCGGAAAACCAGGGACCTCATGGATTTCCTTCAAAGGAAAGAAAAAAAAACATAATTTATTAATTATAAATGTATTTATTTGTAGTGTATTTATATTTGTATCAGAGATTTAGAGGCTGGGGGCGTGTGTGTGTTTGTGTCGCCTTCGTGTGTAATTAATGGTTGTGTCGATTGTCTCTACATGAACCCACCACAGTGTTGTTCCCAGTGTGGCCAACCGGGTACCTCCCAGAAAAACCAGGGATATTGTCAAACATGCAGGGCCATCTACTACCAAAAGTACACGGCGTCACTCAATGGAAGAATGGCCATTCTCGTCAAATCGGCTCGCCAGTCAGCGAAAACAAGGGGACAGAAACGGAGACGACACGGCGCCGACGAGAGCAACACTTGCTCCATCACTGCCAACCAGATCAGTGCCCTGTACCACCGCCAGAACGGTCTTTGTGCCGTCACCAACCAACTCATGTCCCTCGAAACCCACCGGAACACCACCATCTCCCTCGACCGATTGGACGACTCGAGAGGTTATCATATCGAAAACTGCAGACTCGTCTGCTGCGGAGTCAACGCCGCCAGGAAGTTCGAACGGAGCCACATGACAAAATTTCCCTTCATTGTGAAATTCTCGGCCGCCCAGCAGACCGCTGCAATAGCCCGCGACCGGAACCGGCAACGGCAACGGCAACAGCAACGGCAACAGCAACGGCAACAGCAACAGCAACGGCAACAACAGGAATCAAACCAGAAACAAAAACAGACACAGAGCACCTCCTAGAAGGAATCATCCTTTTACCAAAGGAATTGGTGACCCACATTTACCTATTCACTGAAGCTTGTCGAATGAACCGGACAAAGGTGTTTCTTACCATTGCACGAAGCGTGAAACCGCCTTGTATTCAGGACCTCAATGGGGTTATTGCTCTTGTTTGTCGCATATGCCAATCCCCCTTAATATTGAACACCTACAAGAGGAACTGTATCGAAGTTGATGAGGCCCGTTGCCTGAATGTGTGTTCCCATTGTGTCAAAGAAGCACTCATGTAAAGGAAGTTTATAAAGGGCGTTTTCGGGCAATTTTTTCTAGGTGGTACGTAATCCTTAGCGGCAAAAGAGGGATATACTCCAACTTGTATGATCTGAGATTTTCGAGATCTTTCTATATACTAAGGATAGGATACAAGTTGGGAAGCTTTGGCCCGAAAACGGGCTTCTATCACGTGTTAATTTTTACACCATATTTTGGTATTGTTTTTACATTTGATTTATATTTCTTTTTCATTTATAACCTAGTTATCTCCGGGTTATATGGGTATTTTTCGGCCAATTCTGCATAAAGGGACTCGTTCCAATCTCGAAGAATATTTGCGATCACCCCGTTGATCTCATCTCTGTTCTCATCATGCATCTTAAATTCTTTCATTCTATTGAATATAGACTTTGTTAGAACATCTTTGGCGAATTTAATTTCTTCTGGGGTAACCCCCGCCTCCGATTCATCACTAGTACCGATTAAACACATATTTATTGCTTGCCGAATCATCACGGAAACGTCGCCGCAACGCCACCCCCTCTTTTTATAACGTCCTTCAAAGGATATGGCTCGAGCTAATTCCACTATCGTTTTTGCTGCACTGATTGTGGCTTCGGTGACTGACCCAAGCGTAACATTACCAAACTCTGTGATGACAAATCCGCCGTTGACATAAGCGATTTTCCCAATATCAATATTATTGGTCTGCAACCCGAATGCAGCCAATGTTTTATAAGCGTCAACGAGTTGTAGTAACGCTGTATCACCACAGTACTTGTCGTCATCATAATCTACATCCCCCCATTTCACCGCGTCTTTAAGCTTTTCTATTTGGATAAAACCAATCACACTGGGATGTCTCCCAATATTCAACTTCACGACCCCAGTCGACTTAACCTTGGGACCAACACCTTCGACTCCCATGATCCAATGAGCCAACATCTGAAGACGTAACTGACAAATTTCCTGTTGTTTGGTCTTGTGGGTAGAAACAACGATATCATTATCACCATACTTGAAGATTTTCACAGTACTCCCCTCATAATCCCTTTTATGCAGGAAATTTCCAAGTCCCAACTTCTCTTCGATTTCTTTTATTACTGTTCCACTGCGTCCTGACGATTTAACTTCATATGAATTTCCCATCGGTACTTCGGGATCATCTCGGTTCCACCCAACGCCAGAAAGTAGGTCTTCCATCAGAGGATACAAATTACTGTGACCTGTACACTCTTCGTCCAGAATTTCTCCAAACATTTCGTCGTCAAACGTAAGTACATACGGGGGAGACACAGGTTGAGTGGGAGGCGGAGGAATTACCTCAGCAGGCATATCAAGCACTTTACCCATCGACCCCTCCTCTACTTGGTATGGTTCCGGTCGATTCACCTGTTTGTCGAATTTCGCCGCCAACCCAGTGACATCCCCTGCCCTTATGGACTTTCTTTGTGATTCCACTTCATCCCTCATTTCCTCCATCGAATTCCGGTCCACTGGGTATTCCCAATCAGCTTTCCTGATCTTACGGGTGGAATAATCCCTTGATGATGCTGCTTGTTTCTGTCTGTCGCGCTCCCTGCCTACCAATGCAGTCTCCCTGAATTCCCCAACTGCTCTAAGCATAATGGTCTGGTATGCTTCTATGGCGGCTTGAAGCCTCTGCTCTGCGTCTGCTTGTGCTTCTTCTGCGTCTGCTGCTGCTGCTTCTGCGTCTGCTGCTGCTGCTGCTTCTGCTGCTTCTGCTGCTGCTTGTGCTTCTTGTGCTTCTACTGCTGCTGCTTGTGCTTCTTCTGCTGCTGCTTGTGATTCTATTATTTGTCTTTCAGATTCCTTGGCTGCCTCGGCAGTCCGGGATGTATTCTCAAGAAATTCAGCTGCTGCTGCTGCTTGTGCTGCTGCTACTGCTGCTTCTCTTAGTCTTTGAGCTTCCGCAGCTGCTGCTGCTGCTTGTGCTGCTGCTGCTTCTCTTTGTCTTTCAGCTTCCTCGGCTTCCTCGCGTTCGCGAGCTACATACTCAAGCCATTGACGTTCTTCTTCCACTTCTTCCCCAATGAAATTCTCCCATTGTTCGTTAGTGTCTTCATCAAGCGCATCAATTTGCTCTTGCGAAATTGCGTAAACCGCGCGCATACTATTTTTTACTCCTTCCCTAGCGTTTTTGACTTTCTCCTCCCATTTTTTCAAGCGTTCCTCCTCCCCTCGCTTTAAATTCGTTGATTTAATTGGTTGGCGTCGTCTAGATTCAGTAGTGCGCATTCCCGCAAACCCAGTGTTTTCTATTTGTGTTCCTTCCTCTTGATCTCGCGGAACCGGAGCGACAGCCAAGCGTTTCTTAATCATTTCATCTTCCTTTCGTTCTCGGCGTAGCTTCCGCAATTTTTTCAATAATCCCCCCTTCTCTGGCTTTATATTCGTTGATTTAATTGATGGGCGTTGTTCAGATTCAGTAGTGCCCATTCCCGCAAACCCATAGCTTGGGTATGTTTCTTCTTCTTCCTCTTCTTCTTCTTCTTCTTCTTCTTCCTCT
>Ga0181579_10004589_pt1 | contig 10732 bp, 6 predicted proteins | sample 071ome_24_FD_132996 | JGI IMG/M metagenome (GOLD analysis project Ga0181579, IMG submission 132996) | Coastal salt marsh microbial communities from the Groves Creek Marsh, Skidaway Island, Georgia - 071402CT metaG (megahit assembly) | ecosystem: Environmental > Aquatic > Marine > Intertidal zone... | reverse complement strand
TAATAGAACGACGTCGTTAGCTGCGCACGTCCCACTCGCCCGTCGCCGTTATAGCCGAGGTAGGTGACGTTGTATTTGTGCAACCGTTCGTCGCCAAACGAGGCGGGTCTTTCGATAAAGTCGTTTTTGTTGAAGAAGGTCTCGCTGTCCTCGTCGTTGCGGTTATGCAGCAACGTGAACTGCGAGACGAAGCCGAGTCGGGGCAAATCCTGCAGATACAGGTTGGCGACAAAGAATTCGTCTTTGCGAATCTCTTCGCCGAAATCGTTCAAGCCAGAGTTGGTGTCTTTTTCGAGCCGACGGAAGTAGCCCAGATTGTACTGAAACAAGTTGTTGTCGCGATTGCCGAACAGGCGAAACCCGATTTGGTTGTCTTGGAACAAGAACCCGCGAAAGTCCGTTGAGAAAGGCTGAATGCCGATGCGAAACGAGTCGAAGTCGAACCGGCGCGACACATTGCGAATGTGGTAGTCGAAAAAAGCCTCTTGGATACCGATGTGTACGTCGTTGCGGACGGTGCCCTCGGACGGATCGCGCCGCAGGACCGCGCGCTCTTCGACCTCGGCGCGGTTGAAGTTGAAGACCGGTGTAAAGCGGAACTCGATGTCCGGCGGCCGATACGCGGTATCGCCTTGCAAAAACGACAGACTGACGACCAGGTTTTGCAGGTAGAAAAGCTGCTCGCCCTCACCAAACGTATCCAGCGAGCCTGGCTTTTGCGATGAGTTCGGGCTGATCGGAGTCGGCAGACGACGCGGTTCGATCACCGTGTCCGAAATGACCGCGAGATTGAAAAAGTAATCTTCCGTTCCGGGCAACGGGCGGTCGGCCTTCAAAGTGTTCTGGTTGTAGGGATCCCAAAAGTTGACCTTGACCCCGAGGTTGTCGATCAGCCGCCAGCGATCGGGCACCGGAATGAACTCGGAAGGCAAGTTCGGTTGCGGCGGACCGACGCGCGACAGATCGGCTGGTGGGATCGGGTCCAACGCGTCTTGTCGGGGACGCTGCGGAATGCGGCGCACGTCGTTTTGCACCAGCACCGGCTTTTCGCCCACGGTGACGGCGCGCAACCGCTCCTTGCCCGCCTGGGCCGGACCGGTCGCCAGCATCAACGCGGCCAACGCCGCGCCGGTCACGCCATATGCGACTCTATTTGCCATCGCAAACATTGTTTTGCCGTGACCCCAGGAACGGTTTGAACGGACAGTTGACGTAGCGCAGGAACCCGCCCGGCGCTTGAAGTTGATCGGCCCGTTGGGACGGCGGTGCATTCCCGACGCCGGAATTGAGAATGAGGCCGGCGTTATGCAAGCCCAGGAACGACACCATGTCGTCTTGGTCGATGCCGTCACCCGACACGCCGATGCCTCCGATCACGGTGCCGTCGCGATAGATCGGGACGCTGCCCGGGAAAATCTGGAACCCATTGGAAATACGCGTGAGTTGCGTGCCCCCGTCCCGGGTAAACCCAGAGCAGGTCGCACCGGTATCGTTATTCGCGCCACCGACGTCGGTGTACAAAACGTGCGCCGCGATATTGTCGAATACGACATCGAGTTGGAGCCCTGTATTGAAGGGGCTCCACGTCGCGATGGGATAGCTGAACGGACCGTTCTGCGCGCCGATGATTCCGTCCGGCAGGTAGGGCCGCGACAGGTTGCCCCCCGAACGATCGGCAAACGCAGTACCGTCGGCCAGGGCGTTGTTGCCCAACACGCGTCGTACGGCAGTGACGTAATCCGAAATGGTCACCCCGTTGGCGTTTTGCCCGGCAGGGGTCCCGCCAACGGTCGAATTGAACGTGCCCAAATAGGTCCCGGCGTTGGAACTGGAAAACAGCGTCGCGGTACGCGCTTTTTGCAAAGACACATCGGTGCCGAAGATCGGTCCGTCGAAGGTCCGGGCGATCCCAAGAATATTGCCGTTGCCGTCGACAACCGACACGGTGACGTGCACGGGGCTGGGCAACGGGCGCCTTATCTGCGCCCGGCTCGCATAGGCGATGTTCAGCGCACTGCGGATGATCTGTCGCACTTCCGCCGTGGTCAGGCCGCCATTGGCGACGGTCGGGCTGATGCTGTCGCGCGGGCGAAAGCGTGCTGCGGGTGGGTTGGCGCCGTCGAACAGCACGAACACGACGCCGCCGACATTGTTGTAATCGCCGTTGGGATCCTGGGCAAAACCCGACTCCGCATTCCCGTACGCCGTCCCGGCCACCAAGGCGCCACCGGCATAGTAGCCGTTGACCGCCACCAAATTGCCCGCCGACCCATTGATCGTCCCGAAGGCTGCCGCGGCGCTGGGGTTTCGGAGCAGGACATTTACGTCCTGATCGATGTAACGCAGGCTTTTGCCTTCCACGAAAATCCGATTGGCCCGGATATCGTCGGGGGGCGCAAAACCCGATTGGCCCGCCAAGGCGACGATTTCTTCGACGTCGGAATCTTGGTCCATGACCGAAGCGTCAATCGTGTAAAGCCCGTCGATCTCGATCCCGACGCCACCGACGACAACCCCGGACTTGTAAAGCGGCAATCCGCCCGGATCGGCCGAAAGCCCAAGCGGCGACCGCTTAGGCCCCGCCGTCGCATCGACCAATCCCGTCGGCACCCCGTTGGTGGCCTGACGTACGGTGAGGTCCGAGCACGGCAACTGACTGAACTGCACGCCGAACAACGGACCGCTCGGGGCCGAACTTTCGCCGGGGTTGAAATGTTCCTGCACGATCTGGCTCGCGGTGCGCGTCGTAAACGCATTGCCGCTAGAGGAGAGGTACGCGCCGGTAATCGCTTTGGCGATTGCCGACAGGCGTCGTTTGGGGGAACCGGCTGCGCCCAAATTGGTAAAGGTGTCTTGGACTTTCTCCAAGCCGTTGGTTCGCGCGATCCCCTTGCCGCTGTCGACCCGCAAGGTGCCCGCCGCACCGGTCATTTGGAAAACGCCCAGCACGTTCCCGACGCGATCGACCACGGAGATGGTCGCATTGACATTGCGCGCCTGGGACTCGGCAACCGCCTGAGCGATGATCTGCCCGACCTCGTTGGTGGTCAGCGCCTGTTGCGAGACCTGCGCCTGCGCCACGACCGGCGCCATCAAGGCGGCGGCGAGGCCCGCGGCAAATAGCCCACGACGCATCACGACCCGCCTCCGGCCTTCGGCACGATACCGAGGGCGCCGTGCTTCAACGTTTCACCCACGCGGTAGCCTACGATGACGGTAATACCCTGATTGTCCGCTGCGATCGATCCATCGATCACCTTGTACTCGATCTTGCCGTTTTGGGTTTCAAAGCCGTTATCGATCAGGTCGGCAACATCGCCGCTCCACGGCACCCAATAACCGTTCGCCGTGCGCTGGCGTAGTTCGGCGCTGCCGACAATGGCCCAGACATGGGTCGCTGTGACGGTATCGCCCCCGACATCGACTGTAAGACTAAGATCGTCCAACTGACCGTCGGACTCCATCGTCCCTAGCGACACCCCCTCGACCGATAGAACATGTGGCCCGTCTTGCGCCACCGCGCCGGCCGCCGGCAGTAGAAAAACCAGACCCGCCGCGGCCATGCCGATCAGGCGGCGGCGCATGGCGAAAATGGGCATGACTCCACGCAACACGTCAGCCGCCCTCGGCGCGGGCGTTCTGCAACGGCTTCCGCATGGGGTCGTGAAAATCGAGATGGAAGTCGTGACAACTGACGCAGGTCGAGGGCACCCGTTGCGCCGCGGTCTCGCCGCCGTGACAGGCGGTACACGTTTCGATCTGCGGCAGTAGTACGTCGGACGCCTTTTCGGAATCCGGTGCTGCGTGACAATCGACGCAGCCCGGCGCGCTATGGCGGCTGTGATCGAAACGCCCCTTAGGCATCCAGCGGTCGACCACCAGTACCGGTGCGACCGTATAGTCGAGCGGCCCGTCGCCGGTGCGGCTGACCTCGTGACAGGTGCCGCACACCGATTTCGCAAACACACGGTCACCGGCATCACGCGCGGCTTTGTTGGCCCAGTCCAGCGCTTCCAGGCGCTCCGCCTCGCTCAGCGCGCGGCCACCCGGGCGGCGGCGTACGATCGCGGGGGCATCTTCAACCTCGGCACCGCCACGCAACGCGAGATCGCCATAGAACTCACGCAAGGAATTGATCACGGCCTCGACATTGCCGTGCGGGAGACGCCGCGCCGGCACCGTCGGCTCGAAGTTCAACTGATGGCATTCGCTGCAATGGTCTTCCATAGCGACGGGCGCGAATCCGGCACCCCCCTCGTCGGTCGTGTGGCAATCGGCACACGCCATGACGCGCCGCTCGCGTTGGCCGGGCACCAAAATCCCCTTCGGGTTGAGGTGCTTCTTGTGGGTGAAGACAAGGTTGGATTTCTCGACTGGCCACTTCGCGGGGTCGAGCTCAACGCGTTCGAACGCCTTGGCGACCGCGTCGGTGACGACCGTGGGCCGGAATTCAGGATGGTCGCGACCGAAATTCGAGACGTTAAACAACTTGGTGTCGCTCGCAACATCCTCGAGATCGACGTGGCAGGACGAGCAGAAGGCCTGATCGTTTCGCGTAATGGGCTCGGCGCCCTGATGCTCCTTGTGGCAACTCTGACATAGCGCCGTCGTGATCTCGGGCAGATCGTGCACCTTGGGATCGACATGGTTCGTAATGTCGGCATGACAGTCGGTGCAGACATTGTCCTGTACGCGCACGAACGGACGTTCGTGGCAAAAGCTGCAATTCTGCGCCAAGAATTTGTGCGGCCCCGACACCGGACCGGTGACCCAAGCCAGATCGGCTGCAATGGGCCAGCTTTCGGTCTCGATCGCCATTTCGATCGGATTCTTGGAAAGCGTTGGGTCCTGGCCGTCGAGCACGTAAGCTTCGACGAGCGGCCACACCAGAAAGGCCAGCAAAACAACGACCAGCGCACCCCAGGCCAACGGGCGTTTACTGACCCCGACCTGTTCGATCCGGGTCGTGCTGTTGGCCCGCAACGTTTCCAGTGCGTCACCGACGGGCCGGGTCAGTTCGACGGACAGCGCCACCTCGGCGTCGCCCTCGGGCGGTAACACCGTGATGTCGTAAGGCCCAACACCGATGACCGACCCCAACTTGACCGGACCTGCCGAGACCGGCTGGCCGTCGATCGAGATGTTGTTTCGTCCCTCGCCCTCACCCTCGAAGTACAAGCCGCCTTCGCGTTTGTGCAGAACGCCTTCATGCAGCAAGACGCCCGGCGCGGGCAGTTCGACCTCGTTGTCGGTGCTGCGCCCAAAGCGCACCGTTTCGCACACGACCAGAGCGTCGCGTGCGGCAATGGCGCCGTCGCGCTTCTTCGTTAGGTGACGAACTAAGACGTCCACGACGGCCTACCAGTACAAAAACACGGAGACGATATGGATCGCAAGCGCGCCGAGCAGCGCTACCGTCAACGGAATGTGGAAATACAGCCAAATATCCAACAGCGCCTTGTATTGGATATCCTTGCGAATGCGGGTCAGCAGTTCGACCTTTCGCGCCAAGACCCGCACAAGCCGGCGTGCGGCATCGGCATCGCGACCACTGTAGCTCTCGGCGAGGTCGCGCACTTTATGGAGCGCTTGCGTGCTGGCGCAATTCGGGTCGGTCCCGGACAACTGCCGCCAGACGCTGCCACCAATGGCAGTTTTCTTGTCGGCGTATTCGACGAGCGCATAGACCTCGTCAGGCAGGTCGCGGGCGATTTCGTAACAATCTCGGCTCATCCCCGCGACCAGCGCCCACACATCGCCCAGCGCGCCCTCGCCGCGATTGATCGACCGCATCCGCGGGTAGCGCATGTAGGCGTAGAGCCCGAACGCACCACTAGCGATCACCAGCACCATCAGCGCATAGGCCAGGGTGTGCACGTTGATCCCGAATTGAAACCCACTATGCAGCGTCGCGATGACCAATAGCGACAGCCCGAGATAGACGTGCCCCGAGGCCCAGTCTTCAAGCAACAATTTGCCGACGCCGTACTGCCGCTTGCGAACGCCAAACCAGGCGAGCCAGACGATCAATGCGGCGGCGAGACCGCCGAGGGTGTAGCCCAGCCACGTGCCGCCGTTGGGTTTGCCGAGCGGATCGTGGATCGCATAGGCGAGAATCGCCGCGGCAAGAATCACCAACGTGATTTTCAGATAGCGGAAATTGCGAAAGACCAGGAGTGATGTATGCATGCCTGCCGCCTAACCGCGCGCCGACAGTTCGGACAGCGAGAAGAAATCTTCCGGGCTGACGCGAATCGCGGCCCCCGTCGGGCAGGCCCGCACACACGCCGACCCGCCGGGAATGTTAAGGCACATGTCGCATTTCACCGCGAGTTTCGGCGATCCATCGTCTTTCTTATGGGCCTTGTTCCACGTCTTGTTCTCGCCCGGCCCCGGCCCCGAGCCGAACATCATCCACGAGAACAGCCCCGGTTTTTTCGGCGCACCCGACGACAAATGGATCACGCCATAAGGGCAATTGCGTTCGCAGTTGCCGCAGCCGATACAGCTTTCGTCGATGTAGACCTCGCCGTCCACCGCGCGGTGAATCGCGTCGGGCGGACAATCGGCCATGCAGTGCGGATGCTCGCAATGACGACACGACGTCGGCACGTGGATGCGCGCATAGGTCGGACCGGCTTCGCGATTCAGCCGCGACACCCCGCCGTGCGTTTCCGCGCAAGCCTTCTCGCAATTGTCGCAGGCCACGCACAGCGTCTCGTCGATCAACAAAATGTCGGTCGCTTCGCCCACGCCCTGTTCGACCAGGAACTGGATGATGTTCCCCGCCTCGGGCCGGGTGTGCATACTTTCGCTTTCGATAAAGCGGGTCAGCAACCGGCGTTCGACCTCTTCGCGCAGCTCCGGTGAGGCATCGACCATCTGGCGGAAGCTTTCGCTTTCCAGCCAAATCGTTTCGGTGTTGATGGCAGCCCGAACCGTGGCATTGCGGCGCGCCCGAGTCAGGAACGCCATTTCCCCGACGTAGTGGCCGGCTGGGACATAGGCGATGACGATGTCCTTGCCGCCGATGCGGCGCGATACCGTGACCGACCCTTTGCGGATCAGATACACGCCTTCGTCCGCATCGCCCTCTTTGAACAACACCTGGCCCGATTTGAACGCCCGCACCTCGGCGGTTTTGAGGACCGGCTGGATCGCCTCGTCGGTCAAACTGGGCAACAGGTACGTCCGCAATTGCCGCACCAACGCCACTTCGTTCATGGCACGTTCGACCGCTTCGACCGAGTTGATCAGTTTGATCATCGACCGGCGCGGCGATTCCAGCATGAACGACGGCTCGGCGGCGTTCACGGTTGCGCTTCGTCGGCGGCCCGCAATCAAGCCGATCTCACCGAAGAAATCACCGACGCCCACGGTCACTTTGATGCTGGGATCGTTCTCGTCGATCTGAATGTCGGCGCTGCCCTCGACGATCATATAAAACGAGTTCGTGTAGTCGTTGCGCTCGAAGATGACGTCGCCGGCTTTTGGCACGTGAATAGTGGCGTCGAGCAAGAATTCCCGTAGCTGCAGCGGCGTCAGGCTGCGCAACAACGGCACGTTCTCGCGAATGTGAGTGATGACCTCGTCGACCGAACGGTCGCCGGGCAATGCGCGGAACTTGTCTTCCAGCAAAGGCTCGTCGGCCGGCTTGATGTGGTTGCCGAGGATGAACTCGATCACCTCATAGCCCTGGTTCATCGCCTGCTTGATCAGCGGGAACCCGGCCAACGCGCCGACGATATAAAGGCCGGGCACGTTCGATTCGTATTGCGGGCTCAATTCCGGCAGTGACGTCGGGTCTTTACTGGGAAATTCGATCCCGCAGGATTCGACGAACTTGCGCGGCGCCACGGCACCAAGACGCGCGATAATGCGATCGCATTCGACCTCGGCCTCGCCGTCCGGCACCGTCAACGTCAGCTTGCCGGGCGACACGCTTGCCGGGTCGGCGCTGTAATAGCAGGTGATGTCGCCGTTCTCGATCGCCGATTCGATCAGGTTGCGGTTGCCGTCCTTGGCACGCGCGAACTCGTCGCGGCGGTTGATGATGTAGACGTTGTTGTTCTTCGCCAGCGCCACCGCGTTCTCGATCGCCGCGTCGCCGGCGCCGATGACCACGATGTTCTCGCCCTCGTACTCGTCGGGGTCGTCGAGCTGGTACTGCACCCCTTCCCAATCGCCGCCGGGACAGGTCAGCTTGCGCAGGTTCCCCTGCAGGCCGATCCCGAGCACGACATTGTCGGCCGTGAACGTCTCGCCGTTCTTGAGGGTGACGGTAAAGTTGCCCTTTTCGCCGGTGATCTCGGTGACCTCGGCGTTATAGCGCACGTTGACGCCCAGACTATTGGTCTGCTCGTCCCATTTGCCGAGGATCGCCTCGCGCGTCCCGGCGTCGAACGCCATCGAGCTGCGCAGCGGCAAGATGTCCGGCGTCGCCATGACATGCTTGCCCTTTTGGTACTTGAAGATGGTGTCCGAGAGGTGATCTGTGCGCTCGAGCACCACATGCGACATGTTTTGCTCGGCAGCACGCCCCCCGGCACTCATGCCGCAGGGACCCGATCCGACGATCGCTACCTGAAAGTGTTCGGCCATCAGAAGGGTAGCCCTCAATCGGCCGAAAATCGGCCGCCCCCGTTGATTACTCGGGCTCAACCGTATTTTTGCGGAGCCCTAAAGACAAGGCCACAAACGTAAAGAAAAGCCTTGATTTTGTTCATGAATCCGGGGCACGGCGAGCTGCCGCAAAGTACCGGACGGATTGGTCCGCCGGCCGGCGGAAGCCCTGCGATGACGGCCAAGATCGCCCCTCGCGGGTGGATTTACGGGTCGGCGGCGAGGATTGTTCCGGAACCGCCGGAAATCGTCGCGGTTTGGTGCCGATTGAACCGCTTACGGGCCTGAAAGGTCATTTCGTCATCCAGATAGGATTTGACCTCCGACACATGAGTCCCGAAGCGCCGCCCTAACCGGCGCATTCTGACCTCCCGACTGGTGGGGCGGGCCACAGGCCCGTCTCGCCGTTTGGTGTGAGAAAACCACTCGTAGGTTCAGCGCTCAGAATTTGGGCTTGAGGCTACAGGGCACAACGCGCACGACATAGTTCGTCAGCCTGTGACGACACTCCCAAACCCTGTGGCCCCTTGGAATAATGCGGCGGGCCTTAGGCCCGCCCCTTATTCCCTAGTAGCAGATTTCCCGCTTTCTCGTGTAGCTGTAGTAGCAAGTTTGTTTGTACGCAGGCGTTGGCGCGCTCGTTGCCGGAGGGTTGTTGACGATGATATTCGTCGTGTTTCTCGAACCGGCTTCTAGTGAAGCTCGACAACTAACGTATTCCGGTGTGCCTAGCTTGGCGCCGAACTTAGCGCACTCTAGATGATCATCGCTGCAGTCACCTAAGCCTCGCTTCGACACCTCTCGCTCCAGCGCGGCACTAGAATGGCCGAGAAAGACTGGCAAGCATATTTCAGCGTCTGACCTTAACGCGAGTTGCGCCGGTGTCTCCTGCTGAATCTCGATGGCCTTGGCAAACCCGCAGGACGAAAGCACCACCGCGGCAAGTAGCAGAGTTGTTAGTTTCATACCCCCCAATCTAGTTCGAACAGCTTAGCTCAATACTGCCGAGTATGGACGGTCCAGTAGCATTCTCAGCGGAATTATCCCGTTGGCGTATGTGCCCCTCGAGCGGTAGGTTGGTTTTCGGCGATCTCCCCGTCAACTAGCCGCCCCACGTGGGGCCAATTCATTGGGACCGCCTATTGCGCCGCACGCCGCACAAAAAAGGGGCTGCCGAAGCAGCCCCTTTTCCTTGAATGTTGGACCGACTAGTTGGTCAGTTCGAATTGCCACCACAGCGGCACCCGATTGACGAGCTTGTAGCCCTTCAAGTTCGGCGAAATGCCGTCGATGGCCGGACGCTCGTGGCTGAACACCACCGGCGCCTGGTCGTGATAGAACTGCGCAACCTTTCGCATCAGACCTTCACGCTTGACCGGGTCCATTTCCGCGTCCATCGCCTTGATGGTCGGTGCGATTTCTTCGAAGCAGGTGTGCTTGGCGAAGAAGTTGCACGAATGCGTCGCCATGATACGCGACAAGTCGGCCATCGGATGCGATTCGTACATCATCGAGAACCCATCGCCTTCCCATTCCTGCTGCGCCAAGATCTTCTTGACGAAAACACCAATGGACAGATTGACCAGCTCGGTGTTGATGCCAACGCGCTTGAAGTCCTGCGCCATGGCTTGGAACGTATCGCCGAATTCGCCGCTCGAGGTGACAAGTTCGATCGTCATGTCGAACCCGTTCGGATAGCCCGCTTCGGCCAAAAGCTGCTTGGCCTTTTCGGGATCGTAGGGGTACGGCTTGATGTCCTCGAAATAGCCGGTCGCGCTGGAATCGGCGGGCTGGCCGTTCGTGCGGGTGATCCCACCCATGAACTCGTTGACGAACGTCTCGTTGTCATAGGCGTAGTTCAAGGCGCGACGCACGCGAACGTCCGTCACCGGGCTGCCCGGCTTGCGGTGATGCAAGATCAGATTCAGCGTGTCATGACGACGCGACAGAACAATTTTGTTGCCGGCCGCTTCGACCAACTGCATCGCGCTTGTGTCCAGCGCCCAGGCAATATCGACCTGCCCGGAGTTCAGCGCCTGCACCCGTGTCGGGATCTCGGGGATCACGAGGATTTCGATGTTCTTGGTTTTCGGGGCGCGCCAAGCGTTCT
>Ga0181579_10004587_pt1 | contig 10733 bp, 12 predicted proteins | sample 071ome_24_FD_132996 | JGI IMG/M metagenome (GOLD analysis project Ga0181579, IMG submission 132996) | Coastal salt marsh microbial communities from the Groves Creek Marsh, Skidaway Island, Georgia - 071402CT metaG (megahit assembly) | ecosystem: Environmental > Aquatic > Marine > Intertidal... | reverse complement strand
CACTGACGTGTTAGTGGAGGCAGGTCCCACACTTTGTGGTGCCTTCCTGCAGGCAGGCTTAGTCGATGAACTGGTTGTCTATATTGCGCCCAGAATTTTTGGCGCCGATGCCAGGCCACTGCTGCAGGTGCAGGGGATCGATTCGCTTGCCAGTACTTATGACTTTGCAATCAGTTCTGTAGATAAAGTCGGCAGTGATATCAAAGTCGTACTGAGTTCTATTTCCTGACGGACGTTCAATGTTTACTGGAATCATTGCTGCCATTGGTACGGTTACCGATGTGCAGCTCAAGGGCAAAGATGCGGTGTTGCAGATCGACTGCGGCAAACTGCCTCTCGATGATACTGTGCTGGGTGACAGCATCGCTGTGAACGGCTGTTGCCTGACAGTTGTCGAGATGGGCAGTGACTGGTTCAAAGCGGATGTCTCTGCCGAGACATTGCGCTGTACGACAATTGGCAGCCTGCAGAACGGATCAAAAGTGAATCTGGAAAAGGCCATGCTGGCCAGCGATAGATTCGGCGGACATATCGTCAGTGGTCATGTGGATGGCGTCGGTGAGTTGGTGGTAATGAAAGCTGACGGCGATAGTCTGAAGTTAGAATTCTCCGCCCCTGCGGAACTTAAGAGATACATCGCCGCTAAAGGCTCGATTACTATCGATGGAACCAGTCTGACGGTGAATTCAGTCATGGACAATTTGTTCACGATCAATGTAATTCCCCACACACAACAGGAAACCATCATCGGTGCATATAGTGTGGGTCAGCGGGTAAACCTTGAGGTCGATTTGATTGCCCGCTATCTGGAAAGATTACAGGTGAGTGAACAACAATCGCAGGTAGACAGAGATTTTCTCCACGAGCATGGCTTCATGGAGACAGGTAAGCATTAAGCAATGGAACTCAATTCAATAGAAGAAATCATCGACGATATCCGTCAGGGCAAGATGGTAGTGTTGATGGATGATGAAAATCGCGAGAATGAAGGCGATCTCATTATTGCGGCCGAGCGTGTGCGTACCGAAGACGTAAATTTCATGGCAACCAATGCCCGTGGACTGATCTGCCTGACCCTGACACCGGATCATTGTCGTCATCTTAAATTACCGTTGATGGTGAATGAGAACAACACGCCCTATAACACCAATTTTACGGTCAGTATCGAAGCGGCAACTGGTGTCACCACTGGCATCTCGGCTGCCGACAGGGCCCGCACCATACAGGTGGCAGTAGCAAGGGATGCGCAGCCTGAAGACATCGTCCAGCCTGGACACATCTTTCCGATCATGGCTCAGCCCGGCGGCGTGTTGCGCCGTGCCGGACACACGGAAGCGGGTTGTGACCTCGCCCGGCTTGCTGGTTATCAGCCAGCGGCCGCTATCGTCGAGGTTATGAATGAAGATGGATCAATGGCACGAAGGGAAGACCTGGAAGTCTTTGCGCAGAAGCACGAGCTCAAGATCGGCACTATCGTCGATCTGATTCACTATCGCATTGCCAATGAGCACACAGTACAGCTTCAGGAAACAAATGAGCTGGAGACCGCGTTCGGACAATTTACTGTGCACAGCTATCAAGATTCGATAAGTGGTAGCCTGCACCTCGCTTTCGTCAAGGGAAAAATCAAAGCGGAAGAACCGACGCTGGTCAGGGTGCACATACCCAACGCGCTGCGCGATATCTGTGAGGTATACAATGCAGAACGCACCAGTTGGTCTTTCAGCGATGCGCTGGAGTACATCGCGAAAGAGGGCAATGGTGTCGCTGTCCTGTTGTCCGGTGAGGATTATGGTCATGATCTCGCCCATAACCTGGCTTCGGCGATGGCCGAAGGAGCTGAGTTGGCGCAGAGCTCCCGTGGTGGCAGCGATTTGACCATTGGAACAGGATCGCAAATACTCAGAGACCTGGGTGTCGGTAAGATGCGCCTGTTGAGTTATCCGGCGCGCTTCAACGCGATCTCGGGTTTCGATCTGGAAGTCGTCGACTTCGTGCAGTTTAAAAAATGAGCAAGGCAGCGAAGGCAGAGCAATGAGCACAATCAAGACAATAGAAGGCAATTACCAGAATGGCAGCGCCAGATATGGCATTGCGGTTGCCCGATTCAACAGTTTCATCGTGGACAGATTGCTCGATGGTGCGCTGGATGCACTGCGCAAGCATGGTGTGCAGGACAAGGACATCACCATCGTGAAAGTTCCCGGCGCTTACGAATTGCCTCTTGCCGTACAGAAGATGGCCACGCAGGAAAATTTTGATGCCATTATTTCCCTGGGTGCGGTCATTCGTGGTGGTACACCACATTTTGAATATGTGGCCGGCGAGTGCGTCAAGGGTATGAGCCAGGTGAGTCTCAGCTCGGGCATACCAGTTGCTTTCGGTGTGCTCACCGTCGACACCATTGAGCAGGCGATCGAGAGAGCGGGCACCAAGGCCGGTAACAAAGGTGCCGAGGCGGCCCTGACCGCCATCGAAATGGTCAGTCTGTCTCGCCAGTTAGAAAACTAGCGCGAGCTTCCACCAGCTTTAATTCAGGCTTCTTCATGGCCAGGCAAATTCCCTTAGCACAACGTCGTATGGCGCGGCAGCTTGTCATGCAGGCGCTCTATCAATGGCTGATGTCCGGTTCAGACCCGTCGGAGATCAATCAGCAATTTCATGAAGACAACGGCAAACGCGTTGACTGGGAGTATTTTGATGCGCTGTTTCCGGAAATCACCAAGCGACGTGAATCCTTGATGTCAGAGCTCGAAACCCATCTCGACAGAAAAGCCGAAGCGCTCGATCCGGTGGAGCAAGCCATACTGTTGCTCGGTACCTTTGAGTTGTCAGAGCGCATAGATGTGCCATATCGCGTGGTTATCAATGAATGTGTTGAGCTGGCCAAGTCTTACGGTGCGACTGACAGTCATAAATACATTAATGGGGTTCTGGATAAACTAGTGCCAGCTCTGCGCGCAGCGGAGCATGGCCAGCGATCCTGAGAATCCCGTTCAGAGCGCGCAGACCTCATGGCCATCTCTGAGTTTGAAATAATCGAGCGCTATTTTTCCGCACTCGACCTTCAGGATGAGCAAATGCATATTGTCCTGGGAATCGGAGACGACGGCGCTGTTCTCGACACTCCCACTGGTTACCAGCAATGCATCAGTACAGATTTGTTGCTTGAATCGATACATTTTCCAGCAGCGGCGGATCCCTTCCTGCTTGGCCAACGGGCACTGGCAGTAAATTTGAGTGACCTCGCCGCCATGGGTGCCGAGCCGCTTTGCTTTACTCTTGGCATCGCATTGCCCGGGTACGATGAGCACTGGCTGACTGCGTTTAGCAAAGGCCTGTCCAATATCGCGCAGCAGTATCATTGCCCGCTTGTTGGTGGCGACACCACCCGTGGTTCGTTGACTATTTCCATTCAGGTGCATGGCCTGGTCAAATCCGGCCAAGCCCTGCGCAGGGATGGCGCCAATGTTGGCGATCATTTACTGGTTACCGGATCTCTTGGCAAAGGTGCGTTGGCATTGGCAGCCCTTGGTGTGCCAGTGCATTTCGATCACTCCCTGCATGAGCAGCTGGCGACTCTTGGCAGCTCAGAGAATGAGAAGCTGCAGCAATACTTCTACAGCCCACAGCCACGGCTTGGTTTTGCCCGGCAGGCAGCTCCGCTGATCAATGCGGCGCTTGATATTTCCGATGGCCTGGCCGGAGATCTGCAGCACATATTAGACAGAAGCAGGGTGGGAGCGAGAGTTTACATGGAGAAGCTTCCCCTGGATTCATTGTTCGCGGATTATGTCGAGCGCCAACAACGGCAGTCGGCAGCCTTGTACGGGGGTGATGACTACGAGCTGTGCCTGACAGTTGCAGCGGAAAACCTGCCAGATGTCCATGCCATCGCTGAGCAACATAGTCTGGCACTGACCGACATTGGTGAGATCGAAGCAGAACCAGGCTTGCGACTCGTCGATGCTGCAGGGAATCAACAGGATGGCGCCGCGCTTTCTTTTGATCATTTCAAAGCAGGACAGGACTCATGAGCATTCCGGCCGGATTCAGCAAGACCAATGCCCTGCACTGGCTGGCCTTCGGCTTTGGGGCCGGGTTTTCTCCCAAGGGGCCGGGTACGGCAGGCAGCCTGGTGGCCCTGCTGCCCTATCTGTTGATCATTCACCTGTCTAACTGGTTTTATCTGGCCGTGGTCCTGCTCGCCCTGATTGCCGGGATATGGATCTGCGGGCGCACCGCCGAGGATCTGGGCGTTCATGATCACGGTGGCATAGTCTGGGATGAATTCGTCGGTATGTGGATCGCGCTGTTCCTGGTGCCGGCCAGCCTTGTCTGGATCGCTTGCGCCTTTCTCCTGTTTCGTCTGCTGGACATTCTCAAGCCCTGGCCCATCAACTGGGCAGACAAGAAAGTAGAAGGGGGCCTGGGCATCATGCTGGACGACGTATTAGCAGGTATAATGGCCGCCCTGATCATCCAGGCCGCCCTGGTATTGATGAATTAGCGCATCGAGGATTTAGTGTCAGTAGAATATGTCGCATCGGCTACCCTGCCCACCAAGTGGGGTGAGTTCACCATACACGGCTTTGCGGAATCGGCCACCGGCAAGGAGCATGTGGCTCTCACCGTTGGTGATCTTCAGGATGGTGAAGCGCCCCTGTGCCGGATTCATTCTGAGTGCCTGACCGGAGATTGCCTGTTCAGCCTGCGCTGTGATTGCGGCACCCAGCTCCAGCTAGCGATGGAAAAAATCGCCAAAGAGGGTCGCGGTCTCATTCTTTACCTGCGCCAGGAAGGTCGCGGCATTGGCCTGTTGAACAAGATCAAGGCTTATGCACTCCAGGATTCCGGTGCGGACACCGTAGAAGCGAACGTGCAGCTTGGTTTCGAACCGGACAGCCGCCAGTACGATATCTGCAAGCCCATCCTTGCCCATTTTCATGTGCAGAAGCTGCGCCTGATGACCAACAACCCGCGCAAGGTTGATGCCTTGCAGGCGATGGGAATCGAAGTCACGGAAATCGTTCCCATGCACACCCAGGCCAACCCCCATAACGAAAGTTACCTGGCTGCGAAGTTCGACAAGCTGGGCCATTTGAAATAATCCGTGCATCAACGCCACTGGCATGGTTGACAAGGATTGGCTACAGACAAAAAAAGCATCACCATCGATTTGATTCGTCACGGGGAACCCGAGGGCGGGGACATCGTGCGCGGCCGGGTCAATCCAGTCCTTACTCAAACTGGTTGGCAACAGATGCGAAACGCTGCTGCACTGGATGAACAACACACTCCTTCGCCTGGCACTCCCGCGTGGACACATATCATCACCTCGCCACTACTGCGCTGCCGTGAGTTTGCAGAGCGTTCCGCTGCCAGCGCCGGACTATCGGCAGCGATCATCGATGACTGGCAGGAGATTGACTACGGCGACTGGGATGGCATGCCTGCTGCAGAGTGGCGCAAGGTGGCTGCCGATCAGTTCAGGGCATTCAGAGAAGACATTACCGCATTGGCTCCACCCAATGGTGAATCCTTTATACAGTTTCGTGATCGCGTGTTGTCGGCATGGAACAGGCTGGCGGAATTTGACCATGGCTCGCACCTGCTGGTGGTAACCCATGGTGGTGTGCTCCGTGTAGTACTACCTCATGTACTTGGCATGCCGGCGAACCGAAGTTTTCCGCTGCATATTCCATTCGCCTGTTATAGCCGTGTTCAGCTCGAAGTTGAGGATGCAGGGCAGGAAGAGGGGGATGGCAAGCACAGGAAGCTTCATGCATCCCTGGTTTTCCATAATGGTGCCGAGCATGGCGCCAGTTTCTAACGGCTAGTAATCGATTCCTTTCTGTACCTTGATGCCACTGTCAAACGCGTGTTTGACACTTTCCAGCTCCGCAACCGTATCAGCCATTTCGATTAACTCCCTGGCAGCATTACGACCGGTGACAATCACGTGTTGTGCAGTCGGGCGATTGGCCAGGGCGTCCAGCACTTCCTGTTTGTCCAGGTATCCGTAGGTCAGCATGTAGGTCAGCTCGTCCAGAATCACCACATCGATATTCTCATCAGCCAGGAGTCGCTTCGCTTCCGCCCAGGTGGCGGCTGCGGCGGCGATGTCTTTGTCCCGGTCCTGGGTCTCCCAGGTGAACCCGGTCGCCATGACATGAAATTCGACCAGAGGGTGATCCCTGAACAGCAGGTGTTCGCCGGTTTCCCACACGCCCTTGATGAACTGGACTACGGCACAATGCAGGCCGTGGCCGACACTGCGCGCCAGCATGCCGAAGGCAGAAGAACTCTTGCCCTTGCCATTACCGGTAAGCACCACTAATAGCCCTTTATCGATGCTTGCCTGCTCAACCTTCTTGTCGATGTGCTCTTTCTTGCGCTGCATCGCCTTTTTATGCCGGGCCTTACGGTCTGCTGAAGTGGTCATTATGCGGGAACTACCTGCCAGAGTTTGATTATTGGTTACTGCAAGAGCAGCGCCATCATTTACCGATCATGGTGAAGTGTCAATTGTCGTTTTGACACTCCTGCAGCCAGCTCTCTATAATCACCGGGCTTTCAGGTGCTCGCCAGATATTAGTTGTATCAGGCGAGTTAAATGGGAACACAGGTGCACAATCCTGGGCTGCCCCCGCAACGGTAAAGATCATTGATCCTGAGCCCGATACCTGCCTGAAGCAGATACGTCACAGTAAGCGGAGGGCTTAGCTGGATCAGTCAGTTTCTTGCCATCCTGCTGATTTCTTCTCTCCCCTCATTTGGGCTCTTCGAGAACTCTATGGATCGGCTAAATTCAACCCGGGTGTTAACAACGCTGGTATTCCTGTTACCGGCACTGGTAGCGATTTATCTCGCAGTTGGGCCAAGTCTTATCTCGCCACTGCTTTTATTCAGCAGTCCCGAAAGCGAGTCGTTGATTCGTGACCAGGTCATTCTGCAGTCAATTCGCTTGCCGCGGGCTGTCATGGCTGTGTTGGTTGGATCGAGCCTGGCAGTTTGCGGCGCAGTGATGCAGGGACTGTTTCGCAATCCATTGGCGGATCCCTCCCTGATCGGAGTTTCCAGTGGTGCCTCTGCAGGGGCGAGCTTTGTCATCGTGTTTGGCGCCTCAGTGCTGCCAGGTAGCGAAATACTCGGTTTGTCTTTTGTGAGTATCGGAGCAGTGGCTGGTGCTGTACTCGCAGTTTTCCTGGTCTATCGACTGGCCACGGACCGCTACGGCACCTCGGTTATTACCATGTTGCTGTCAGGGGTTGCCATTGGTGCAGTAGCGAGTGCGCTGAACAACCTGTTTACCTATTTTGCGGACAGTGTGATGTTAAGACGCATCTCGGTCTGGGAGATGGGCAACCTGGAAGGCGCCAGCTGGAATCGAGTCGCAATCATGGCAGTGGTTGCGATGCTGTTATTGTGGAGAATTCCCCGCTACCGTCTTGCGCTCAACGCATTTCTACTGGGCGAATCGGAAGCGCGATACCTGGGCATCAATGTGGAGTGGGTAAAGAAAGAGTTGATCATGGTGACTGCTCTGGCCGTCGGTGTGAGTGTTGTGGTGGTTGGCAATATCGCCTTCGTTGGGCTTGTTGTGCCGCACATCATTCGTGGCGCGATTGGTCCAGATCATCGCAGCCTGATACCGGGTGCTGCATTGGCTGGAGCTGTATTGTTGTTGCTCGCCGACATGGCAGCAAGGACGCTTATCGCTCCCGCGGAATTGCCAGCGGGTGTACTGACTGCGCTTGTTGGAGCTCCGGTCTTCTTTTCATTGCTGATCAGAAGCAAGGCGCTGAATAATCCGGAGCGCTTGTGATAGATACGACTCCAACATTGCAACTCGAAGAACTGGACGTTCGAATCAGCCAGGATCTTTCGCTTTCCAACATAAGTTTCCAGATACACGCAGGAGAGGTCGCTGCGATTATTGGTCCCAACGGTGCGGGCAAAACCAGTTTGCTGCGCGCTATCTGCAATGAGCTGGACAGGCAATCTGGCGCACTGAAATTCAACGGTAGGGACATGGCAGCATGGAAGTTGTCTGAGCGTGCAAAGCTACTCGCCATCCTGCCCCAGCGCTCGGTTCTGGACTTTCCATTTTCAGTGAGCGAAGTGGTGAGTCTGGGCCGAATTCCCCACAGCAGTTCGCAACAGCAGAATGCCATCATAGTCGAGCAGGCCCTGGAACTTGTGGATTGCCTGCAATTTACGGATCGCTTGTTTCTCAGTCTTTCCGGAGGAGAGAAGCAACGCGTACAGCTGGCTCGTGTTGCGGCACAGATCTGGGAACGGCAGTCGTTGCATCGTTGCCTGATCCTGGACGAGCCCAGTGCTTCCCTGGATCTCGCTCACCAGGAGATGATCGCGAAGATGATCAGGTTTTTTGCCGAACAAGGGGTTGCCATTGTCACCGTCTTGCACGATCTCAACCTGGCCAGCCAATGTGCTGACAAGTTACTCGTGCTTAAAGATGGAAGTGCGATCGCCCAGGGCCGACCGGTTGAGGTGCTGAGCGAGAATCTGATTAGCGAGGCCTTTAATGTACATGCACAGCTAACAACTGCGAGCAAGGACGGCGCGCCGCGAATTATTACCTGATTGTTCCTGCCATGATTCTTACCATGACTCTTGCCATGATTTTCCCCACTATAAAGAGACTAGCGACAAAGCATATTGTGCCGGTGATACTGCTTGTAATATCGCAATCCCTAGCTGCGCAAGTATCGGTGATTGATGGTCTCGGCAACGAGGTGGTCCTCGACGGGCCGGTCCAGAGGATTGTAAGCCTGTCTCCTCACATCACCGAGTCATTGTTTGTGGCTGGTGCCGGCGACCGCCTGGTCGCCACGGTTCAGTTCAGTAATTTCCCGCAGGCCGCGCAAAGTATTCCGGTGATTGGTTCGTTTCGGGAAATTGCATACGAATCTGTTGTAGCCTTTAACCCGGATCTGGTGGTGGTGTGGGCGAGTGGCAATGGTGAAGAAATCATCGCGCGGCTGCGCAGTCTTGGTTTTACTCTTTATCTGGATGAGCCTCGCAGTATCGAAGCGATCGCGGAATCCGTGCGTAACTTTGGCGTTCTCGCAGGTACCAGTGATGTGGCCGAGCCGCAGGCGGCGCAGCTGCTGGCCAGACTCGATCGCTTGCGCCAGGCAGAGGAGAGCAGCGACCCGGTTCGCGTCTTCTACGAAGTCTGGAATGAACCGCTGACAACACTCAATGGCGAACATCTGGTTTCCGACATAATTCGGCTTTGTGGGGGTGTGAATGTATTCTCGGATGCCATTCCGCTGGCGCCAGTGGTGAGTACTGAGTCGGTTCTTTCAGCCGACCCACAACTGATCGTGGTGAGCGGCATGGATGAAGAACGTCCCGAATGGCTGGATGAATGGAGTGCGTGGCCTGGATTGAGTGCTGCCGAGAATGGGCATCTCCGGTTTATTCCGCCAGATTTGTTGCAGCGCAGTTCGCCGAGAATAATTCAGGGTGCCGAGATGATGTGTGAGTTTATCGCCCAGGCCGCTGCAGACTAGAATCTGAATATTAAACTGCTTCCGACTGAATCTTGCAGGCGTGCAGCTTCTGTCGGATTGAGATGACGATGCTGTCACTGTCCAGCCCGACGTCGGCCAGCATCTCCGGCACCTTGCCATGCTCGAGAAATTTGTCGGGCAGTCCCAGATTAAGAATAGGAATGCTGTAGTTACTGCTGAGCAGATACTCATTGACTGCGGAGCCTGCGCCACCAGCGAGCACATTTTCTTCCAGAGTCACGATGAGTTGGTGTGAAGTTGCCAGGTCTCCAATGAGTTCTTCGTCAAGCGGTTTGACAAAGCGCATGTCGGCAACGGTTGCATCAAGAACTTCAGCAGCCTTCAAGGCAGGTTCGACCATTGAGCCAAAGGCAAGCAAGGCAATAGAACGTCCCTTGCGTTTGACTACCGCCTTGCCGATTTCAACCGGGTCGAGATTCTGCGCTATTTCGGCGCCTGGTCCCTTGCCGCGCGGATAGCGCACCGCCGCCGGCCCGTGGTGCAGGTAGCCAGTGGAGAGCAGCTGATAGGTTTCGGCCTCGTCACTCGGTGCCATCACCATCATATTGGGAACGCAGCGCAGGTAGCTGAGATCAAAGCTGCCTGCATGAGTTGGACCATCCTCCCCAACGAGGCCTGCGCGATCGATTGCGAACAGGACATCCAAATCCTGCAAGGCCACGTCATGAATCAACTGGTCATAGGCTCTCTGCAGGAAGGTCGAGTAGATCGCGACCACGGGCTTGATGTCTTCGCATGCCATACCCGCGGCAAATGTCACCGCGTGCTGTTCGGCGATGGCAACATCGTGGAATCTTTCCGGGTACTGTTCGGCGAACTGCCGCATGCCCGACCCCTCGCCCATGGCCGGGGTGATGGCGACAAGTTTGTCATCAAACTCGGCGAGGTCACACAGCCATTGCCCAAAAACCTGTGAGTAAGTCGGGGCTGGAGTCCTGGCTTTGTCCGCTTCTTTCTCTGCGTTCGGGTTTGTGACTTTGCCTGGATCAATCTTGCTCAGTGCATGCATGCCATAAGGGTCGTTTTCCGATTCCGAATAGCCTTTACCCTTCTGGGTCACAATATGTAGTAGCTGGGGTCCTCGCAGAGTCTTGATGTTGCTGAGTATCTCCACCAGACGGCCAATGTCATGACCGTCGACGAGACCAATGTAGTTGAAGCCAATCT
>Ga0181579_10004574_pt1 | contig 10757 bp, 6 predicted proteins | sample 071ome_24_FD_132996 | JGI IMG/M metagenome (GOLD analysis project Ga0181579, IMG submission 132996) | Coastal salt marsh microbial communities from the Groves Creek Marsh, Skidaway Island, Georgia - 071402CT metaG (megahit assembly) | ecosystem: Environmental > Aquatic > Marine > Intertidal zone... | reverse complement strand
TCTCGGTAGCGCTCGAAAACCGAAAAAGTTCAAGCCAAGCTGGCGGAATATGGTTCATAGGGTTTAGTAGAGACAAAAATCCAGGAGGCGTTGGCGGTCGCAATGCCGTGTTGAAATCCGGGTGATCATCTAGATTCAGGTCCTTGATAACGCGGATCGCCAGATTGCGGGATTGGATAACCTGTTCTTCACCGCGCACGACATCTTGCAACCGCCCATTAAGGCCCCCGACAACCTGATCGATATTGACGACGCGTGTTTGTCGCGTTTCCACGATCAATGTAGCGGATGCCGTGTAAACCGGCCTGACTTGCTGTACGTAAAGCCACGTAACAAGCATGATCGAGGCGACAAACCCAAGTAGAACCCATTTCCGGCGCCATATCGTTCGGACAAAATCTCGTAAGGTCGATCCTTCGAGGAATTGGCCTGCCTCGTCGGCGGAACTAGAGCCGTGCTCGAATACATTCACCGTCGAACGATGTGTGTTCACTGAGAGGCTACCAGGTTATCCATGATTACCACGGCGCGCGTCATCGCCCGTCGCCCCGGATGATCACATGAAGCGTGCGCAGCATTATGCGAATGTCCCAAAGGATGTTGTAATGCCTCACATAGTACAAATCGTACTCCAACTTCCGCATCGCATCCGCCGGACTAGCGGCGTAGCCCTGGCGTATCTGCGCTAACCCGGTCACGCCAGGCCGCAATACGTGGCGGAAATGATAGAAAGGGATTTCGGCTTGATATGCCTCGACTAAATCAACCGATTCAGCACGCGGGCCAACCAAGCTCATATTGCCGCGGATAACATTCCACAGTTGGGGTAACTCATCGATCCGGCGCCGTCGTATGAACGCTCCAAAGCGTGTCACCCGCGCATCGTTCTCGCCGGTATACGGTCGACCATTCTCCGAGCCGGTCTCCATGGTTAGAAACTTGAATATGATGAAAGGGATACCATCCATCCCCATGCGTCTTTGCCGAAAGATAATCGGTCCGCGCGCCTCAAGGGCGATGAGTAGTCCCACCACGATCATCGCCGGCCCAAGCACGACAAGCATGGTCAGCGCGACGATCAGATCGAAAAGACGCTTTATCCGCGCCCAGGCGATTCCCCGACGCAGAACTAGCTCGCCGTCCAATAGCCAGGAATGGGTAACCGATGGCAGCCAAACCCTATTGAATCGATGCTCATAAAAACGATCAATCGCGAACACGGTCATCCCTTGCAGATATCGGGAAACCAGTAAACCCACGAAAGCCTGATCGAACCGTCGATAATCTTCCGCGACCACGATTTCATCACACGATGCCGGCAGTTCCGCGATCGCCTCTGTCGGGTCGCTCATAAATCGAACATCAAATCCGTCGGGAAAAACTCCGTCGGATTGGTTCAAGACAAGCGCGACCACCTTTCGGGTTTCGCCCGCGTCCCTTAAGCTTTCGAGCAGTTGTCGAACCTGTTGAGCGTCGCCCAGGACACAAAGGGTTTTCGACCGGAGCTGGTCTCTAACAATCCGTCCCAAGGACCGGCGCGCGAACAGCGTGGCGCCACCGGCCATAACAAATCCCAAGATCCCAGCGGCCCGACTTTCGACGGCGCCTAGCGCTTCAATGTTAAAAAAGCCATTGATGGCAAGCGAAAGCAGATAAGCAACCGCTATCGCCGCCAAATGCTCAATGGCATAGCCACCACCATCAAATGACCTATCCCGAGCGTATCCGTTGATCGTGTAAAGAACCAGAAAGATCACCAACCCCGGAACCATGGCGTTTAGCACCAAACTTGGCGTGACTACCGGCCAACCGACACGCAGTACGTAGGCAAGCATGATCATGCTCGCCACGAGCACGCCGTCCAACAGAAGCAGGAGTATCGGAAAATTCCGTGAAACCGTCGTAAGCCGGCCGTGCATCATCGCCGGGTAGGTGGCCTCGGTCTCGATAAAGTATGGTGGCATCATAGGCCTTAAAAAAAATCTACCGATTACCCAGTCCATTGTATCAATCTTGACACATAATAAAATTCTCACGAGTCAATGAACGATAATGCCGTCAGATAAAAATCTTTATTTGGTAATTATTCCGAAAAAACTCAAACATACTTAGAAAATATTTCCCTTTTCTTAAGTATTTACCCGACAATTGAATAATTTTTCTAGACAACACTTCCATTCTCCTTGAAAAGCTGACACCTTATCCCGTTATGGCGATGAATATTTCGGCATTTTTAATAAAATTATTGAAAACCCAAAAAAACTCTATATTTCAATAGCATGATGACAATTAGATGATCCCTCCAAAATTTGCCTGACCAGCGGATCATCCCTTGATCGAGCGGAGTGTTTGAAGCGTGGAGAATTTCAATCTATGTCATTATGAGAGCTTGTCGGATTTCGGAATTGGACATACGGCGATGGCGGGCACGTACTTGACGGAAAGCGTCCTGCGCGCGTTGCCGGAAGGCATGGGATCCAAGATCATTCATGCCGTCACCCCCCTGCGCCGCGCCGTGGCGCGCGGCCCAGATCGCCCTGAGCCTGCCGATCAATTGCGCTCTCGCTCTCCCGCATCTACCCGCGATGATCGAGGCTCGACGACGGCCAGGCGGCAGGCTCGACCGAGTCGACATGACTTTGTTCCAAGAAGTCACGGAGAAAGTTCCTTGACCCACCGAGATGAGGAACGGGACGGAATCGCTTCCCCTAGGCGGTGAATAGAAGGGCGGTCGAGACCCAACCCGCGCGTGGATGCCTCAAATTCCGCTCCGGCGCGCCAAATCCTTGCGTTTGGGAAATTCGGCTGTATTGTGCGCCGCATCATCATCCAAACATCGGCGGCCCCATGAATCTGCGCAATATCGCCATTATCGCTCATGTCGATCATGGCAAGACAACGCTCGTCGATGTCCTGCTTCGGCAGTCCGGAACTTTCCGCGAGAATCAGCGCATCCAGGAACGCGCGATGGACTCCAATGATCTGGAGCGGGAGCGCGGGATCACCATCCTGGCGAAATGCACGTCCGTGACCTGGGGCGATACCCGGATCAATATCGTCGACACCCCCGGCCACGCCGATTTCGGCGGCGAGGTCGAGCGTATCCTCTCGATGGTCGACGGCGTGCTGGTGCTGGTCGATGCCTCCGAGGGGCCGATGCCGCAGACCAAGTTCGTCCTGGCCAAGGCCCTCAAGCTGGGTCTTCGACCGATCGTCGTCGTCAACAAGGTCGATAAGCCCGAGCAGCGCGCCTATGAGGTGCAGGACGAGATGTTCGACCTATTCGCCGCGCTCGACGCGAACGAGGCACAGCTCGACTTCCCGACCCTATTCGCCTCGGCCAAGAACGGCTGGGCCTCGACCACGCCGGACGAGACCGGCGAGGACATGGCGCCCCTGTTCGAGCGGATCGTCGAGCACGTCTCGCCGCCCGAGATCGAGGCGGACCAGCCGTTCAAGATGTTGGTCACCACCCTGGAGGCCGACCCGTATCTCGGACGGATTCTAACGGGACGGATTGAGACCGGGTCGGTGCGCCCGAACATGACCGTCAAGGCCCTGTCGCGCGACGGCAAGGTGCTGGAGCAGGCGCGCGTGACCAAGGTACTCTCCTTTCGCGGGCTTGAACGAACCGCGCTGGAGAGCGCCGAGGCCGGTGACATCGTTGCGCTCGCCGGCCTGTCGGCGACGACCGTCGCGGACACGATCTGCGACCCCGCCGTCACCGAACCACTCGAAGCTCAGCCCATTGACCCCTCGACCATCGCCGTGACCTTCTCGATCAATGACAGCCCGCTCGCGGGTCGCGAGGGCGACAAGGTAACCTCGCGGATGCTGCGGGATCGTTTGATGCGCGAGGCCGAGGGCAATGTGGCGATCCGGGTCGAGGAAGCCGCCGGCAAGGACTCCTTCGAGGTTTCCGGTCGTGGCGAGCTGCAACTCGCGGTTTTGATCGAGCAGATGCGCCGCGAGGGCTTCGAGATGTCGATCAGCCGCCCCCGGGTGCTGTTCCGGACCGACCCGGTCAGCGGTCAACGCCTGGAGCCGATCGAGGAAGTGGTTATCGATGTCGACGAGGAGTTTTCCGGCCCGGTCGTCGAGGCCATGTCGATCCGCAAGGGCGAGCTGCAGGAGATGCGCCCCTCCGGCGGCGGCAAGCAGCGTCTCGGCTTTCTTTGTCCCGCGCGCGGCCTGATCGGATATCATGGCGAGTTCATGACCCAGACCCGGGGCACCGGCATCATGAACCGCCTGTTCCACTCCTACGCGCCCTACAAGGGACCGATCCCTGCCCGGCGTGTCGGCGTCTTGATCTCGCTGGAGCGCGGCAAGGCGGCGGGCTACGCCCTGTTCAACCTCGAGGATCGCGGCATCATGATGATCGGCGCCAACGAGGAAGTTTACCCCGGCATGATCATCGGCGAGCACACGCGCAGCAATGATCTCGAGGTCAATCCGCTAAAGGCGAAACAGCTCACCAACTTCCGCGCCTCGGGCAAGGATGACGCCACGGTGCTCACCACACCGATGAAGATGACCCTGGAAAAAGCCATCGCCTATATCGCCGATGATGAGTTGGTCGAGGTCACGCCGAAAACCATCCGTCTTCGCAAACGCTTTCTCGACACCCACGAGCGCAAGAAGCATTCCCGCCGCGCGGCGGAGGCGTGAGGACGGCCGCATCGCGCATACGGATCGAGGCTCCGTCTCGCGGCAGGACGATGAACGCGATGCGGTGACGTCGCCCCCTACCGTCGTCCTGGCGCAAGGCAGGACCTCGCGTTACCCGGCGCGGCCTTTCCAGACTGGCGGATACGTTACGCGCGCCGAATAAGGCCCTGCCGTTCGCCAGGGCGACGAAGGTGGGGCGTTGACGCCCACCGCGACGGTACTTCCTAGCGCCGGCCTTAATCCGGTGTGAACAGGTTCAACCCCTCCGCGTTCCTCACCCGTCCGCTCGCCCCGAGATAATCCTTTTCGGACATTTCGGCCAAAAGCCCCTTGTCGTCTGGGGTATTGGCGATGAAACGGCTGCCGTCTTCCAGGCGTCCGAAGAGAATGCCGAAGGACGGACCCTTGCGGTCATGCATGACCGTGTAGGTCTCGATCGTCGCGGCGCCATCGGCATGCTCGGTGACAGCGGGCCCCTTGGCGGCATCGATCTCGGCCTGATAGATCTTCGGGTCCTTGGGAGCGAAGGGCTTGTCCGCCGGCTCGGTCGAGTAGATTCCGGCGGATTGCTTGGTCACATAGTTGCCGTTGCCGGAAACGAACCCCTTGGAGCCCGGCTTGGCGCGCACCGTGTTCATCATCTCGGCGATCGAATGGGTGACATAGTTGTTCCCCGGTCCGCCAAAATACGGCAAGCCGCCGGTGACCGTCAGGCCGCGCGGGTCGTCCAGGGGGATCTTCATCTCCTCACACGCGATCTGCACCGCCGAGGGGAAGCAGCTGTAGAGATCCAGGGCATCGATATCATCGAGAGTGCAGTCGGCCATCTCGAAAGCCTCGCGCGCCACCCGACGCATGGCCGGCGAGGAGTGGAAATTGATCCGGTCGGACAGATACCAATGGTCATAGGCATCGGCGCAGCCATGCAGATAGACCCAGCGGTCGCGCGGGATACCCAGTTCCTTGGCCTTGGCCACCGAGGTCAGGATCACGGCCGCGGACTGATCAATGAAGGCGTTGGAATTCATCAGCTTGGTATAGGGAAAGCCGATATAGGGGTTCGACGCGCTGACCTCGCCGATCTGCTCGGCGGTGTAGCCGTCGCGGCGATCCGCGAGCGGGTTGCCCGCGGCGACCGCCGCGAATCCCGCGAAGAGCCGGCCCATCGCCATGTTGTGCTCGGCGATGGTGCGGCCCCGGTTACCGCGAATGGCGTTCTCGATCATCGGATAGGCGAAGATCGCGCCGGCCATGCGATGCCGGTCCTCCATGTCGTTCCAGCCTCGGGTCTCGACGCCCCATTCCTCGAAGGAACCGCCGGGATCCTCGCTCCAGTCCAGCTCCACCCCGGCGCGCTGGGCCGCCTTTTGGGTAGAAAGAGCCTCGCCGCCACAAACCACGGCGGCTTCCAGCTCACCCCGGGTGATCATCTCGAACATGAGATTGATCGACCATTGCGGCATGTTTCCGCCGGGATGGGTATAGACCAGTCGCTTGGCCCTGTCGGCGCCGAGCCGGTTCGCCAATGACTTCGGCGGATTGACGTATTTGCCGAACGGACAGACGAAACGCCAGCTTGTGTCCGAGAACGCCCGCAGTAGCACGATCGTATCGAGCGCCCCCAGCAAGGCCTGCCCCGCCCCGCTATCCTCGGCGGCCTTCTTGACCGCGGCCGCGGTCAGATCCATCGGCGACATCGCGGCCAAGGGATCGGGCTCGCGCTGGGTGACCTGTCCACATCCCACCAGGATCGGCGTTCTACTCTCGTCCATGATTCGGCTCCCTTGATCAGCCAATGCGTTCCAGATCCTCGCGGAACATTTTCGCGCGCCGCACATAGTCGGCGTTGTCTCGTTTCATGATCGCCAGGATCTCTTCCGAGACCGCGCGCACCACCCGAGCGGGCGCGCCGACGATGAGCTTGCCGCCCTCGAATACCTTGCGCTCCGTCACCAGGCCGCCGGCGCCGAGCAAGGCATTGGCCCCGATGATCGCGCCGTTCAGCACCACGGCCTGAATGCCGATAAGAGCGCCATCCTCGATGGTGCAGCCATGCAGCATCGCCTGATGGCCGATCGTGCAGTTCGAGCCGATCTTGAGCGGCTCTCCCGGATCCGCGTGCAGCACCGCGCCGTCCTGGATATTGGTATTCTCGCCAATGGTGATACTGTCGTTATCGGCGCGGATCACCGCGCTCGACCAGACGCTGGAACCGGCGCCGATGGTCACGTCACCGATGACCGAGGCGGTCTCGGCGATATAGACGCTCGGATGAATGTTCGGCGTTTTGTCGCCAAGTCTGTAGATAGCCATCGGATCCCCCGGCCACTGATGCGCTTTCCACGCGCGCGTGTCCCCTAGACATAGCAAGCCAGCCCACCGGCACTCAATCATCTACCGGCTTTTGACCCTTTGGGTCCTGATTTCGCCATCGGTCCTCGAGAAACACGGTCACCAAACCGCTGGATAAGCCTCGATGATGCCTACTTATTGTCGCCCTGGCGAAGGCCAGGGCTTTTGCCTCAATGGATTGACTTTAACGCGTGTTCCAAGTCTCGGCCCGACGCGGCGGCTGGCTCGTCCTCGCCACAAGCCCTGGCCTTCGCCAGGGCGACGGGAAATTTGGGGCGCCAAAAGGGAATGTGGGTTCTGGTCAACGCCAATTGGCAATACAACTCCGAGAAAGGCCGAGCGGCGCATATCCGAAACTTGAAACGGCGTCTTCGCCCCGAGAAAACGTCGTAGAGACGCGTGGGGTTCCGTCCGCCTACCCGACTTCCACGCCATCCAATGGCTTGAGGCGATCCGGACTGAAGGCCGACAGATCCAACGACGCCTCGCCGTCGAGGATCAGTTTGGCCATGGCTTCTCCGGTCGCCGGGGCGTTCAGGATTCCCCAGACACTGTGTCCGGTCGCGACATAGGCGCCGGCGACACCAGACACACCGCCGATCAGAGGCAGGCCGTCCTCGGTCACCGGACGGTAGCAGGCTTGGCTGGCGATGATCTCGGAGGCACCGAGTTCCGGGGCGAAATGCTGGATCTGGCGCAGAAGCCGGTCCGCAGGTTCCGCCTCGATGCCGATATCGTTCGGATCGACGGGCAAGGGGTCCAGGCCACGCGCGCCGCAGACATAGGTCGTACCGTCGGTTCTGGGAAAGACCTCCGGGCTATCAACCTCGCCGCGCCGGGCTTCGTATTCGACGAAAAGGGCGCTCGGATCATCCGGCGGCTGATAGCGGAACACGAAACTGTGTCCCTTCAATCCATGGACGATCGGCAAGGACAGCCAGTTGCTTGCCAATATCGACCAGGGTCCCATGGCGATAACGACGGCGTCGGCTTCCAGGGCCTGGCCATCGACGGATACGCCGCCCACCCGCGCGCCCGCGTCGGCCATCACCAGACCGTCCACCGCGCCATGCACCAGGCGCGCGCCATGATCCTCGGCGGCGCGCATCATCGCCTTGGTGAAATCGCCGGGATGCACCTGGGCCGTTGACCGCGGAGTTCCCAATTGACCGTGGATCGCGGTTTCCCCGCCAAGCCAATCTGGCGTGGGCAGCTGGCGATACCCCGAGAAATCCCGGCTGTCGCTCGCCAACAGGCCGAAGGTATCAAGCCGGCGATAGCCCCAATCCGCGTCAAGCGTATCGTCGAGCTCGGCGTGTAGCTCGAAACTTCGTCGCGCCAAGGGTTCCAACGGAGAACCGTCGCACCAGTCCAGTGCCAGAAAGCCTCCGGACTTGCCCGACGCCGCGCAGGCCACGGACGCGCGCTCAATCACCGTGACCTCGGCTCCCCGGCGGGCCAGAAAAAAGGCGACACAGGTTCCAATCACCCCACCGCCGCAGATCACGATATGCATGCCGCCTCCCGGCCCTCGCGCGCCGGCTATTCCGCCGCCGCGTCCAGCACCTCGGTTTCAATGGTCCGCAGCGCGCCGTCCAAGGCCTCGCCCTTCTCGTCCAACAACGCCGCCTCCCTCAGGCGTCGGAGCCAATCCGCCGCGTCATCACGCCCCTCCAGAAGCGCCAACCCGCCAAGCACCCGATCGAACTTGGACAGCCCACGGTCATGGGTGTCCGAATATCCTTTTATGAGACGACGACATTCCAGGATTTCAACCGCGAGCGCGTAGTCGGTCTCGCGGACGGCCAGGGCGTGATCGAACCACTCGTTCCGATGTGCTTCTTCGATCCGGTGTCTCAGAAGCCCGCGCCGCCACGGACGCAACGATGCCATGCCCCATAGCAAGAGATACCCGAGCACCGTGTCGGAGCGCACGAAACGCCCCTTGGACAATCTCTGGTCCAGCCAACCGAACAAGCCTGGACGCGACTCCAACCAGCGACCGAGACGCCAGGGCATCATCCCGCAAATCTCCCGCATGCGGGGATGCAGAAACTCGGTGACGGAAAGCACCGCGTCAGCCTCGGCGCCAATTTCGTCGCGAATGCGCGCATCACGAGCCCGCCGGGTCTTGAGATCCGCCACCCGGATCACGTCGTCATAGGCCATGGCGTTCGCCGCGTGCTTGGCCGCCGCTAGGGTCAGCCGCCAACCAAGCGCCGCCTCGTCCAGCTTGGCGGCCCGGTCCACGAGGTCGAGATACGCGAACCCGTAATCGACATCCTGGAAGTCCACGACCTTGCGTGCGCCGGCGAGGGTTAGCGCGCGGGTCGGCTCGGGCAGGTCGTCGATCCGCCTGACCAGCGTTTCCCATCTCGCAACCAAGCCACGCGGGCCAGAAGCCTCGGGAATTGCCCGACGCGGCGGCGACGTCTTGACTGGCTTTTCACCAATTCCTTCATCTGCCACCGCCTGGTCATGGCAAGCACCGAAGGCCGCGAGGCTGGACTCGATCCCCCTGCCCCCGGAGCGGATCACATCCTCGAAGGCTTGTCTTGGAAACGGCAAGGCGCCCGAACCCGACAGGGCGCCGAAAAGCGACGCCGAGATGACGGTGCCGGCATCAATCGCCAGCCTCTCCATGTCGAAGGCGACGAGACGCTTGGCCGCCTCGGCGATGCCGTTCAGGACTTCCCAGGCATCGGCGCTACCGTCTCCCGGCACGATCTTTTCGGAGACCGCGAGAATCCGGTGCGAGGACGCGATCAAGGTTGTGCGGTCCGGGGTGACAAATCCCCGCAATACGGCGCGCCCCGCCTCCATCAGTTCGGCGGCGATGACGATATCCACGTCGCCGGCTCCCGCGCTGAGCGCGAAGACCGGCTCGCGGCCCGTATCCGGCGCCATCTCGATATAATACACCGTCGCCCCGGTCCGCTGCGCGACGCCGGCCACCGATGTCGATTGCGCGCGATAGCCGTTACTCTCCGCGAGTTCGGTGATCCAGTCGGTCAGAACGCCGCCGCCCTGACCGCCAACCGCCAGGATGGCGAGCTTGAGGATTCCCCGCGTGGCATCCTCGCCACCCATGGGCAGGCCATCCGTCACCGATACACCGCTCATTCGAAAACCAACCGCCGGGCTTCCCGGCGCGCCTGCATCCAGCCGATCACCCGGCCGCGGAGCTTTGCGAGAAACCGGTCAAATCCGGTCGGGTTATGCACCCGGTCCGCGCGATAGAAGGACGGGCAGAGCTTGGCCGCCACCGCCACCTCGCCGCAATTGCCGCATCCCACACAACTTTGGTCGATATGCGCGACGGGATCGTCCCGCAGCGGGTCATCGAGTTTCTTCACCGACAAGGACGGGCAACCAGAGAGCCTCATGCAGGCATGGTCCCCGGTGCAGATATCCTCATCGACCCCGAAGCGGGGCTTGACCACGCGCGCGCCGCCGCTGATCGCCTTTGCCTGCAAGGGGCGTTCCCGACGCTGACGGTTCAGCATGCATTCCGAGGAGGCGACGATGACCTTGGGGCCGGTCTCCTTCGTCGTCAGCGCCTCCTTCAGGGTCGCGGCCATCTTGGTCACGTCATAGGTGCGGTCGATTGCGCGTACCCGTTTCACCCCAATGCCCTTGACCGCCTCGGCGATCGGATGATTGGTCGATTTCGAGGCGTTGGCGGGTCGCGATGACATCAGGTCCTGATCGCCCGTGGCGGCGGAATAGTGGTT
>Ga0181579_10004569_pt1 | contig 10762 bp, 18 predicted proteins | sample 071ome_24_FD_132996 | JGI IMG/M metagenome (GOLD analysis project Ga0181579, IMG submission 132996) | Coastal salt marsh microbial communities from the Groves Creek Marsh, Skidaway Island, Georgia - 071402CT metaG (megahit assembly) | ecosystem: Environmental > Aquatic > Marine > Intertidal... | reverse complement strand
TTGCCGACCCCAGACCAGACCTTTCCAAATATACTGAAGTTGAGGCGAGTGTCAATAACGACAACATAGAAGAGTTTGTACTCCAAGCCAATAAAGAAATTTCCAGGCGTACAGGTCTTTGTACTTATATCATAGAGACAACGACTATTCGTCATTACAAGGGTGAAGAGAAGGACATCTATGAATGTATGTTCATGGTTGTCAAGAAAGACGGCTTTTCTTTTGGTTTTTCGGTTGTTGCTTCCTATGAAGTTGAAAATAAAAAGGTTCGTCTCATCTCTCTCCGTTCTCAGCCCCTGGGCGTAGATGTACCCAGTGATATTTCCGCTTTCACTGGTGATTCTGTAGGTAAAGAATTTCTTGACTATAAAATTGTTAAAGAAGCTGCTTCTCCTACCAAGGCTGAGTTGGATTTGGTAAAAAATAAATTACAGTAATTGTAATGATCAGCATCAATGATGTTACAAAAATTGATGAAAAGAGGAAACAGATACGAAAAGAAATTTACACTAAAATTTATGAACAATTTTCTAGCAAAATTAAACAATCTGTAGAATATGGTCATAAACAAATTTTCTTGACGGTTCCATCATTTCTCTTAGGCTATCCAGTGTTTGACAGAAATGCTGCGGCGAAATATATAGCCCGACAATTTGTATTAGGTGGATTTACTGTAAAACGAGTGAGTGACTATGACATTTACGTGTCCTGGTTTGTTCCGAAAAAAAAGAAAGAGAAGAAAGAACATGAGGAAGATGAGGGTGATTTTCCAAATCTCATGAATCTTAAGAAGATGGCTAATCAGTACAGGAGAAGTGCGTAGTAAATTCTCAATTTAAAACCCATTTTAATCATATGAGTGATCTTAACATCAGGACATCACAAAGAAATTGTACCAAATGTGATGTAGTGCAACCCATTGATATGTTTAAAATAAAGAACAAAAACAATCCCACAAAAAGATGTTCTTGGTGTAAATCATGTATAAATGAGTACGCAAAATTATATAGACAAAAATTAAACTATCCTGTGAGTGTTAGTGAAAAGAAATGCTATCGTTGTCATATTGTAAAACCATACACAGACTTTTCAATATGTAAAAAAGATACGACTGGTATAACGACTTTATGTAAAATGTGTTCAAAGGATCATAGACTTAAATTCATGAAAGATGTAAGAAACTTTTTGGTACAAAAAAGATCCGATGCAAAAAAGCGTTGTAAAACCAATGATAAGATTAATTTTGACATTTCAATAGAGGATTGGATTTTACAATATGAAAAACAAAAAGGTATTTGTGCATTGTCTGGATTAACTATGACTTGGGAATATAGTTCAGATGGTAACATTGATTTTTATTCAGCTGTTAAATATCCACGTAACATTTCGCCAGACAGAATTGATAGTAATAAGGGTTATACAAAAGAAAATCTACAATTCGTCTGTAGTAGAATAAATGCCATGAAAAACAATATGACAACTGAAGAATTTGTTAATTTTTGTAAAAATGTTGTAGAACATTCAGGGAAAATGCGTGAGAGTTAAAGTTTATTTTTGTGTAAATAATATATAATCATGTCCGACTCTCTCGGGATAATGGTTGAAGCGAAAAAGGAGTACATGGGGCAGATGTGTCTCATCATGTGCCCACCTATGATTGAAGTGTTTCAAGATATGTACAATGAAGCTGTGAAATTATCCAAGGGGCGCAAGGTTCTTATGATGTATCAGCAGCTTCTCAAGGAGGTTCCTAACTGGTCAAACGCAATGTCCAAGAACCACAGTGATAACATCACCAATCGTTGCGCTTGGTTTAGTGATCTTCTGGCAGCCGTGTTTGTTGCGTGCACGAAGATTCTCTCTTCGGTTCGTCTCAAAGCGGACAACAAGAAGATTTCTCTCAAGCTTCCCACCGAGGAAGTTTTCATTCAGACGTGCTACAACAACATTGCGAAAGACCTCTACAAAGATCCTTATATTTTCAGTGAGGAACAGAGCGAGTACTTGAGGGATGAGAAACTTACCGCACGTTTCACCATTGCGATTGAAAGCACTGTCAAAGAACTCATCCCAGTTCAACAAATTCTTCAAACCTATATGGCTCAAGAGACTAGGGATATTTCTCTAGATGGTGAGATTCAGGATGGTGTTGACCCTGACGTGTTTGAAGGTGATGCTGAACCCGAACCCGAACTTGAACCCGAGCCTGAATCCGATCCTTTTCCGGAACCAGAGCACACACCTGGCCCTGGCCCCGACCCCGAACCAACCGGTCTTGAGAATGAATTTAAGACAGTTCCCGGTGTTCAGGCTCCAATGTCCGAAACAGAACCCCAACCACCCCCTCAGCCTCATCCTCCTCAGCCCTCTCAGCCTCCCCAGCCTCAGGCGCAACCCGATGATGATGATGTCTTATTTGGTGATGCACCAGAGCAGCGTACAAAAAATCCCAGGTATTATTAAATGGAACTCTCCGACTATTTACGTGACCCGATGAGTGCTGCTCTCATCGCTGGAGGTATTACCGCGGCCTACATTCATTTGAAGGCGCACCTCAATAATGAAGGTAAACTTGAACTCAATAAATACACTAAACCCGCTGCCCTCAACGCAATCCTTGTATTTTTCATCGTTTCTGGTGGAATTGGGCAGAAAGAGGCTATCTCGAATGAGCCTTTTTAAACTTAAAGATTATACAATTAGAATAAGAAAATGGCGTCCGTTACTGCGTTTAACGATATGATGGGTCAATTTCTTGTGGAATTGCACAAGACTTTTCCAGAGGAAAAAGGCATTAAAAAAATGATGACTTCGTTCGATGTATTGAAGTCTTCCAATCCACGTCTCGTCGTCGATGCTTACATGAAAGGTGTTAGTCCGTATGCGGAAAAGATTTCTACCAAAGATGAGACATTTTTACTCAAGGAGATTGAGACAATCGAGTTCCTCAAAGACCTTAACATTAAATCGTATTGGGAGCGAATGTCTGCTAACACTAAGAGTGCAACATGGCAGTATCTCCAGACTCTATACATGCTCGGTACAACGATTACATCCATTCCCGATGATACCCTAAAGATGATTGAGGGTATTGCCAAGGATTGCGCCGACAAGATGCAGGATGGCGACGGAGAAATTAACCAGGATGCACTCATGAAGATGATGGGTAACATGCTTGGCAGCTTGCCCAAAAAATAAACCTCAATATATACTAAATGAAGGTCTGGTTCGAAGATCCCCAGCAGCTTATCAGGGCTGATCGGGTTTCCCAGTTTTGGCCCACTAGTGAGCAGACTCCAGAGGATCGCATCAACGCAGCCTCTCGTTTTATCATTTACGCGAGTTGTCTCATTTATCTCATTCGCCGTGATCCCCGCATTTTCGTACTAGGTGCGACTGTGTTGTCTGTTATTTACGTTCTTTATAAATCGAAGATGGTAACAACTACCGTAGGTTATACAGTAGACGGTGAGCCTTCGTGTCAGATGCCCACACAAGACAATCCCATGGGAAATGTTCTCATCACAGATTTCTCTGATGCCCCAAACCGTTTGGAGGCGTGCTACTACGCCAGTGTCAAACCATTTACCAACAACTACATGAGTGACAGGATTCCGTTAGATAGTGGACGTTCTCGTTCCCCCTTACCTAAATATTTGAGGAAGGGATTTGAGCGTCAATTTGTATCCAATCCCGTTACAAAAATACCAGGAGATCAGACGGAGTTTGCCGAGTGGCTTTACGGACCCAAAAACGGTCCAATGTGTAAGAGTGACACTAGGTATTGCAACCCCAACGCGCGTGGCGTTCAGCTCGAGGCATTTGCGGGTCTAGGTGGCGACGGAGACATTAGGGGTCCCCGAGGTGGAACATACAGTTAGATTAAAATTCTTATGTAATAATAAATGGCGTATCAGCTTCAGCCAGGCCTTTCTCGCGTTCAAAACAAGGGTGTTATCCCTTCAGTCAAGGCAACTGATGAAGTTTTCGTGTATCCCCAGCCCAGTACTCTCAACTGCGGTGGATGCCGCCCCAATACAATGCTTTATGGCACTGCCCCTTATATGGCGGGTAAGGGTTCTCCAGCCCAGTACATAGATACGAGTGACGAACTCCGCCCCCAAAGCACATCTCGTTTTAACAAGAACATCGTCCAAACCTATGAGCGTAATCTCTTCCCACTTTCTAACATGGAATGTAAAGTTCCTCTTCGTACCATGCGATATGAACCAGCGAGCACCCGAGCTGAGGTTCAGAACGGCCTCTTTCAGCAAAGGTACGCTAATAAAAATGTGGGTAAGAAGTAAGAATGGCTGATCCCATTTCGCTCATGGCTGTGGCCGGTTTAGTATATGCTGGTCGAACTTTGAGTACTAAGTCTGTTCCGCCTCCCGCGAAGGAAGCTGAAAAACCGGTAGTCAAAGCTCCCGTCGAAGTAGTAAATAACAATTTTGAACCCGTTCTAGACATTTCTCAAAAGATAGAGGTGGATAACTTTGGTGATATTACAAAACAGCAACGGAGTGGTGGTCAGGAGATTCTCAATATGCGCGATCGCATGTATGATCATGGTCGGATGAACAATTTGTCTCCAGTAGAGAAGCAACTTGTTGGACCAGGTCTAGGTGTCAGTGCAGACACCCCAGCTGTAGGTGGTTACCAACAGATGTTTAGGGTCAATCCTGTGAATGTTGGTGAATACAGGCTTACCACCCTACCCGGACGTTCTGGTCCAGCTATGGACATTACTGGTGGACGCTCGGCTGTCGTTGGTGAACTCACTCATAATAAACCCGAAACAACCTCTTTTCTTCCTTCTCGGCGTCCCACTGTGCAGGGTCGCGCTCAGGGTATGACCGGTGTTGTTCCCAGAAACGAGCACGAGAGAACCAAACGCACAACCAACCGATCTGAAACTGGACTCCGGAGTGACGGATTAGGTTTCAATGGCGCTAAGCGTTACGTTTCTGCTCAGACCATGTCGCAGGATCCCACCCGCTTCAAGAGTGATAGAAATGATGTGCAGTACAACTATTACAACCAGCCTGCTCCAGGTATTTCTAATTTCCGTGGCGCATACGAGAATAGTGCTGCCTCTAAGGTTGCGGCTAAGACTAATGACGAACTCATGAAGTATGGTTTCCGTCCCGAAGATCGTCGTGGTAAGCCCAACCGCATGGGTAACGCTGGTCGCATGAATGTTCGGGAGAGTGCTCTTAAACAGGGTGGACGCCTCACGGCTGTACGTTCGGATACAACCCGTATTGATGGGCGTATAAATGCCGCTAACGGTGGATGGACTCAACAATATCAACAAAAGGCGTTTCATAAGTTCAACGCTTACAAGGGTCATACAAACCCCAACACGTCTAATCTAGACATCGCCAAGCGTCAGCTCCAGAACAACCCACTCGCTCATAGCCTTTCTGGTTAAATACGTAAAAATGTAAATAAAAACATTCATTAAAATATTGTGCCTATATTTTAATGAAGGTTCATAACCTTACGATTGATAGTAGTCAACGTGATACCACATTGTATCCACACGCAAACAATTATGTCATCACACTGGAAAATCCAATTTATGATATCGAAGAAATAAGACTCATCTCCGGGCGTATACCAACACCTCAGACGTCACCAAATTCTTTAGTTTTAAGGTTATCATCTGGTTCGGATGAATTTAATCAATCTGTCTATATGGGAACATCAAATGAAAGTTCTCAAAAAGGAACTCCGCATTATACGGGGCATATACTATTAAATGGTACAACTGCATTAACATACAATGGTGCCGATGACCCTTTTGTACATCGTTTTCATTCCGGTCCACAAAAAATTATATCGGAACTTGGAATTGAGTTTTTATATATGAATAATGGAGTTCTCACATCTTATAATTTTTCCAATAATAATCATGTTTTGAAATTTGAAATCGTGTGTTCGACGGATAAACTAGAAGGTCTTCCAAAAGTTCCGATTAAAAAAGACGAAGACGAAGATGAGGAAGAGGAAGAGGAATTTATAAGCATTCCTGAGGTGAAGAATGTTTATAGATTCAAGGAAGAATACATTTATATCGCTTTAATTGTTGTAGTTGGATTACTTTTATTATTTTTTATGAAAGGAAAACCAACTAGATACCCAAGAACACTTAGCGAGTGATCGCGTAGACGGGCTGGGCGGGCTTCTTGACGGAGCCGTTGAAGCGAGCGATGACCATGTAAACAATGACGGAGAGGAGGCTGGTGAGAAGGGCGGTGAGCGCGTACTGGGAACCACCGTTCTTGGGAACCTTCACGAGCTGGGTGATGGTCCAACGGATGAAATCCATCCACGACATGGCGGCGGCGAAAGAGAAACCCGCAACGATGGAGTTGAGAGTCTGGGTCTGGAGCTCCTGGGTGACGAGATCGACAGTCTTGATGGCGGAAGAAACAGCGGACATTTTATAATATCCTGAGAAAATTATTCCGGTAACAACTCCTCTTTCTGAACAACTTTTTTAAACTTTTTCTTTTTTATAGTTTTTATTTTAGAAAATATCTGTTCATCATCAGATGAATCTTCACTAGAGCTCGTACCAGAATCATACACTTTAAATTTTGTGTTTGAGAAGGACCATCCCTCCGGCTCAGAGGTGCTCATTACTATTAATAGCATTTTTTAACATCTGTTCTGTCGGATTTTGTGGCACCCAATTTTCCCACCTGTCATATGCCTGGTTCATGAGAGTGAAACGTTCATCATTTCCTGTGTATCTTTCAAATGGAGGACAATCTTCTGGTGAAACTTCTTCAATTTCTTCGTCATCATCTTCCTGTTCTTCGTCATAGATTTCAGGAAATAAACTTCCAATGTCTTGACCCACTGTGTACATCGCAGAATACTTCATCGCATACTCCATGTCTTCCGGAAGAACCGTATCTCTCCCACAAGCTTTGGAATATTCGGCAGCCAAGATCATACTCCTCTCCATCACGGGCATCAAAATTCCAATCATAGTCTGTGTATATTGCTCAGCCATAGCAGAGCCATCGTCACCAAATCCTGTTTGCATATTCATCGTTGATTATTCACTTACTTATCATGAGACTTAGGTTTTTTACTGAGTAAAATTTTTGTAAATAAAACGAAACATTACATTAGAATGAATCTTCAGTTGAGGAAATTCAAACCCGAGACGATTTCAGACGACAGGGTATGTGTTTTTATTGGTAAGCGTAATACGGGTAAATCAACTCTCGTGAAGGATATCATGTTCCACAAGAAACACCTTCCAGCGGGAATTGTGCTTTCAGGAACTGAGGAGGGTAACCATTTTTACTCTGATTTCATTCCAGATCTCTTTATTTATGGAGACTATGATAGAGATGCTATAGAGAGAGTGATGGCTAGACAAAGAAAACTAGTGGGTAATGGAAAAACAAATTGTGGAGCTTTCATGTTATTGGACGATTGTATGTACGATTCAAAGTTCCTCAAAGATACATGTATTAGGCAGTGTTTCATGAATGGACGTCACTGGAAAATCTTTTTCATGTTGACGATGCAGTACGTGATGGACTTACCACCGGCATTGCGTGCTAATGTGGATTATGTGTTCATTCTCAGGGAAAACATTATTCAAAATCGTGAAAAGTTGTACAAATCATTTTTTGGAATTTTTCCTTCATTCGATATGTTCTGTAAAGTAATGGATGCATGTACAGAAAATTATGAGTGTCTCGTGTTAGACAACACAGTCAAGTCTAACAAGATTCAGGATTGTGTATTTTGGTACAAGGCGACAATCAGGAAAAACTTCAGGGTCGGTGGTCCAGATCTATGGAGGTTACATAAAAAGATGTATAATCCCAAGCATCTTCAGCAGAAAGAGGATGATGCTAAAAAGGCGACGAAGAAAACAAATCTCAAGATCACAAAGACGCGTTGAGTGTTGAATTCAAAAACATATGATTATACTAAATGGCTTCAGAACAAGTGAATACCATGAATTTATCCGATGATGGTGAGGGAATGGTTCCTATTAATCAAAATCCATCCACGTCTTTTACACCTGAAAAAAATGTGAGTCAAAGTAAAGAGACGACGATGGATTCTACTCCCATTAATGATATTATGATGGAACCCCCTATGATGACCGACGAGCCTAAGATGCAGGGTATGATGCCCCAGATGACTGCTCCTCAGCCCCAGGGTGCTTATCCCTCTCCCCAGGCTCCTCAGCAACCTGAGAACAAGAACCCCCTTAACCTCACCGACGAGCAGCTCACCGCTCTTTTCGTCGCGGCCTGCACCGCCATTGCCGTGAGCAAGCCCGTCCAAGACCGTCTTGCGACCTCTATCCCCAAGTTCCTTAACGAACAGGGGGGTAGGAGTGTTGTTGGTCTCGGAGCTACCGGTGCCGTCGCGGCGATTGTCTTCTACATCGCCAAGGATTACATCGTCAAGCCCTGATTGGCTGGCGTTTCCCAACCCATATTGCTATAGATAGATGTATCTATACCCAAATAATACGTAATTAGGGCACCCGCTGTGAATGTCCCCACGAGCAAGGCACTCAACTTAAGTTTCTTGCTATTGGAAGCAGCGGGGTCTTTTACAGCCTCTTTGGTATCATCGAATGCCATGTTCAGCAAGTAGGTGAGAATAAAGGCGATAATCGTAGTCGTCAAGAAAAAGACGCGGTCTACTGCAAGACGGGGAATGTTTCCGACGATGAGACGAAGCATGTTTGGAATGACTAAAGTCATCCAGATGATATTTACGATGTAGTTGTTGGAAAGATTCGGCACCATCGACATGCCATAAATAACCATCCAGTACGCCACTGCCATGAGTAGAACACTCACTGGTGTTTTCATTTGATATTTACATAGATTATTTATCCTGAACATGTTCACCACAAAATTCTGTCTTGTTAGGAATCTTTTCATAAATATCTAATTCTATACAAATATCCCGAAGTTCTAGGAAGTTTTTCCAAAATTTTTCGGAATGATCATATTCTTCCACAGTACAATGTGCTAATTCGTGAATGAGTACATGGAAAATTTCATTCGTCTCACCATCGAGACATATAGCAATTTCACCCCCTTTATTGGTGTTGTAACCAACAGCACCATTCATGCGCATAATTCCCGTAATTGGGATACATTCCGTGAGCATGTGAAATTTCTCATTATTCGTCTCCTTTAAATGTTCCCTGAGGATACGATATTTTTCCTTGACTTCAATCAATTTTTCTGGCTCTCGAGTCTGTCGAAGTATCCATATATTTACGATGAGGAGTATAATGAATGCTATCATCTGTTATAGACAAAGATAAATTTACTATACAATTCTGAGATCGGGTTTCCCTTCAAACCCTCCCAAAGTTGTAACACAAACCCCATATCTTCTAAGTGTGTCACGAGTTGATCTTTATACGCAACAGGCTCTGACTTTGGTCCATCCGCGTAATATGGTGTATCAGTCAACTGCACAAATAATTTTTCACCAAACCCACCATTTCCATACTCTTTCATCTTGAAAAAATTCCCCATCTCATCGATGAAAGGTGTTTTGAAAATGATTTTTTCTGAATCAGGTATGATACCGATTAAATGTCCACCAGGTTTCATACGCTTTTTTATTTCTCTGAGAGAATTCATGAACAAAGTTTTTGATGCAAAAATATAATGAAGTGAAAAATTGAAACAAATAATATCAAATTTTCTGTGTGGACAATCATGGATGTCACCTTCATAAAAATTTACTCTCATGTGCATATTCTTTGCACGCGAACGAGCCTCTTCTAGAGCTGATGGCTCCGGGTCACACATGTTAATATTTACCCCACATTTATGCCATTTCTGAAGATCACCACCGAATCCACAACCCACGTCGAGAATGTGTTGGCCTTTATGTGCTACACTTTGGATCAACATTCTCTTCGCCTCATTGTGATTCTTTCGAATCTCTTCCATAGTTCTTATTATCCATTTTCCTTTAAAACACTTAGGTGTATGTAATAACTTAAAGTTTTGTGTATTTATGTAGATATAATGTCTCTTGAAACTGACTACACTACCGTCCCTGGGCAGGTTTTTGCTTGCCTCTCGATTATTGGTCCTGAGGCGCCTCAGAAGAATGATAAGTTTGGTATTAAGATTCGAGGAGCTTTCGCGACCCGTGATGAGGCGGCTAATCATGCCAAGCGTCTCCAGAAGGAAGATCCCACTTTTGACATCTATGTTGTCGACCTCTACAAGTGGCTGTTGATTCCTCCGGATCCCACGAAGATTGAGGATGTACACTACACCAACGAGAAGCTTGAGGAGATCATGACTGGGTATAAGGAGAACCAGGCTCAGGCTGCTCGTATGTTCCAGGAGCGCAAGGCGGCAATGTCCGCGGGTACAAATCAGTTCGCTCCTGGGGATGATAACTCGAAGTTTTACACCAAGCCTGACGAACCACCGATTCCTCATCCAGCTGAGGTTCTCGAGCGTCTCAAGAAGGAAAAGCCTGACACTCCCATGGAGGAGCTCGTCAAGGAGGCTGACGCTATTGTAGCCACTGAGATTGAGGAGCGTCAGAAGAAGCGCGAGGCTGAGGCTTCGACGGAGGGGAAGATGGATGAGATTAAGGAGGAAGAAGGTGAACCTGAAGTCTCATCCGCGTAAATAATATTAATATACAATAAACAAAATGATCAAGATTATTGTCACGATAATTTTGGTTAGTGCATTCTTTATTTTGTTTTTTAATCCATCGT
>Ga0181579_10004565_pt1 | contig 10766 bp, 15 predicted proteins | sample 071ome_24_FD_132996 | JGI IMG/M metagenome (GOLD analysis project Ga0181579, IMG submission 132996) | Coastal salt marsh microbial communities from the Groves Creek Marsh, Skidaway Island, Georgia - 071402CT metaG (megahit assembly) | ecosystem: Environmental > Aquatic > Marine > Intertidal... | reverse complement strand
CGCGACAGTCGTGCTGACGGGCAAGTTTTCCATGGTGATTAGTCCCTTCGTAAAGTCCCCATACCGCCGTTCCCGGCAGCTTTTTCAGCATAACTCTTTGTAACCGAGCGGCTTTCATTTATAACATTCTTCGAATGTGTTCTGAACACATTAAACTTTTTGAATATGTTTTTCACCCGTTTTGTGATATTAAATCGCGCCAGGAGTAACCATGACAACGCACACGCTAGATACAAAAGGCATGAATTGCCCTTTGCCGGTTTTGAAAACCAAAAAAGCGATTGGAATGATCGATGCCGGAGAAATGCTTGAGGTGCTGGCGACCGATCCGGCTGCCGTCCAGGATTTCGAAGCCTTCGCAAGATCGACCGGAAATGAGCTCGTTGAATGGAACGAGGAAAATGGCGTCTTTCGATTTCTTCTCAAAAAAGCGGGATAATACTCATTCCAGCTTCAAACGAAACAGCTGGCTTTCCCTTTTCGGTTTCAGCGCTTTCCTTTTTTTAGCCACTGCGTCGAACACTGTTCGGGCAACCGAACTTGTCATGTTTGAAGAGTTGGGATGTGAATGGTGCCTCATATGGAATGAAGAAGTCGGCAGCCAATACAAAGACACCAAGGTCGGGAAAATAGCACCACTCCGACGGATCATGATCGATGCACCACGAACGGGCGCGATTAAGAATATCAAATCGATCCGTTTTACACCGACATTTGTCGTCCTTCATAAAGACAAAGAGATTGGGCGCATTACCGGCTATCCTGGTGAAGCTTTTTTCTGGGGTTATTTAGAAGAAATTATCGAAAAAATTGATCGCCATCAAAGTAGGCAAACAACCAACGCTCATTAATATAATCTCTATTCGTTTCAAAAACGGGAGGCAGGAGAATGTTCAAAAAATTATTACTGACGGCAAGCATCCTTATCATCACGGGGTCAAATGTTTTTGCCGATTCTAAAACTTTTGTGACTTACAAATCGCTCACCGTTGAGACGGCCCTTGAATTAGCCAAGGCGACCCTTGAAGCCTGCCGTAAAAGGGATTTCCAAATCGCCGTTGCCGTTGTCGATCGGGGCGGAAACACACAAGTGATTTTGCGCGATCGCTTTGCCGGCCCGCACACAGGCGAAACGGCACGCCGCAAGGCATCGACCGCCGTCAGTTTTCGTACCGATACACTGGAACTCAATAAATTATCCGAAGCAGGCCAAGTGGCCTCCGGCATTCGGAGCTTGCCGGGTGTTGCCGCCATCGGAGGCGGCGTGATGATTCAAGCGGCCGGCTCCCTTGTTGGCGGCATCGGTGTTTCCGGCGCGCCGGGCGGCACAATTGATGATGAGTGCGCTAAAAAAGGACTGGAAAAAATCCAAGATAAGTTGGATTTCTAGAACTTAGTGAAGCGAGATAACTCTTTCGTCACTGCTTTCACTTTTAAGGGTTAACGTCGCATCGGTGTCACAGTACAAACTGTAGATCGTTTCGATCACCGTACTCACCTCTTCACTGGCAAGTGCGTAATAAATGTTTTTGCCGATCCGGTGAGTCTTCACCAACTTATCATTGCGTAAACGCGAAAGATGTTGGGACACGGCAGCTTGGCGCAACCCTGAAATTTTCTGTAATTTGCTCACGGTTTTCTCGCCGGGCACCAGCTGACACAGGATCAACATCCGGTGCTCGCTGCACATACTTTTGAGCAATTTACTCGCCTTACGCGCATTACTGCGTATAGAAGCCCGTCTCGCCATGTGTCTAATTCCCCACAATTTCTTTGTATTATTCTGGATACTGACAGTGGAAAGATGTATATCGATTCTTGAATATATTTCAACCGGATATGACAGCGGTCACGGATAAGTGACAACAGACCCAAGGTTTTTAGCGGATCGCAATGGATATTAAACGTGAATTGGCACTTTTAAAGTCAAAATCCGGCAAGGAGCGTGCAAAGCTTTTAAAAGAGCCGCCGAAAAAGCCGACCCGCAAACAGCTTGAGATTTTAAATGCCATGAACACAGCCGGCGGCACCCTGCCCGCCGATAAGGTTCATTATCGTACCGGCCTCATTCTCACGGCGCGGCGTTGGGCGCGGCTTCATCAAAAAGGCGATGCGCTGGTCTTTACACTGACGGAAGCCGGACGCAGTGTGATTGAATCTCAGCAAGCTGTTTAAGAGTGTTCTTGAGCGCAATATGAACATTTGCAGCAATTTTGCTGCGAGGACCAGCGGGACCAGCGAAGACTCGATAAAAAAACTGAGTATTTCTGCGAACTAAAAAATAAACGCCGGCGGCAACTAATTTATTGAATTTTAGAACAAAAAAACCCGCCGAACGCAAAGGAACGCGGGCTTTTTAAATGGTAGCGGAGGAGGGACTCGAACCCCCGACACGCGGATTATGATTCCGCTGCTCTAACCAGCTGAGCTACTCCGCCATATTTCATGCTTAAGCGTGAAGGCCTGCCGTCTTAAGGCCATTGCGGCGATAAATCAAGACATGCCGCGCCCTGTTCCGGCAAAACCGCTAAAAAGCATGCTACAGCTTAGTTTTCGAGACGCTCAGGTGCAAGCGTCCGGACCTATTTTTTGAGGCGCTCGAGCGCAAGTTCGCGGGCCTTCGCGATCTCAGTTTCGGTCATCGAGCCGCTCAAGCGCTTGTAAAAGTCCGGGTCCGGGTTGAGCCCCTGCCCCTTCGCCCATTCGAGCCACATCAACGCAAGCAGCTTATCCTGTTTTTGGTTGTCGTCTTTCGGATCGCCTTTCCTGTCGGCCTGCCCGTACAGCACGGCGAGATGCAAGGCCGCTTCTTTGATACCGCGGATCACGACTTCCTCGAACAACTCGGCTGCGCGCGCGGCGTCTTTAGCAACGCCCAGCCCGCGCACCAACATTAAGGCAAGATTGTATTTGGCTTGGCTTGACCCCTGCGCCGCTGCCTTTTCGAACCAGTGGGCCGACTCTTTATAATCTTGCGCAATACTTTTGCCTTGGTAATAGATCAGCCCGAGCTTGAGCTGCGCCTGACGATGCCCCTGCCCAGCGGCCTTGGTAAACCACGCGATGGCTTCTTTGATATCCGGCTTGCCGTCCGGCGATTTCTGACCCTGCTCGTACAACATGCCGAGATAAAACTGCGCGCGCGCATTACCCCGTTTCGCCGAGCGTTCGTACCAGCGCATCGCATCGCCGTAATTTCCCGGAACACCAAGGGTGTCGTTCTTCGGCTCCGCCGCACCGGCGGCCGACGCTACCATTATGGCGGTCAACGCCATCAGGAACGCGGGTAAAGCGATGAACCGGAGCCGGGAAAACAGAACAAACATTGCTGTCGGCAGTTTACCGCCCCAATCGTTAAAACGGTATGACTAAAATGGGCGGTGCCGCACGGCCTGTTACGGCGACCCCAAGACCGCTTGGCGTTCGCTTTCCAGCAGCGTACCCGGCTGATGTTCGGAAAGACCGTTCGCCAACGGTTGTAAAAATTTTGTCGACGATTGCTGTAGCGTTTTGCGCACCGGTTTTCGATCAAAGGTATCCGGCGGCAGCGATTCCCGCTCAATATGGCTAACGGTATTGCGAAGTGGCGGCGGTGCAACACGCCGGCCCGGCGGCACCGGTGCCGGTTCGGGCAGCAGTTCCGCATCCTTTACCCAATAGGTCACCGCGTCGGGCGCATACAGTTTCGGTTGCGGCGGTTCAGGACGGGGATAACGGCCGGGCGGTGGACCCGTGTAGCCGACCAAGTGCCGCTCATCACGATGCACCGGTGTCTTGAAACACCGGATGCCGTCGCGTCCCACAAAATGCCGGTAGCAATACCGAGGTTCTTCGATGACCACCCGTGTCGCATCACGGGCAACTTCCCGCTCGGCTGTGCACGCGGCAATCGCCAACGGCACCGAAAGCACGACCACTCTTACCCACATGGTTTTCATTCCCGTTCCTTCCTGGGGTCCCCTGCAGTTCCACTGCCAGTTTTTGTATCAGCCCCTGGCTTGCGGCGACGGCTCTCCCACAGAGCCGGCGTTCGAGAGGACGTTACGGGTCCACACACCCAAGCCTTAGTTCAGCGGAAAAAGGTAAAGGCAAGATGAATCATTTTCGATTTCCCGTGGAAAACCGAAAAACTATTCATTTACAACAAGTTGTAGGATTATTTTTCGAGGTCAATGACCGTACGGCCGCGCACCGCACCCTTCAAAATTTCCGCCGCCAAGCCCGGCACCTCATCGAGCGGGACCACATGGGTCATCGCGGCCAGTTGATCCATCGGCATTTCCGACGCCAAACGCCGCCAGATGACGGCGCGTTCTTCGGGCGGGCTCGAGCTTGAATCGATGCCGAGCAAATTCACCCCGCGCAGGAGAAACGGAATGACGGTGGTGTCGAGCTTCGGACCCGCCGCCAAGCCGACGGCGGCGCAGCTTGCACGCGGGGCTAGCGTCGCTAAGATCGTTGCGAGCGTGCTGGCCCCGACATTATCGATCGCCCCCGCCCACCGCGCAGGACCCAGCGGGCCGTTAGGCGCGGTTTTCAATTCGGCACGATCCACGATCGTTGCCGCGCCGAGATCTTTTAAGTAATCGTGCAACGCTTTGCGGCCCGTGGACGCGGCGACTTTGTAACCAAGAGCTGCCAGCAACGCGACGGCGACACTGCCGACGCCACCAGCGGCCCCGGTGACGAGGACTTCTTTGTCGGCTTGCGGGGTGAGACCGTGGTCTTCGAGCGCCATCACCGCCTGCATCGCTGTAAAGCCCGCGGTGCCGAGTGCCATGGATTGCTCGAGCGATATCGCCTCGGGCAGCGGCACCAGCCAATCCGCCTTGACCCGCGCGCGGGCCGCATAACCGCCCCAGCGCACCTCGCCGACCCGCCAGCCGGTAAGAATAACGTTATCGCCGGGTTGATACTGGGATGAAGACGACTCCTCGACGACGCCGGAAAAGTCGATTCCCGGCACATGGGGGTAAGATTTCACCAGGTTGCCCCGGCCTTGCACGATCATGCCGTCTTTGTAATTGAGGGTGGAGTATTTCACCGCGACGGTGACATCACCGTCCGGCAGGCGGTCGTTGCCGAGTTCTTGAATTGTTGCGCTGACGGCATTGCCGGCTTGATCCAGGACGAGCGCTTTAAAGGAATCCGTGTGCGGCACGTTTTTTACTCTTGAACAAACCACGCTAACGTTTCACCGGCGCGAAACGGTTTGACCGTCTCACCGCCAGCGCTGACGGCCTCGGGCACAATCGTCTCACCTTGAACGAGCGTGATCGTTTCCTCGTTCACGGGCAGGCCGTAAAAAGCAGGGCCGTTTAAGGATGCGAAAGCTTCAAACTTATTCAGCGCGCCTTCTTCGTCGAACACTTCTGCGTACAACTCGAGCGCGCTCGCCGCGGTAAAAATTCCGGCACAGCCGCAGGCGCTCTCCTTGGCGTGCACCGGATGGGGTGCGGTGTCGGTACCAAGGAAAAACTTCGCGTTACCCGAGGTTACCGCCTTGCAGAGCGCGAGCCGGTCTCTTTCGCGCTTGGCAATGGGCAGGCAATACATGTGCGGGCGGATGCCGCCGCGAAAAATGGCATTGCGATTGATGATCAGATGATGCGGGGTCACGGTCGCCGCAACGGTAGCGGGTGCTTCGGCGACAAATACCGCTGCGGATCTTGTGGTGATATGTTCGAACACGATTTTAAGGCCGGGAAAGTCTTCGATTAACGGCGCTAATGTCCGATCGATAAATAGCTTTTCCCGGTCGAAAACATCAACTTCCTCTCCGTTATGAACGGTTGTTTCGCCATGCAACAACAATGGCATGCCGATTTTTTCCATGCGCTCCAAAACACCGTAGACATTCCTGATCTCCGTCACGCCAGCGTCTGAATTGGTTGTCGCATTTGCCGGATAAAGCTTTACCGCCGTGAATACGTTTTCCTCAAACCCGGCGGCGATTTCGTCGGGCTCAGCTGAATCGGTCAGGTAACACGTCATCAACGGCTCGAACGATGTATCCCCCGGCAATGCGGCCAGAATGCGCGCGCGATAGTCGACTGCGGCTTTCACTGTCGTCACCGGTGGCACGAGGTTCGGCATCACGATGGCACGCTTGAACTGTTTTGCCGTCAACGGTGCAACGGCGGCCAGCATATCGCCATCGCGCAGATGCACGTGCCAATCATCGGGCCGGCGGATGGTGATGCTTTTCGGTGACTTCATGGTTCTAGTTAGTGACAGGTTTTTATGTTCGTTTCAAACATTACCGATATTTCATGAAACGGATGACTTGCGTCAATTTCGAATGCCTATGTTCTTCCTACACTTGTAACATGTTGGATAATTCATCAAGGAGACTATCATGAAGAAATCACTATTATCTGCCTTTGCCGCACTTGCATTGCTCGGCAAAGGCGCAACCGGCGTCGCATTCGCGGACAGCGATCATCGCGGCGGGTATGGGTACGGACAAGAACACGGGTACAAACACGGGTACAAACAAGGGCACGGACAATCCCAGCACGGTAAAGCCCTGGGCAAACGCCTCCTCACCGAAGACGAGCGGAAAGGCTTCCGCAAAGCCATGCGCAAGGCCGGAACCGACGAAGAGCGCCGCAGCATCCGAAACTCGATGCGCGAAACAGTGAAACAGCGCGCCAAGGAACAAGGTATCGAATACAAAGACCACGGCAAAAAAGACCGCGACTGCGGATATAAAAACAAACAATCTTGATAAACCCCATCGGGAAGCCAGCCTCCCCCCCCTTGCATTTCTCCCTCGGCTTCCCGTTTCCCCCACTCAGACCGGCTCAACGCCGGTCTTTTTTTGTCCTTTTGCAGAGACTTTTCAAACCAACGCCGCGTGTTATAGTCCGGCAACGTTTTCACAATCCAGGGATCAATTCATGTCAGATCGTAATAATGAACTCGCCGGCAAGGTCACCATCGTCACTGGCAGCGCCCGCAACATTGGCCGCGCCATTGCTTTAGAACTCGCCCGCGGCGGGGCAGCACTCACCATCAATGCGGTTTCGGACAAGGACGCCGCCGAAGCCGTCGCCCAGGAAGTCCGCGATCTGGGTGCAAAAGCCTTCGTCTGCATGGCCGATATTTCCAAGCAGGAAGATGTCGACCGTATCGTCGGCGATACGGTAAAAGAATTCGGCGGCTTGGATATTCTCGTGAATAACGCGGCAGCGCGTTCGACGCGGAAATTTACCGAATTAAAATTCGAAGATTGGGAAAAGGTCCGTAAGATTGCCTGCGACGGCGGCTTGCGCATGTGCATTGCGGCTGCCCCTCACCTGATCGAGCGTGGCAGCGGCTCCATCGTCGGTATTCACGGCATGGGTGCCTATTCCGGTGCCCCGAACGGCGCCCACAAATCGGCCGTCAAGGAAGCTATGTCGGCTTACCTGCGCGGCATTGCCGTTGATCTCGGTGAGTACGACATCAATGTTAATACCGCCGTGGTCGGCAGTTTTGAGACTGACCGGGCGAGCGGAAGCGGTGAAACCATTTCGCAAACCAAGGATGCAAAAATCCCCATGAAGCGGCGTGGTCAGCCTCAGGATATGGCGAACCTGGTCCGCTTTTTGGTGGGGCCCTACGGTCATTACATTTCGGGCCAAACCATTCACGTGAACGGTGCCGCCCTCATGCCGCATTAAGTTGCCGCATTAAAAAGAACATCTATGACAAACAAAAAAACGGCGGGAATTATCCCGCCGTTTTACATTGTCAGGATCGAACTTTTCGTTAAACCGGCACTTCGCCCTTCATTTGCGTGCGCCATAGGATACGCGGGTAACTACTGTCAAATTCCTCGCGGCGGTGCATCGCGCAGCGATTATCCCAAATCAGCAGATCATCCACTTTCCAGTGATGCATCCAGGCAAACTCGGGTTTGCAGGCATGTTCCCAAAGATAATCGAGAAGCTCTTCGCTCTCTTGATCGGAAATACCGACGATATAGCTCGACGGATAAACGCGGCGGCGGCCGAGATACAGCGCCTTGCGCCCCGTATCCGGATGAGTCCGCACCAACGGATGGGTCGGACCCGGCACTTCCGAGGGCTTAGTCGGCAGCTTGACGCCCGGGCGTAATACGCCCGCCGAGTTACGTGTCGAATCATGCACCAGCTTCATATCCTTGATGCGCTCTTTCACGTCATCGGGTAGGGTTTCATAAGCAAGGTATTGATTGTTGAAACTTGTTTCACCGCCATGTCCTTCCGGCGGAATGATTCGCGAATACAGCATGCTGCCCGCCGGCGGCGTCTCGATGTAAGAGTTGTCGGAATGCCAAATCACTTCAAGGCTGCCAAGTCCGGCATTTTCCCGCACCGGGGTGCCGTCCGGACCCAAGTTCGACAGCCGATTGATATCGGGATGCTCGGAATCGCCCAAGGGCTTCTGATCGGTATCGCGGAAATATTGTTTAGCAGCCGCGTCTTGGGTCGGACCAAAGACGTTCGACGCGTTCGATACATCCGTTTGCGATAAGCTTTGATCACGGAACAGCAGTACCAGATTCTCAAACCACAATTCATTGAGCTTTTGTTTCACATCGTCCGGTACCGGCTTCGCGAAATCGATACCGCGAATTTCCGCACCGAGTGCCGCGCCTGTCGGCACGACCTCCAGTTGATCCACCGTATTCGGAGGGCCCGAAACAGGCCGTTTTGCGAATTCAGCCTCGTGAATGTTGTCGAGTACGGTATCCATGAACGCCTCCAAGAAAATCCTTAAAAACTTGATATTTCGTATCGTGAAATGTATTTTATTATATGAAATTCTGAAATAAGGGTCAAGGCATGGAGGGACAGGAAAAAGGCGTCACGGCGGTAGACCGGGCCCTCACAATTATCGAGAGTTTTCGCGACGGAGAACTGTCTCTCAGCCTACAGGAACTGGCCGCGCGGACAGGTCTGCATAAGGCCACCATTATCCGCCTGATCGCCTCCCTCGAACGCTTCGGCTACATGGTCAAGACCGCACCGGGCACCTATGCACTCGGATCGGCCTTCCTTCGTTACGGCAGCATCTACCAGTCGTCCTTACAACTTTCGGATCACGTTGTGCCGGTTCTGCGGGATCTGGTTCAACGAACGGGCGAAACATCTGCCTTCTACGTACGCGACGGCGATATGCGTATTTGCCTTTACAAAGTTGAGTCGACGGCAGCCCTTCGTTCCAACCAACGCGAGGGAGACCGGCGCCCTCTATTGCCGGGCGGTACGGGAAAAGTCCTGCTCGCATTTTCAGAGGACGGTGGCCCCGAATTGGACGACATTCGCTCGAATTATTTTGTGCACAATAAAGGCGAGCGGCACCCGGAAATTTCCTCGATTGCGGTTCCCATCTTCGCTACCGGGAATCTGCTTGCAGGGGCCATGTCGATGTCGGGGCCGATCACACATTTTACAGCCAAGGCCGTTCAGAAATTCAAACCGGCTTTGATGGATGCTGCTGCCCGGCTTACGCAACAACTTGGCGGCGACCCCTCACCGTTTTTAGAACGCCTCGAAAACAAAACAGCCGCGTAACGAGGAAATTATTCCGGTATTTCCCCGCTCAGTTGCGTGCGATGCAGGATACGCGGCAACTTCGGGTCGGTCGCATCACGCCGATGCATGGCGCAGCGATTGTCCCATATCACGAGATCACCGGCACGCCATTGATGCATCCAGACGAATTGATCCTGGGTCGCGTGATCCCAAAGATAATTGAGCATCTCAACACTTTCTTTTTCACTCCAGCCTTCGATGAACTGAGACGGGTAATCACGCCGGCGGCCAAGGTAAAGCGCTTTGCGCTTGGTCACGGGATGGGTGCGTACAATGGGATGAAACGGCCCCGGGACATCGTCTTCCGTTTCCGGCAATTTAAACCCGGGACGCAGCAAGCCGCCGGAGTTTCGGCTCGCATCGTGCTTGGCCCGTACGCCGTCGATTTTCTTTTTGACATCATCGGGAAGCGTTTCGTAAGCGGCGTATTGATCGCAAAAACCGGTATCGCCGCCGGTCTCGGGGATCACCAGAGAATACAGCACACTCGCCTTCGGCGGTGCCTCGATATAGGAATTGTCGGAATGCCATTGCACTTCGACATCGCCGAGACCTGCGTTATCCATTTCCTCGGTACCCTCTTGATCCCGATTCGAGACCGCGATGATTTCCGGATACTTCACATCCCGTTGGTTGGGGTTCTTGGCCAAAAGCCGAAAACCGACCGGCTGGGGTGTGCCGAACAGGCGGGCTGCGCTTAACAGTTGATCGTCATTTAATTTCTGATCACGAAACAACAAAACAGAATGCTCTGCCCACACCGAGTTGAGCGCATCCTTCAACGCATCATCGGCAGGCTTTGCTAAATCCACACCACGAACTTCAGCCCCGAGTGCCGCACCCGAAGGAATGACTTCTAATGTAACGCCCGACAATTCCGTCCCCTTTTCATTCATTGCTCAATCAAGATATAAACATATACATACGTGGGGGCAAGCTGGCGGACATGAAGCAAACGCTGCAATTCACTATCATGACGATTTTCATCGTCTTGTTTGCCGCCCTTTCCGGCAGCGTTGCCTGGTACACATTTGAGAAGAATTCCCGCGCCGCGCTCGCCCTCTCGGATGACATTATCCGCTGTCCTGCCCCCCTATAACTGATCCAGTTTTTTGATAGATTTACGGCTCAGTTTTGGGGAGGATTTGATGACGCGGAAGCGGTTTTCAGAAGAAGATATACTGGGGATATTACGCCAGG